>Ga0307513_10006625_pt1 | contig 15117 bp, 18 predicted proteins | sample 15_EM_MG_FD_202174 | JGI IMG/M metagenome (GOLD analysis project Ga0307513, IMG submission 202174) | Populus trichocarpa ectomycorrhiza microbial communities from riparian zone in the Pacific Northwest, United States - 15_EM | ecosystem: Host-associated > Plants > Roots > Unclassified | place... | reverse complement strand
CGGCGGCAATCGCCATAATGGAGGGGAAACGCCCGCCACGGCCGACCCATCCGGCATGTTCGAAAAAGTTGTGGGCAGTAGTACAACGCTGTTGGGACCAGGAACCCGACTTGCGCCCGGGGATTTCGGGGGTGTTGAACATCTTGCGTGGAATCAAAGGCTAGCGTTTCACTGGGACTTAGGAACACTCCTCCCCAGGATAATTATTCACATCCCTTGATCGAGTCCGGGGAGATGACGTTGATATCACCCAAATATATATACGCGACGATGCCAATAGTAATATGCGACGTGGAGACGATATTTGTCGGGGTCTGGGATGCCACACGTACGTTGTTAAATGCACAGTCAAGAACGAACCGGGTTCTTCAGTACGCTATGTGTGCGAAAAGTCGGGTGTGCTCAGAAGTGGATCTTGTGAGCATCTCGTGGCCATCAACGTCGGGGGTTTATAATATACCTCATCGAAGGCTCTTCGTAGAGCTGTTGCTGTTTGCAAACACTTCCAACACCCGAACATCTTTCCGCTGCTCAGCGTGAACCTGAATACACGCAGACTTACGCGATCGTGGTAACCTCAGACCCCAAAGACGAAACTGTTTCATTCGTTGAACTACAGCGGAACTACAGTAGAGGGAGTACATAGATGCAAGGTGGGTCCAACGGTGCCCGAGGTCATGATTAGCAGTAGTGCTACAATTGTCGCGGTATGATGGTAACGGAGTTAATCTGGTAATGGGACATGAGGGGTGCCGCTGAACAGACACCGAGGGCAACGGAGTATTGTTCCGTGAAAGAGACGATGATTTTATGCTGAAGTTTGAATCAGTTACCGGGGCACAAAGCGAGTCGAGAAGTGTAAAGTATTATCATACACAAGCGGATGGGGACAACTCCCGTCTAATTAATAATTCATCATCATAATTTCGAGGGTCTCCCGTTCGCCTTTCCTGTAAAAGAACTTATCAAAACTTCAGCGTAAAGTCAATATTTCCTTTGCGGAAAAATATCTTATTGCCTCCGGTGGGGGGGGGGGGGAGGGGTGGATCACTCGCTGCAACAACGGCAGGTATAGTAATACCATATGTGCTTCACCCGTTTGAGCGACCCGCTCTTCCTTGAAGTAGCACTGACCCTGTCTGGCGACTGTGCAAGCTGATTGGACGACGTCCGCCAATCGAATGGAGTGTGATCGTTCCTGCCCGACGACTGCACAGGCTGATTGGATGACGTCGCCGGATCGCCTAAGATATCATGGATCCCTCTTGACAGTCGCGGATCGCCAGACGGGGGATCTATCTCGATCGATGATTGTTGTACGACGCGTCCCGGGGCATCCGTAGATGATCCCGTACCTGGAAGTGGTTCTTCAGAACAACCCAAAAATGTAGGACATGACGTTGTGTTTACCCTCTCTTTCTCCCAATTTAAGGAACGCGTGATGTAGCCCACTAAGGGGCCACCGGGACTGCGGGTCTTCGCCCCAACGGCGCTGAATGGCAGCCCAGATCGGGTCGGACAACCAACGGCCCGCGGTTTCATTATCTGGGCGAACTGGCCGCTCCTGCTTCATAATAGAATAGGCCATACGAGGTGCTGACATTTTATCGTACGGTGGAACCCCAGAGAGGAGCTGGCCGGTGGGTGGGGGGTTAGCTGGTGAGGCGAACTACGATATAAGAATGTACCTCGAAGGTAACCATCGCGAGGGAGTATATGTCGCTCTCCTTCGAAGGAGTGGGGTTATCTCCTAGTAATTCTGGAGCCTTGTAGCGAACGACGCCGTGCTTAGTGGTGGCCATGGAACCTGATCGCATGGCAGCGGAACCGGCCAGGATCGCGGCGATCCCAAAGTCTGCGATACAGGCATCACCCTCCTTGGTGATCAGGATGTTTCCCTAGGCAAATTGAGAATTGGTTCGTGTTCACCTCCAATAATCTGTGTCTCTCACGGGATGAATGCTACCATGCACGATGTCTAGTGAATGAAGGCGCATGAGACCAAGGGTGGCTTGTGCAAGCTATATAGGACGCTATCAGAGGGTTATCCCTGCCGATTCTTGTGACCGCTCACCAGCTGGAATCGATTGGCATCCGGGACCTTATTTATATACTCAAGAACGTTACCATTTTCCAGCCAAGGGTTGATGATACAAAACCCATGGAGGCCAGGCAACCCATCCAAGACTCCAAGGAAGGGAAGCACGTTTGGATGTGAGATATACTTCCACTGCGCAATCTCGCGGTAGAAACCCTGATGGGAATCAGGTTGAGTTCATTCGTTCATCTCAGTAGGGACCGCTACACACCTCCTTGATCTCATCCATCTCCGAAGCCCACACCCGGAAAGTCTTCACGCACACTTGATTTCCACCCAATCTCCCCTTCCAAACCTCCGAAGATCCTGCCGTCATATGCGGTTCCCTACCGCTCAACGTGACTCCGGATGGGGAACACGATTTAGGTCGGACACCGTGCGAACGTGAAAACCTGCGCAGAATTGCGATACACCGCTCCTTCAACTCTTGATTCACCGTGGGGGACGACAAGGCCTGACCGGAGGGTTTAGCGCGTTTGGGGGCGGGGCGGTTTGAAAAGACAGGTTTACCTCATCGAGTTTTTCCGCGATAGTTTGTATATCTACTTGGGTGGGCGGAAAGACGGGGTGTTCAGCCCCCGACTCGACGCTAAGGATGTAGGGGATAAATCGCCGCTCAATCCCGATGCTAGTGAGGTCAAGAGCTTTTGTCGATCGGTCTTCACGGCCATACTTGTCGGAGTTGGTACTCACACCGTGGTACTTGAAGCGCGAGCATACTATCCTTCGAACCAGTGGAAGGGCAGCGAGGAAAAAGAGTACACGACCGTCCAGGGAGCCATTTGCCGGCAATATATTCACATCCACGCCGAAGGCATGCGGTAGGGTCGTGGCATGGCGGAGTTGGGGCAGTTTCTCGCAGGCTGCTTCTCAACCGCTCGATAGCCCGGCAATCTGCCAGGCGCGTGGAAAATGAAAAAGGAAAGTGGTGCATCCCTTCCAGCAAATCACTGAATCTATGTAGTACGGGAATCTGCACAATATCTGAAACAAACACCGGACATATTGCAGACACATGGTGGCAGCGATGGTACGTTTGCTCGCCTGACCAAACTCTATTTCACTCAACATCCAATGTGTGTGCCCCAGTGGCCCGGTACTTGCAGGGTCGATGGCGTTGAGAGGCTACAATGACTTGAGCGGAGGGTGAAGTGAGGCTCTGTGACACACCTTGTCAAGTTGGCTGACAAACCCACCAAATCGTTGCCTTGAAGTTGCGAGATGGCATAACTACCCGACGCCTCCCTTGATCCACGAGGCCCGTCAAAGACGACAACGGCTGATAGCACTGCGCTGGACTCGATGAGTATGGGGTGCCCGCAAGCACCGGCAGCCGCTGTTCGAGGTGGAACGTGCCGACTTCCGGAGCGCTCCGGCCAAAGGACGGATCGCAACTCGAGTCGCTTTTGTCCCACATCCATCGTTCGAGGTGGTACACGACCCCGCCCTTACCTTCAGCACCACGAACACAAGAACCTATTGTCGTGCAGCTCGACCCGACGTGACGTGCCCTCAGTTCGTTCGACTGCCCCGGAGCCGACCTTTTCTCAGTTGCCAGCCCAGCTTTCATAATCGATGTCCAGTCCTGGCTGGAGCTCGACCGCACGAAATTGCTGCCTCCCATATTAACCTCCTAATCAACACCGAATAACTCCCTCTCTCCCATGCGTGCCCCATCCTCATCACCTGGACCGGACTCCCGCCAGAGATCATCACAGCTCAGTACTCAGCCGTTACTCCACGTCAACCTCACAACTCCCCACCTTGCTGTGGCCACCAATTGGGAATTAGTACCCGCGTAGGTGGTGGCATGGACACATCCATCTACATTTGTTTGCCCCCCGCCGAAAAGTACCCTTGCCATAGGTACGAGATGAACAATTCAATCCCACGACTCTAAGGGAGGGGGTCTTATTGTTTTGATTCTAGACTTGAGTGGGGAAAGCTTATTTCAACGTCCTTTTCGACCTGTTTCCTCCCACAGTTCCTTTCTGGCCAAATCCGTGCGTGCTGGTGTTTGCCGCGGCAGTGATGCCTGCAACCGCCCCCAAATTTCCATCCTCTCGCTTCTTGCCGTACATATCCTACTGGCATCCTTCCAACTCGTCCAGGAATACTCCCCGACCCCACATAACGACCTTGCCACGGAAGAGTCATCCCGATCCAAATCCAATCCCCCCCTTCGCCCACTTCAAAGCCCACCACTCTCACTGTCATTTCGTTCCAGATTTTCGACCTATCGCTTATCGCGTGTTTCAGGTCTCGCCGAGACGGTTTGTGGGTTAGCGCTTCGAAAATACGTCCTGATGGACACAGGTTTCCCCACATCCCCGGACCACCCACACAAAACCCCCCCCCCCCCCCCCCGCGCGCGCACGCTCAGAGATGTATCGCGTGACTTCAGGGTTGGTGAGACTCGAAAGGATACAAAGGGTGAAGAAGCGTTGGAGAAGGCAGAGGCACACATACTACTACCAGCACTCACCATCCAGAATGCTTAATGTCCATACACACGGCTACTCGTCGTAGGAATTTCCTGATATGCAATGCACTGGCACATTCGCTCTGTTGTTTGCTATGCGATCTTCAACTGTGTTCTACTTATCCATCCGGTCAACACTCGGTCTACCCATTCGTATCGATACGCTGATGGTTCGCATTTCGCTGTCCGAGGCGTGGCTCAATTTTCTGCAATATGTCGGATGAGTGCCTCATTGTCCCCTTCGCTCGTAGAATACCAAGGCTGAATGACTAAGTGTTATCCTTTCGGCTTTAATTCCCGCTTCCACAACCAATTCCGTCCGTCTCTGGAGCGATTTTCAGGCTCCAAAGGGTTTTTCCAAAAACCTTCTTAGCTGTCGCCACTACTTCCGGAACGGCACCCCCCCCCCCATTTGTTGCCATCTAATTCAATGCAGGACCACGAAGCGTTAATTCCACCGTCCTTGTCCTTCACTGCGTGACTTAGTGATGTTGTCGATCATCGATGGATAGGACTTGGGAAGATTGATTTTGCGATTGTCCCGGGGGTACGGGAAGAGACGTGTGGGGGATTTAAATCTGGCTGTTCGGTGCGAGTCCTTAGTGTGATCAGCGGAAGGTTACGGCACAAAGAACCACACGTACTCCTTGACGTGCGCTCCTCTGGTAGAGGCGTACGAAGAGGGATGGGCTCATGTAGTTCCCCTTGGCTATTTTTCGTCTCCGACGGAAGTCGGAAAGGTGCTCTATCTGAAGGGAGGAACGCAACGCACCTTGGGCTCCTCGCGTTCCTGGGCCGCGCCTGCCTTCACAGTTTCTTCACCCTTGACTGCCTTCTTCTGAGCCTCTTCAACCTCTTCCGGCCTCTTTCCAGTCTCTCGAACCCTCTTCGCATTCTTTTCACGATCGGCCTTTCGCAGCAGCCCCCTTTCCCCCGGCAGTGGGGTGGGAGTGGAGTCACGCCCGCGGAGATTGTTCCCGGTCTGTAAATCTGGGCCCGATCCACGAGGAACTCAGAAGCGCTTGGAGTCAGAAGATGCATGGCACCTACGAGAGGTGTCGTTGGTTGTACGACCACCGTGCATATCCGGAGCATTCTTTATAAATTTCCACCCTGAAAGATCCCCATCAACCATTTTCAGGGGGTCGAAAAGGGAAGCATTCCTGCCCTCGTCGTGCAGATCGGTACCTGTGGTGCCGAAATCACCTGCTTGGTGTCCCTGTGGGACGATAGGGGGGGGCCTGCACAAGAGAAGAGTGAGGTCAAAGAACGTATGGCCGCTTAAAGAGAAAGAACTTACAGGCCACGGAGAGTTTCTAACACTCCAGAAATCTTTGGTCGGGACTGAGGATCCCGATTCCAACAGCTTTGCATCAACCCCCACAACCCGTCTGTGAGAGGCGGATTGGTTGGTCGATGGGGGTGCCTGCCGGCCGTTATCGCCGCCACCGCTGCTAGAGATCCGAGATCACCGAACGGAACCGCGCCGGTATATACCTATGGTGATACAAGGTGACGATGAGCCAAAGCTCGACGAAAACAGCCCACTCGTAACACACCTCGACCATAACCATCGCGAAGGAGAAAATATCCGCTTCCTCGCTAAACGTCCCATTTCCGGTCAGGATCTCCGGCGCAGTCCATCGTGCAGCGTGACTATGATCCTCCGAGGCACTTCGTATGCAGTCCAGCTTTTGAGTGGCCGTAGCAAGGCCGAAATCCGTGATTAGCGCATGACCGGTGACATCCACAAGGATATTTGACTGGATACATGTCAATGCGATGACAAGATGGGCTCAGAAAGATCACGTACTCCTTTGAGATTACCGTGAATCACATCTCGGGAGTGAAGAAACTTGAGACCTTTAGTGACATCACATAGCTGGTGGTGGGAGTAAGCATGGGATCAGCCGCGACAAGAGCGTCACCCACAAGACCACGCCGATCTGCGACAGAGTTCTTCCTAATATATTCTGTCAGGACTCCACCAGGCATCCACTCTAAAACAAGCTGCAGGGGAGTGGAAGTGATGCCGAGGAGCGGGACGATGTTTCGGTGCTTCAAGTGTTTCCACACTATAACATCTCGGTAGAAGGCCTATGGGACCCATCACCGACGGCAGACAGAGGGAGAGATAGGACGGCACACCTTTTTGGGGTTCGTTTGACTATCATTGTTGGAACATATCCGGACGCGTTTGACACAAACCTTTGAACCGTCGAGGGTCCCTTTGTGCATACTAGCGGAATCGCCTGGGACGAGAGGCTGACTGTCGACAGTCAAAACTTGAGGCGAAAGCATATATGATGTTGGCAGCGTCATCCTGGCACCACATATGTCTCTGAGTTCGTGCAGACACTTCCGGAAAGTAGGACTAGCAGGGTCGACAGCGTTGAGAGCCTACAGTGGCTTGAGTTTGAAGCGAAAGGGAGACACATGGTGATGTACCTTGTCCAGACACTCGGCAAGCCCCGCCAGATCTTGTATCCATTCCTTATGCTCTTCCTCGTAAAGTGCGTTTCTCAACACCTGTACCGCTTGCGACATTTTCGGACGCATATGGGGTTCTCCGTGCCAGCAGTGCTGCATCAATTCCCACAGTTCATTCGTGAAAGCCGAGTGGTTGGGTTGTGGGGGACGCTTGTTCTCCATTATGGCCAAAGTTGCGGCGATAGATGTGAGTGTGTTGAACGGGGCCGCACCAGTGAAGACCTTAGTTGAATTGTAAATTGGTTAGTGGGAGCCTGTTCCCTGGTAGTCATTGGATTATCCACAACTAACCTCGACCATGACCATCGCAAACGAGAAAACATCCGCACTTTTGCTTAACGATCCTTTCTCCTCCAAGATCTCGGGTGCAGTCCACCGCTCAGTGCCACCAAGTGCTACACAAGTTTCTCCCGCAGTATTATACTTAAGAGCGAGGCCGAAATCCGTTATACGTGCGCGGCCGGAAGCATCCACCATGATATTCGGCTGCAGGCGTCAATGAGTGAGACCACGAGGTACGGTGGTGACGGAACATTCACTCCTTTGAGATCTCCGTGAATCACGTCGGAAAGGTGAAGGTAGTGGAGCCCATTTGCGACATCAACTAACTGCAGGAACAATAAGGTGGTGTATCGGGGAGTGGGCAACCGGGGAGCTCACAAGACCAACCCTGCTCGCCCCTGGCTTCAGGTTAACGTAAGTGGTCAGGTCTCCGCCCGGCATCCACTCTGACACAATCTGGAGAGGGCTGAACGTTATACCTTTGAAGGGGACGACGTTGGGGTGGATTAACCGTTTCCATATCAAGGCCTCTCGGCAAAGAGTCTGCTGGGGTCGTTAGTAGACAGTAAGCTTGGACGTAATGGATACGTCCCTTTGCGACCTCTTCCGGACTGTCAGCAGAATCCACCCCAAGTCTCTTGACGCAAACCTCCAACCCATCATACGTCCCTTTGAATACGTCTGAGTACCCGCCAAAGGCAAATGCGCTCCTACCAATGTTGAGCTGTTTGGCTGATAAAACGTGCGGCAATAGTAGGCGCATCTGGGGTGTGAAGATTCCCTGCAGTGCCTTAAGGGTCTCTCTGTAGGCAACATCGGTAGGGACCGGATGATCTGGGGCCTATGGTAGGTTCAGTGGGCGGGAACTGAAGCTACGGAGAGAAAGGTGTATACATTGTCCTGAGATTCCACGGTTCTCACTAGGTTGTCGCCTTGGACGCCCTGGATATGTTCGTCAGATTCCCCTATCCCGATAACAAAATGCAATTTGCCGGGGAACTCGGACGATGACTTGTCTGGCTGAAGAAGCCTTTGGAGGCGATCGAGCGTGGATACGTCCTCTAGCAAGTAGCGGTGGGACGTGCATAATCGTGAGGCAACACGCCGTGGCACGCAGGTGATACGCCCTGGCAGTCACTCATGAACGAACGAGTTTCACTTACCGCCCAACTTACACCGTCAGCATCGTCGTGGCCTTTCAAGGTGTTCTGGTGCTTGTTGGAAACTCTGGTATCGGTGTTCGGGGCCAACTCGGTCTGGGGGGTGGGGGTTAGCGACAGTCAGACAGAACTGGCAGAATGTACGTACTTTGAAGACTTGAAGGATCCTAGTGAGTTCCGTCTTCCAGGCATCGACGGTCACCCTGCCATTCCCCATGTGGGCAGGTTGGGAGTGTGAGTTCTGTCCCTTGTTCTTGATCCCTCCCCGAACTTCTGCCACAGTCCTACGACCAAGGGAGTAGTGAGTGAGACGCGCACGACATCCATCACCGGTTGAACTCACGTTTCTAACTGTTCAATCGCCTCCCACACGGGCCCACTCAGCTCATCTAATCTTCTCCCGTTCGCCCATTGGTTAAGGCTACTGCATGCACTCGCGCAGATTAGCCCGAGTTCGACATAATCCGGTTTGTCAACCATGGTGTCCTGGTTACATATGAATTTGGGCCACCTCACCGCAGAAGATGAGGAAGTATACCTTAATCATTTTAAGGAGGACAATGACGGAGCAAGGAACTGCCTTGGCTGGTGTGATACTTGAGAGTTCCCCCGTGCGATTCAAGCCCGCGATGGCGATATCCAGCGATGAGATGGCCTCATCATTCCCCTCCGATAGTTGGGACTCGGCTTGCATGATCAAGATTGAAGGTAACCACGAGAAAGAGGTACGGTTGTGAGGAAGAGTCTGAGGCTTGATGGAAATCAGTGACCAATCCCTGGTGATATGCCTCGTTACGAGAAATAGATGTTGATAATAATAATAAAAAGACACGCGATACGCCTCATGTTGACAGAGCCATCCATTATGCGCTCATCCACCAATTCGATCTCGCCAACCGACCGCACGTATCCAACGGACCTCCATCGGTTGGATCCTTGGGTGTGCGCCTCGTACAGGTACCACAATTCTTGGTCATACCGTACCCTGGTAATGACATCGCCAACTTCTTGAATGACCAGAGAAAGGGTAACACGCAGGAAGCTTAGAACATGTACATTTGCCAGTCGCCCATAGGGCAGACCAGAACGTTGGCACAGGATATAATGTTACCGGTTTGCCCGTGGGGATTTCGCAGAGTAGCCGCCATTTGCGAACTTACTGTGCGCGTGCAGCACCGCCAACACCCGAACATCTTTCCGCTGCCCACCGTGAACTTGGAAACGCGCAGGCACGCGATGATGTCTCCTGTTGCGACCTTGGACCCCAAAGTTTCACTCGTTGCATAATAGGTGTGACAATTACGGTGGGTATACAAATGATAAAGGAGATCAATCTGGTGACGGGACATAGCTGCTGCTGCTGACTGGAGTGGATTACTCGCGACCACCGCGACAGGAACAGTAATGCCATATACTCTTCATCCGTTTACCCGCAGACCCAGTCTTCTTTGGGGTCCCTGACGGCTGCACAGGCTGAGTGGGCGACGCAGGGGATTCATCGATCTTGGGTGATTTTTCCTCGACACTCTTCGAACCACCTGCACCTGGGAGTAATTTCAGAACGAGCCCACAGATGTAAGATACGACGTTGTGTTTACCGTCCTCAGGTACCGTGACATTCTCTCTTTTTCCCGACGTCAAATCAACGAACGTCTGATGTAATTCACGAAGGTGCAACCGGGACTGTGTGCCCTGACCCCAACAGTTCTCAATAGCATGCCAGACCTTGTCAGGTAACCAACGGTCCGCGATGTCATTGCTTGGACGAGGTGGCCGCTCCTGATTGATAATGGAATAGGCCGTCTTGGCTCCTTGCTTCTTATCGTACGGCAGGACCCCAGAGAGAACCTGGTTGGTAGGTGAGGCGTTAGTTGGTGACGCAAATCACAATATAAGATGAATGCACCTCGAAGGCAGCCATCGCAAGGGAGTACACGTCGCTCTCTTTCAAAGGAGTGGGGTCATCCCCTAGCAGCTCTGGAGCCTTGTAACGAATGACGTTGGGCTTAGAGATGGCGCCGGAGGCTGCTCGCACGGGAGGGGAACTGGTAAGGATTATCGCTATTCCAAAGTCTGCGAGACGGACACTACCCTCCTTGGTGATCAGAAGGTTTCCCTAGATAGATCGAGAATTGGTCTGTGTTCGCCTCCAATAATCTGTCTCTTACGGGATGAATATTACCGTGCACGATGTCTAGCGAATGGAGGTGCGTGAGACCAAGGGTGGCTTGTGCAAGCTATAGATGACGTAGTCAGAGGGTTGTGTTTGCCAATTTTTGTGGCCGCTCACCAGCTGGAATCGGTCTACATCAGGGTTTACACCGACATACTGAAGAATGTTCCCGTTTTCCAGCCAAGAATTAACGATGGAAAGCCTGTCAAGGCCGGGCAACTTCTCTGAGACTCCAATGAAGGGAAGTACGTTTGGATGTGAGATGTACTTCCACCGTGCAATCTCACGGTAGAAACCCTGACGAGAATCGGGTTGAGTTCCCTCCCTCATCTCAGTAGGGACCGCTACACACCTCCTTGATCTCATCCAGGCCCGGACCCTCAGAGATCCGAAAAGACTTCACGCACACTTGGTTTCCGTCCTGCTCCCCCTTCCAAACCCTCACAGATCCTGCAGTCCTGTATGGTTCCTCGCTGCTCACCGTAACTCCGGACGGGGAGCACGATTTAGATCGGATGTTGTGCGAACGTGAAAGCTTGCACAGAATTTCACTGCACCACTCTTTTAACTCCGGTTTCACCGTTGGGGATGAAAAGGCCTAATTGGAGGTTTCAGCACGCAGGGGGGTAGGGCGGTTTAAAAAGAGGTTTACTTCGTCGAGCTTTTCTGCAATGGTTTTTAGATCGTCGGGGCCGCTCGTTCGCGGTGCAGTTCCCTTGTCGACAGCACGGACACAGGAGATAAGCTGCGGCCCCGAAATCCCGATGCTAGTGAGGTCAGCGTCTTGTGCTCGTCAGCGTCACACTTTTGCTCATATGAGTTAGGACTCACCCTTGGGTCCTTTGGATCGGAACATGCTAATCTTCGAACCAGTGGAAGGGCGGCGAAGGCAGGGAGTGCACGGCCGTCCAACGGAGCCATTTCACAGTAATATACTCACATCCACGCTGAGGGCATGCGGTGGGGTGGTGGCATAGTAGGGTTAGGGGCAGTTTCCCGGCGGTCTGCCAGGTGAAAAATAAAAAAGGTCCATTTTTCTGGTACGCCACAAAATCTGCGTACATATTTCCGAATGTGTCCACAGCCCCCCTTCTTGCAGGAAACACCGTCGGCGATTCGATGGAAGTGGGAGAAAGGGGCCATTCGTATGTGTCAGTTGCCAGCTGGCAACACACCAAGCACGTGCTGGTTTGGCAGCCCGGCAGGGAACCGCCCCATGCGCTACAAGCGTGCGCCAACGCGTTTTTCTTTCTTTGAATTCTGCGGGGGTCCACTTTTTTTTAAAGTTCTGGCGGGGGTTCACGTGTTTGCATCCGAGATGCGGCGTGCCAACGAGCTTGTAGCGGTCGACTCCCCTTGCGTCTTTTCCCCCGCTGGGTCCCTCCTCCTGGTACAGACCCACCCCTATCTACTTTCAGAGGATCGAGGAGAATAATAAGCGCGAGAACCCGTCATCGTCCGGCCTGACCCGACGTGGCGCGTCCTCCTCATCCAACTACCGTACCACGCACTCAAAAAGTATTCTTTGGACCGTTCACGCGCCGTCTTCTTCGCCGTCTGCCGCAAGAATCCTACGGATGTGACCAAAGTTACGTGACGAAGTATGGCGAAAACCTCATCACCTCGCTCATCTTCGCCAGTTCGGCACCCTCCCTCCACCAGTCTCCCTGCGGAGTTTTGCAATGCGTAGGTCGGCCATTTCTCAGTTGTCGGCTCAGCTTCCATAACTTGTGTCCAATCCAAGCTGGAACTCGACCGAACGAAATTACTTCCCCCTGCATACAGCTCATAATCAACACCCAACAACTTCCTCTTCCCCTATGCGGACTTCAGCCTCATCACCTGGAACGGTCCCCCGCCCCGGATCATCACGGTCCAGTCGTTACTCTGCGCTGGCCTCGCGATTCTGGGGGAACAAGCTGGCGGACAGTGCAAGTTGGAAGGGGAATTTTCATTTTGTCATCGAGAGCCTCTCACTGATGCTTCGACTCGTCTTGGTACTTGGGTGGGCCCCGTCGCGATATCTTCACACGATCGGCCGCGCTGTCGTCGGGGTCATTATTGCTGTTGCGTTTTTCGGTGTCATCCCACACGTCGCTTCACACTCGCCGCGGCGTTCTTCTACAATTCTCCCTATTAGACCTCTCCCTCCTCTGTGATCCTGGGATTGAATATTACTAGCGGGATCTCCTTGTTCGATCTACCCAAATATCCCGTGTTCAGGCGCCAGCTGATGCAGGTCATTGTGATCTAAAGGACGGAGTTCACGTCTTTCCCGCATGGTTGTTTAATTGTGACAAAAATATGTTCATCCAAATTCAAAACAGCACGCGTTCAAGCTAGCACGTGTGAAACTACCATGCAGCGACCGCTCCGTTGGCCGCCTCCTCTTGCTGCATGAAAGTACCGAGTTTGAGATATTATATATCATCCGTTCTTCGGAAACAGCAGGAGAATCTATAACTGAGTGACTGTCCGCAAGGCTACACCGTGTGCACGTACATAAGTCGAAATGAATACCCAGGGTCTTTCAAGGAAGGTACAGAGACAAAGCTCGAAAATAACTCACCTCCACATATTCTGATGGCCCCGACCGCTTAGTTGGGCTGTGGGCAGCGCGAATCTCAGCTACGTGGGGAACTGGAGGGGGAGATACAAAAAAGAACATTCCGTGAGGTTATTGGTCGAATGTGAATGCCCTTGGACTTGTGATGTTTAGAGATATACCACGACATACCCATCTTACGGAAAGCCACCCAGTATCACTTTTTCTCTCTCACATGACATTTGTATTTAGACTCAGACAGATCACTTCATTTGCTCTCCAGCCCTCACTCTCTAGGTTCATGTGTTATGGAACTTTCCAGCTTAACATCTGGCGGTGTGGTGCTGTTCCCCAGTGTAGTCAGGTGTGATCAGTGGAATGTTACGCGGCACAACGAACCACATTGGCTCCTGGGCCTGTGCTTCTCTTGTGGAGGTACGTGAGGGAGCAGACTCATGTGGATCTTCTTGGCTATTTTTCTTCTGCGATGGAAGTCAGAACGGTGCTCTGTCAGAATGGTGGGAACACAACGTACCTTGGACTCCTCATGTTGCCTGCCCGCCTCTGCCTTCCCCGGCACTCCTTCACCCTTTGCACCCTCCTTTCGAGCCTCGCCAACCTTCTTCCCCTTCTTTTTAGTCTTCTCTTTCTCCCGCGGTAGAGTGAAAATGGGAGTATGCTTGGAGAATAAGTCCCCGAACCGCAAAATTTGGCCTGATACACAAAAAGCTCAGAGTAGTTCGAGGTCAGAAGATGCATGGCACCTACGAGAAGTGTTGTTGGTTGTACGACCACCGTTCGTATCCGGGGCATTCTTTATAATCTTCCGCTCTGAAAGGTCCTCAACGACCATATTCAGGGGTTGAGACGAAAAGCTTTCTTACCCACGTCGTGTAGATCGGTGTTTGTGGAGTCGAAGTCACCCGCTCGATGTCCCCGCAGGATGGGAGGGGTGTCCCTGCACGAGAGAAGAGTGAGGTCAACGAACGTATAACCGCTTGAAGATCGAGAACTTACAGGCTACGGAGAGTTTCTAACACTTCCGAAACCTTTGGTCGGGACTGAGGATCCCGATTCCAACAGCTTTCCATCAGTTCCCACAAATCATCTGTGAGAATTGGGTCGGTCGGTCGAGGAGGGTGCTCGCTACCCATTACTGCTGCAATTGCCACTTGATGCCCGAGGTCACTGAACGGAACTGCGCGGGGATACAGCTGTGGTGATACGGGGTGGCGGTGAGCCAAGTTCGACGAAAACAGCCCACTCGTAACGCACCTCGATCATGACCATCGCGAAGGAGAAAATATCCGCTTCCTTGCTAAATGTCCCTTTCTCGTTCAGGATCTCCGACACATTGCGACCATGGTCCTCCGGGGTGCTTCGTATGGAATCCAGGTTTTGAGTCACCATCGCAAGACCGAAATCCGTGATCCGCCCGCGGCCGGCGGCATCCACAAGGATATTTGACTGGATGCATGTCAGTGCAATGATAAAACTGGCTCAGAACAATCGCGTACTCCTTTGAGATTACCGTGAATCACATCTCGGGAGTGGAGAAACTCCAGGCCTTCAGCGACGTCACATAGCTGGTGGTGGGAGTTAGCATATGACCAGCCACGACAAGAGGATCACCCACAAGAACACGCCGATTTGCGTATGGGTGCTTCCTAATGTATTCCATTAGGACTCCACCAGACATCCACTCTAAAACAAGCTGCAGGGGAGTGGGAGTGATGCCGAGGAGCGGGACGATGTTTCGGTGCTTCAAGTGTTTCCACACTATAGCATCCCGGTAGAAGGCCTATGAGAACGTCACCGATGGTAGACGGAGGGAGCGACAGAATGGCACACTTTTTTGGGGTTCGTCGAATCGTCCTTGTTGGAACA
>Ga0307513_10006623_pt1 | contig 15120 bp, 8 predicted proteins | sample 15_EM_MG_FD_202174 | JGI IMG/M metagenome (GOLD analysis project Ga0307513, IMG submission 202174) | Populus trichocarpa ectomycorrhiza microbial communities from riparian zone in the Pacific Northwest, United States - 15_EM | ecosystem: Host-associated > Plants > Roots > Unclassified | place... | reverse complement strand
GCGACAGCCCCGCATTCAGCCCCTCGGGTGGTAGTGCCTTTCCTCGTGGCTTCTTCTGCCGCCGCCGCGCTCGCTCGGAGCGCTCCGGCCCCCGCGCTACAGCCCCCTCGGACGTCGGGGCCGCTTCCGTGGCCCGGATCTCGAGCAACTCGGCGATCGCGCGCGCCTCGTCACCCGAGTCGACACCGAGCTGATCGATCGCCCGGACGAGGTCCGCCAGGCCCACCTCGGGACGCAACTCAAGCTCCCTGGCTCGCCGTGGGTTTGGGCTCGTCCTTCTCGAGCTTCGGCTCCACGGCCGGGATTTCTCGGGGCGACTTCCACAGCGTGGTCGCGACCGCCTTGTCGAGTGGATCCTCGAGGCCGGCGGTGCGCGCCTCGGTCGCCTCGCTCGCGATCGCTTCCTGGTGCAAGTCGAGCCCGAGGCACGCGGCGACCGCGTCGAGATACTCCGCGGTGCTCGGCTGCGGCACGCTAGCGAGCTTCGCGGCGGCCTCGATGCGCTCGAACACCTTGTCGACGCGGTCGAGCAGGAAGGATGACACTCCCGGGTGGTGCATCTCGGCGATCTCTCGCCGCTTCTTGGCGGCGTGACGTGACAGCGTCATAACGATGCAGCGCCGCAGGAATGCGCGAGGCAGCTCGCGCTCCTCATTGCTCGTGATCATGACGAGGATCTTGCGGTCGCGCCGCGCCTCGACCGTCCGATCGACGTCGGTGCAGTGAAACCACTGCATGTCGAGTGTCACCAGGAGGTCATTCGGCACGTCCGGGTCGGCCTTGTCGATCTCGTCGAGCAGGACGACCGTGCCCTTGTTCCCGAAGCTCTCGCGGTTCGACCGCCGGGGCTCGGTTGATTGCCGGGGTTCGGGGCGCAGCTTCGCGGCGCCCTCGGGATCGAAGGCTTCCCAGAGCACTCCGGGCGTCACGAATTTGAGGTCTTTGTCGCCGCCAAGCTCGTCCTTGCTGGCATGTAACCGCCGCACTGCATCGAAGCGCCACTTCAGATCCTCGGCTGCGGTCCGCGAGGTGACGACCTGCTCGAGATAATCGAACTCCAGGCACCACGCTACGTAGCGGGCTAGAGTGGACTTCCCCGACCCGGAGGGTCCCAGGAGCAGCAGCGGGCGGTTGCATACATACGCGACGTTGACTGCCCGTTCGATCCCCTCATCGGCGCTGTACGGCCGGACGCTCGGTGGCCGGACCTGGTCGACACGCTGCTTGGCTGGGTTGAACGGCTTCATCCTGTCCTCCTTGTCGAGGGACTGAACATCGTGTCGAGCTCGTCGCACAGTTGATCGTATTGCTGGACCTGGCCCCGCGCCGTAGCCTGATCGATGCTGACGACGAACGCGCCGGCACGTGGAGGGCCGAGCACCACGATTCCGAGCTGAGGGTACGCGGCCTCGACCTCCTGCACATCGTCGTCGTTGGTCTCAGCGGGAAGCACGATGAAGAACACCGGCGGGTGACGTTCTATGCGGCCCTTCGCCATGTGCCTGGCGAGCGCAGTCCTAGCGTCGGCTGGGGTGGTGTACGTGAAGTCGAGGCAGCGGGGCTGCGCGAGCTCGTCACCGATCCTGTCGATCAGGTACTGGACGGGCTCGTACGATGGCCATGCGACATCGATCCGTCCTGCGTGCCAGTTGTGGCTGCCTTCCGAGGCAAAGCCGCCGCGGCGGATCAGGCGTGTTGCGCAGTCATTCGAGGCGCACGCCACCGAAACTACCCTCGACGGAACGCCATCGCGCAGGCGCTCCGCCGCGCGCTTGGCCTCTCCGGAGGAATACCACTGGCAGGCGGCATACTCGGCGAGCTCGCCCGCCTCGAGGCGTCCGATCCGGGTCTCCACGATCAGGCGCTTGATATAGGACAGGCCGTTGAGCAGGATCTCGATCGCGATATATCGAGCGATCCTGGGGACGTGCTCGACCCGCTCTCGATAGATCAGAAAGGCGAAGTCCCTCAGCGCCTTGCCTTGCTCGATGATCTCGGTGGCGCGCTCGAGAAAGGCGGGCTCGGGATGGATCACGACGTCGGCCTGCTCCGCAAGCTTATGGCACTGCTCGAGCGGCAACATATAGAGTCGTCCGGTCGTCGCCTTACCACCCGTCGTTTGATCGGCGCGCGTGATGATGCCGTGTGAGTACTCGTCGACGACCGCCGCGCCCCCCGAGTGGCCCGCGACATGGTTCCCCGCGATCGTCTCGTCCAACAACATCGGCAGCACGCTGTCGCCGCCCAGCTTTACCTCGCCCTCTGCCGGGAGGCCGAGCTCCTCGCCGTCACCGCGATCCGCCGGAAAGCCCAAAGTCGACCACAACCACGCCGATTGCACGGGGATATCGAGTAACCGGACCTCGGTCGACCAGTCCGGGAGCTGGTCGGCGCGGAGCAAGGCCCAGTCCGCCTCCTGCTCACCGTGGGCAATCCGCGTCCCGGTCGCAGGGAAGGGATCGACTCTCTTGAGCGAGGACCTCGGGTTGGGAAACGTCAGGCGGATCGTGTCCTGCGGCTTGCCGTCGTGCTCGATGCAATGGCGAGCGGTGAGGATGAGCCGGTGCTCGCGCGAGATGACGAACCCCGTGCCGGTCCCTCCTTGAACCGACACCTTCACCGCAGCCCGCTGCGTCCGCTGAGATGCCACCGGCGACGATACTACCTAAAGGTTGTCGGAATGGGAGATGCTGTAAAGCGCGACACCAAGGCTCATTGCATTCTACGTGGCGGGTGGTCACGCTCGCCGGATGGGTGCGTGTCGATGTCTGGTGAGCTTGGTCGGGGCGCTAGTCGTGCTGAGCACGCTGGCGCGTGCGGAGGCGCCGCCACCGTCGTATCTCGGGATCGTGCCTACGGCGCCGATCGCGATCGCGCGCGCCGCACGTGTGCCGACGCCGATCGCCGTGACGCCGGCGTCTGGGGTCGAGCTCGACAAGCTCTATGTCGACGTACTGTCGATCGCTCGCGACGGCATCGCGCAAGCTGTGCCGTCCGGCGCCGTCACGGTCGAACGGCGGCCTGCGCAGCTCGCGCTCTCGCTGACCGTCGATGACGCCAAGCTCTTCATCCCGGGTACCTACGATGTGACGCTCGGTGTCGTGCCGCGGAGCGACCAGGGTGCGGGCTCGAACGCGGCGCCGCCTACGCGGCAGATCCTGACGTTCAAGATCGTGATCCCGGCGGCGACTGTGCACACAATCCCGAAGCTCGTCATGGAGCGTGAGTTGCCCTATCCGTTCCTGGATCGCGGAGACGTCGAGCCGAGAGACCTCGCGATTCACGAGATCGGCAACGTGTCTTCGATCGCGCCGACGGTATTTCAGGACGGCTCGCTGATGCTCGACGATCGCCCGATTGGTGCTCGTGTAGTCCAGCGATCGTCGCCCATGATCGAGCCCGGAAAGACCGGATCCGTCAGCCTCGCGATCGAGGGCGCCTTGCCGGTCGGCAAAGTCGTCGGGTCGCTCCAGTTGACCGCGCGCGAGCTTGGCGCACCGACCAGCATTTTGCTCGAGATTCGTACGCGTCACCCGACGTGGTGGATCTTTCCGTTGTTCCTGGCGGGAGCCGCGCTCGGGCTCGTGTGGCGGGTCTGGTCGGTCCGCCGTCGCGACGCGCTGGCCCTGCAGCTTCGGGCTCAGCAGGTCCGGCGGCAGATCGACGACCTGCTCGCCGACGCTCCCGCATCGTGGATCTCCGAGATCTCGAAGCTTCGCACGGCAGGTATCTCGGTGCGCGACGACGACGCCGGCGTGATCGCCGCGGCCGAGAACGCGACGCGCAACTTCATCGTGTTCCGCGACCAGAGCTTGCAGCTGCTCGCGACCCATATCCGCGACGGCATGGTAGTCGCGCGCACGACGTGGCGGTTGCCGATGGCGCTGTCGCTCATCCGCGCAGCGACGGCATATGACCTCGCGCGCGATCACCTCGCCGGTGGCGACGTGATCGACGCGGATCAGTGGAACGCCAGCGGGATGGACGAGCTCCGCGCGGTCGTGGACCAGGCGCGAGACTGGTCCGCTCGGCTCGCACGCATGCTCGAGCTGGCGAGCGACTGGCAGATCGGCATCGCCGCACCGTTGCGCGGTCCACTCAAGGCGGCGATGAAGAGGCTCACCGACGGGTTGCAGCCCGTCACGACATCGCTCGGCGCGGCGAACCCGCCTACATCGGCGGGGCCCGCACAGCCGGTCGATTCGCCGGCGGCCGCGAACGGTGTGCTGGCGTCGCTTCACGACGGGCTGGTGGCGGCCCGAGATTTCGCGGGCCTGCTGGTCGACGCGCTGGGCTCGATCGACCGCTTCTTGCCGGCGTCGCTGTCGATCGACTTCGCCACGCGGCTGCGCAGCGCGCGGGCCGTACCCGTCGGCCAGCCCGAGACACCGGACGTCACGATCGGCGACGCGATCGCCGCGAGCCGCAGAGTCGCGGGCGTCGTGAACGCGATCGCCGTCGAGATCCACGGCGAGCCGCTGGGGGCCGAGCTCATCGCGGCGATCGAGCACGGCGAGTTCGCGACCGCGCTGGCCCAGCCCACCTCCGCTGCGCACACGGGGCGCGGCTCGCCCGCGGCCGCGCGCTACCTGCCGGTCGCGTCCGCGGTCGCGCTTGCGGTCGACTTGATCAGCCCCAGGCCGACGCCGTCGCCCGTAGTGCCGATGGTTCGTGCGGTCGCGGCCCCCGTCGTGTCCCAGCGCTTGCTCGAGCGCAAACTCGGCGCTGTCAACTACCTGCGCTGGGCGATCGCCGGGGTCGTGACCTCGCTCGCCGCGTGGGCGCTGTTCGGCACTTCGTTTGTGGGGACCCACCGCGAGTGCGTCTCGATCTTCGCGTTCGGCTTCATCACGGACCTGTCGACAGACTCGGCGATCGAAGCGATCCTGGCGCGCACGAGGCTGCCAGAGCCCAAGCCAGCATAGCGGCGGCTACTTCCAATGTCTGGATAGTTTGGCATTCGAGCACCGACAACGAGGCGCAAGCCGGTTTCCGCGAGGAACGCGACACTTGACTACGCCCGATCCGACGCAGCAGCTGTCACCTGAAACCTGCGCGCAGGCGGGCTATATCGGTGGCATGCCGCACAAGACCGCCGTGATCTTACGCGCCGCCGATATCGATCGCCTCGAGGTCGCGCTCGAGCAACGCCTCAACCCGCGCTCGCGCTTCCAGGATGCCGCGCTCGCCCAGCACGCCGGCCTGTCGCGCGTCGGTTTGTCGCGCGGCCGGATCCCACCCGGTGGCGAGTCGTTCGCGTACCACGCGCACCACACCGAGCAGGAATGGGTCTTCGTCGTGTCGGGCCGGGCGCGGGCGCGGATCGATGACCGCGACTACGACCTGGGCCCCGGCGACTTCGCCGCGTTCCCCGCGCCGCAGGCCGCGCACCTGATGACCAATCCGTTCGACGAGGATTGCGTGTACCTGATGGGCGGCGAGCCGCGCGGCGCGACCGACGTCATCCGCTATCCGGACCTCGGCAAGACCTACGCGCTGGTCCGCAGCGCGGGGCCCACGGCGTTCCACGAGCTCGGTCCGGCGGAGTATCCGTTCGGGCGGCCGGGCGCCGCCCCGTCCGCGCCGCGCTGGCGCGTGATCGGCTGTCGCGGCTGCGGCTCGGTGATCGCCGAGGCCGCGCTCGTGCTCGCCGGGATTGCCTATGATCGCGAAGAGGTGGATTACACGCAGCCGGGGCCGGCGTTCGATCGCCTGAAGGCGCTGAACCCGCTGGGCCAGCTGCCGACGCTGATCATGCCCGACGGCGCGGTGATGACCGAGACCGCGGCGATCGTGCTGCACGTCGACGAGCTCGTGCCCGAGGCCGGGCTGCTGCCGCCGCCGGGCGATCCGCTGCGCCGCGACGCGCTGCGCTGGCTGATCTTCCTGGTCGGCGCGGTCTACCCGACGTTCACCTACGGCGACGAGCCGGAGAAGTGGGTGGGCGACGCCGGGCCCGCGCTGCGCGAGGCGACGCACGCCCACCGGCGCGCGCTGTGGCAGCAGGTCGAGGCCGCCGCGCGCGGGCCGTGGTTCCTCGGCGCGCGGTTCTCGGTGCTCGACATCTACCTCACCGCGATGACGCGCTGGCGGCCGCGCCGCGCCTGGTTCGCCGAGCACTGTCCGAAACTGTCGGCGATCGCCGTCGCCGGCGACGCGGATCCTCGCCTGCGCGCGCTGTGGGCGGCCAACTTCGACTGACGTGCGCCGAAATCAGCTCGAGCCCCGATGACTCCGATGGATCGCGAAGCATCGGTATCGGTGGCGCGCGACGCTGCTTCTCGATCGCATCGGTCCGTTTCTTGGCTCGTCGCGTCGCATCTGCCATCGTCGCCGCGGTGACGCGGACCCGGTTTGATCAGTTCGGCAAGCAGATGGTGCGGGACGCGCTCGAGAGTCACGGCGCCGTCGAGACCGACGCGGAGGTCCCGGCCGACACTCGACGGATCGATCTGTGGTTCAACCCGGCGCTTGGCCATCTGGGAGTCCCGGCGCACCTCGGCTTGCTCGGCCGCATGACCAGCAGTGCGAGCACGCTCGAATTTTTCCACGACACGCCCAGTGGCGAAGAGCTCACCGCGTGCATGATCAAACACGGCGAGTTCCGCCACCTGTTATCGCGACGCAAGACGCCTCCCGTGCTCCCGGTCCAGTGGGTGATCTCCTCGGGCCGCCCCGACGGTGGCATCGAAGGGCTGGGGTTCCATGCGATGCGTGGCTGGCCGCCGGGCATCTACGATGGGCCCCGCCTACTCTGGACGCGGCTGGTAGTGGTGAACGAGCTGCCGGTGGCCCGGGACACGCTGCTCCTGCGCCTGCTCGGAGCGGGCGCCGTGCTGAAGCAGGCGATCGCCGAGCTTCGGGCGCTGCCGGCGCAGACTCAGGAGCGTACGCTGGCATTGCCGGTTCTGCTACGCTTGCGGTTGGCCGTGCCGATCGACCCCGCGAAACAGACCAACGATGACCAGGAGTTTCTCATGAACACGCAGGATGTGGTCGAGACCTGGCGCCGGGAGGCGGTCCAGGAGGGCGTCGAGCAGGGCGTCAAGCAAGGCCTCGAGCAGGGTGAGCGCAAGCTCCTGCTGCGGCTTCTGCGACGACGTTTCGGAAACCAGGTAGACCGGGAGACCGAGCTGCGCGTTGCTGCGGCACCCGCTGCGCAGATCGAGATCTGGGCGGAGCGAGTGTTGTCGGCGTCCACGCTCGGCGAGCTATTGGCCGACTGAACGACACGGCGAGTAGCGGCGTCGCCTGAGCTTGCTGGTGAAGCGTCGTCCTACGGCTTCTTGCGGACCAGTCGGTCCGCCGGGATCACCGACGGCTTCTTGGGCGACAGGGCGATCGGATCGAGCGCCGTGGTGCCGCAGAAGTAGCACGCGCCGTTGAGGATCAGCTCGTGATCGCAGTGCCCGCAGCGCGCGCACACGCCGAGCTCGCGGACGGCGTGGGCGCAGGTCGGGTCGCCCGCGCCGGCGGGCGGTCGCGCGGCGTCGTCGGTCACGGCCGCACCAGGCCACGCAGGCGGTTGCCGAGCCCCGAGTAGCGCAGCGCGCGGCGCTTGCCGGCCGCGATCAGCAGCTGCCGCGAGCCGACGATCGCGACGCCGGTGCGGGCCCGCGTGATGCCGGTGTAGAGCAGCTCGCGCGTCACCAGCGGCAGGTCGTCGTGCGGCAGCACCAGCGCGATCGCGTCGAGCTCCGAGCCCTGGCTCTTGTGCACGGTCAGCGCCCACGCCAGCTCGAGCCGATCGCGCAGCGCCTCGATCGCGAACGGCCGCAGCGCGCCGCCGGTCCGGAACACCGCGCGATAGTGGTGCCGGCCCAGGCCCTCGTCGGCGCGCACGATGATCCCCTGATCGCCGTTGAACAGCCCGCGCTGATAGTCATTGGCCGTGATCATCACCGGCTCGCCGGGCACCAGCTCCGGCCGCCCGGTCACGGTCATGCGGTCGAGCGCGAGCTCGTGGATGTGCGCGTTGATCGCGAGCGAGCCGGTCGGCAGCGCGCGCGTCACGGTCAGCACGCGGGCGCGCCCGAGCAAGTGCCACAGCCGCTCGAGCTCGGCCGCCTGCGCCGGATCGACCGCGCCGTCGGCGAAGCGAAACACGCGCTCCGCCGCCCGCAGCGCGCGCGGCCCCTCGAAGTGGTGCCACAGCCCCTCGGCGGCCTGCAGCGTGATGTCCTGCGCGGCCTTGAGCGCGCCCGGGGTCGCCGCGCCGGCCGCCGTGTCGACCCACTCGACGCCGGCGAACCCGAGGGTGCCCGGGGTCCGCGGCACGGCCAGCGGGTGCGCGCGCTCGACCAGCCGCTGCGCGTTGCCGTCGTGCACCGCCGCGGCGGCGTCGTAGACCGCGCGGCCGTTCACGTCGCTGGTGTCCATGCGGTAGCTCTTCGCCAGCACGCCGACGCGCGCCGCCGCCGGGCCCTCCGGCGCCGCGAGGTCCGCCAGGATCTGCCCGGCGTCGATCGCCGGCAGCTGGTGCGCGTCGCCGATCAGCACCAGCGGCGCGCCGGCCGGCAGCGCGTCGAGCAGCGCGTCCATCAGCTCGAGATCGATCATCGAGGCCTCGTCGACGATCACCGCGCCGAACGGCAGCGGGCTCTGCGCGTGGTGCGCGAAGCGCTCGCCGCGATAGCCGAGCAAGCGGTGCAGCGTCTGCGCGACCGGCGGCGCCGCGGCGAGCCCGCGATCGGCGTCGCTCGGCTCGCGGATCGCCGCCAGCTGCTCGCCGATCACCTGGGTCAGCCGGTTCGCCGCCTTGCCGGTTTGCGCCGCCAGCGCGATCGGCCCGAGGCCCAGCCGCGCGAAGCCGCGCACGATCGCCGCCGCGACCAGCGTCTTGCCCGTCCCCGGCCCGCCGGTCACCACCGCGAGCGTGCCGCCGATCGCCAGGCCGACCGCGCGCGCCTGCTCGTCGGACAGCGTCGCGCCGCTCGGCCGGCGCGCGAGATCCTCGAGGATCGCGCCGCGATCGCGCAGCGGCGCGGCCAGCCGCTCGCCCAGGCGCTGCGCCACGCGCTCCTCGAGCCAGCGCGAGCGCTCGGTGTACAGGCAGCCGCCGTCGACGATCAGCGGCAGGCGCTGATCGCGCGTGCCGACCACCGAGTCGAACTGCGGCATGCCGGTCAGCCGTCCGATCGCGCGCATCAGCGCCGGCGCCTCGCCCGCCAGCCCGGCGAGCCGCGTGATCTCGGTGACCAGCGTGCGCAGGTGGCCGCGCGCCGAGGGATCGAGCGGCAGGCAGGTCGAGCCCTGGCGCTGCGCGATCATCAGCGCCAGCACGAGCACGCCCAGGGTCAGCGGATCGCGGCCGCCGAACCAGCGGTCGGCCGCGACCAGCTCCTCGGCGAGGTACAGGCCCTCGTCGCCGAGATCGCAGCTCTGCGCGCCGACCCCGAGCTGGCGGAACATGTCGGCGCCGTGCGGCGGCTCGAAGCGCGCGCGCAGCGTGCCGCGCGGATGCAGCGGCGCGGTCATGGCGCCGCCTCCGTACCGTCGCTGGAACCGCGCCCCCCTCCGGGGGCGCTGCCGTCCGGGGGCGGGCCCCGGACGTCGACGATGCGGCCCAGCCAGTCCGACCAGCCCGCCAGCGTCGCGTCGCCGATCCGGACCGGCACCGTGACGCCGTGGCGGATGAACACGAACAGCAGGCCGGCGAGCCGGCGGGCGCCGCGCAGGCGATCCGCCGCGATCGCATACAGCCGCGCCTGCACGGCGTAGCGCTCGCGGACGTGGCGCTGCGCCGCGGCGCCGAGATCCGCGCCGGCGAGCAGATCGCTCTTGTAGTCCAGCACCCAGAGGTCATCGTCCCACGCGACCAGCGCGTCGATGAAGCCCTTGACGATGCCGCGCGGCGGGCCCGGCCGCGTCGTCGGGATCGGAAACCCGAACTCGACCTCGCGCGCCAGCGCCCCGGCGTCGACGAGCGGCGGCAGCGTCGAGCCGTCGACCAGCGCGAGCGGCGCGGTCAGCGTCTGGTACGCGATCGCCGCGGCGTGCGGCAGGAAGCGCTCGGGGATGCCGCGCGCGCGCGCCGTGCCGAGCAGCTGCGCGTGGACCCGCGGGTCGTCCGCCCAGGCTTCGAGCGTGCCGGCGCGCCGAGCGGTCGCGAGCTCGGCGACCTCGAGCACGTCGTGCAGCAACAGGCCGGCGTCGGCGCCGGGCGGCAGGTCGTGCGGGCCGACCTCGCCGACCGAGTCGTCGACGTCGAACTCCGCCGGATCGATCGCGAGCGCGTCGCCGGGCGCCAGCGCGATCGTCGCGACGTTGGGCTCGTGCGCGAGCCGCGTGTACGACAGCATCGTCAGCCCGCCGCGCGCCGGCGCCAGCGCCGCGAGCTCGGCGGCCGGCGGCGGCGGCGGCGCGATGAAGTCGGCGAGCGCGTCGCCCGGCGGCGGCGGCGCGACCGGCCCGCCGACCTGCACCGGGACCACCTCGAACAGCGACGGGCTCGCCGCGCCCGGCGAGATCCACGGCCGCAGGCAGCGCTCGATCGGCGCGTACATCGCGCCGCTGGTCAGCTCGCCGTACGACGGCAGGTAGAGCCGGATCTGCGCGCGGGTCAGCCCGACGTAGGCCAGCCGCTGGTGCTCGGCGTCGATCTCGGCGTCGAGCAGCTCCTGCGTCACCGCGTCGACCTTGCCGACCACCAGCGCGCGGCCGGTCGCGTCGCGCAGCGTGTGCACCATGCTCTTGGGGCCGCCGGACGTCCCGCCGAACAGGAAGACGTAGGGCGCCTCGAGCCCCTTGGCCTTGTGGATCGTGAGCACGCGGATCGCGTCGGCGTCGGTCTCGGCGCGCTGGACGTCGCGCTCGTCGGGGTGGCTCGCGTCGTCGGCGATCCAGCGCCGGAGCTGGCCGACCAGCTCGTGCAGATCGCTGCGCGATCGCGCGACCGCCGCCAGCAGCAGCTCGAGCAGGTGCCACGTGTTGGTCAGCGCGCGCTCGCCGCCGCCCAGCACCAGCGCGCGCTCGGCGAACCGGCTGTCCTCGACCAGCCGGCGGAACAGCGCCTCGTAGGCGCGGCGCTGGGCGAGCTGCGCCCAGTCGAAGATCCGCGCGATCACCGGGTGGTGATCCGGCGCGTCGACGACCTGCATCAGCTCGGCCCACGGCACGTCGAAGTATCGCGTGCGCAGCGCGCGCAGCCGGGCCGAGCGATCGCGCGGGGCCGCGATCGCCGCGAGCACGCACGCCAGCTCGACCGCCTCGCGGGTCTTGAACAGCTTCTCGGGCTCGACCAGCGCGCACGGCAGGCCGCGCGCGCGCAGCGCCGCCGCGACCTCGGCGCTCTCGCGGTTGGCGCGGGTCAGCACCATCACCTGATCGAGCGCGAACGGCCGCGGCACGCCGCGCACCCGCCACGCCGGCGGCGCCGCGCGCAGCGCCTCGATCGCCTCGCCGATCGCGCCGGCCAGCGCCGCGCGGTTGCCGTCCGCGGTGGGCTTGGTCACCGAGCGCAGCTGGAACACGGTGACCGGCGGGCGCGGCTCGTCGCACACCACGTCGCCGCTCGCGCGCACCGGCTCGTCGTAGGTGATCTTGCCCGACAGCATCGGCAGCCCGAGCGTGCCGACGAGGATCTGGTTGAGCGCCGTGACCAGTGGCTCGCTCGAGCGCCGGTTGACGTCGAGCACCACGCGCGTCGCGTCGGCCCGCATCATCTCGTCGCGCGCGGCGACGTAGGTGTCGACGTCGGCGCCGCGGAATCCATAGATCGCCTGCTTCGGATCACCGACGATGGTCAGCCCGCGCGCGTCGGGGTGCAGCCACACGGTGCGGAAGATGTTCCACTGCACCGGATCGGTGTCCTGGAACTCGTCGATCATCGCCCACGGCGAGCGCTCGCGCAGGCGCTGGGCGAGCTCGTGGCGACGCGGCCCGGTCAGCGCCGCCCACACCAGGTCGAGCATGTCGTCGTAGTCGAACTGGCCGTGCTCGGCCTTGTCGGCGCCGATCCGCGCGATCACCGCCGGCAGCATCTGGGCCGCGATCGCCTCGTCGAGCGAGATCGTCGTCGCCACCGCGCGCACCGCCGCGGCGACGTCGGCCGGCAGCTTGGCGGCCCGGCTCGCCAGCTTCTCGCAGGCGTCGCGGATCTGGTCGATCGCGGCGAGCTGGCGCGGCGGCGTCGGGTCGGCGTCGCCCTGCGCGATCGCCTCGGTGATCCGGGCGACCCACGCCGGCGCCCAGCGCCGCTCGCTGGCGATCACCGCGGCGCGGTTCGCGGCGCTGCCGAACGCGTCGCGCAGCTGCGCGAACGTCGCGCCGACCGTCGCGGGATCGATCGGCCGGCGCAGCCGGGCATCGGCGCGCACGCAGCCGAGCAGCAGCGCGCGCAAGGCGTCGACCGTGCGCGCCGCGCCCGACACGGTGCGGGTCTCGAGGAACGCGGCGAGCAGGTCGCGATCCGGCGCGCGGTAGGCGAAGCGCTCGCGCAGCAGCGCGCTGAACGCGGCGTCGAACGCGACCTCGTCGGCGACCTGCGTCTGGTCGAACAGCCGGCGCGCCGAGAACGCGTCCTCGATCAGGATGCGGTGGCAGAACCCGTGGATCGTGTAGATCGGCGCGTGGTCGAACGCGGTGACCGCGGCGCGCAGCCGGCGCCGGCCGGCGTCGTCGATCTGCCAGGCCGGCTCGTCGTCGCCCGCGGTCGCGACCGTGGCGCGCGACAGGCGATCGAGCAGATCGCGGATCCGCAGCCGGAGCTCGGCGACCGCCTTGTCGGTGAACGTGACGAGCAGGATCTGGCCGAGCTCGGCGCCGGCGAGGATCAGATCGATCACGCGATGCTCGAGGAAGAACGTCTTGCCGGTGCCGGCCGAGGCCTCGACCACGACGAGCCGCGCGTCGGCCGGCGGCAGCGAGGCGGGGCGCGCGACGCGGACCGGGTTGGCGCCGACGAGCGGGTCGGGCGCGTCGTCGGGCGCGGCTGGTGCTTCGGCCGGCTCGGCGGGCTCGGCCAGCCGGGCCATGGCCAGCAGCTCGCCCAGCTCCGCGCCTTCGCCGGGCTCGCGCGGCTCGCTCACGGCCCGACCTCGAAGCCATGATCGCCGTGCATGCGCTCGACCAGCGGACGCAGCCGCCGGCGCGCGATGCCGGCCGCGTCGTCCGGCGGATCGAGGCCGTCGCCGCGCTCGATCGGCCCGTAGCCCAGGCCGCGCGTCGGATCCGACGACCACGACGGTGGCTTGCCGCCGTGCAGCGCCTTGGCGAGCGCCTCGAACGGCAGCAGGTAGCCGTGCGGCGCGTCGAGCAGCTCGCCGATCAGCCCCGCGAGGTAGGCCCGCGCGTCGGCCGCGCTCCACGCGTCGTGCTGGACCTCGCAGATGTCGCCGCGGTCGTCGATCAGGCGGTGCACGTGGCCGGCGTTGGCGAGCCCCGCGGCGGCGAGCATCAGGTGGTCGAACGCGCCGCGCAGGTGGTAGTGCGAGCGCTTCTCGAGCTTGCGCAGCAGCGTGACCACCGAGGTGTAGCGCGCGCCGCGGATCAGCAGCTCGGTCTGCCCGACCAGGCGCACCGTCCGGCCGCCGGACACCCGGCCTCCCGGCGCGGCCTGCAGCTCGATCGCCAGCGCGGGCCGCAGCTCGGCGCCCGGCGACGACGCCCGGCCGAACCCGATCCGGGTCGCGCCGTCGGCCGAGATCAGGCCCAGCCCGTCGCGCCAGCGCTGCAGCACCTCGAGATCCAGCGTCCGCGCGGCCTCCGCGAACACGCCGACCGGGAACTGGCCGCGCAGCTGGCGGTCCTTGACCGCGGCGTCGTAGCGCGTGTCGACCGGCCCGCCAGGATCCCGCAGTTGCGCCGCGAACACCTCGCGCAGCATCATCGCCCGCTCGGCCCGCCCGAGGTGGAACGGCTCGTCGCTGTGCTCGCTGACCTCGTCGTCGGGCAGCTCATCGAGCCCGAGCACCGCCTGGGCCCACGCCTGCACCGGATACTCGAGGAAGCCGCGCAGGTTCGCGACGCTGAGCGGCCGCGCGGTCGCGACGATCGGCGCCGCGGGCGGCGCCTCGACGGGGATGGGCTGGCCGGCGGCGCGCAGGTGCGCGCGCAGCGCGTCGCGGACCTGGCAGCCCCAGCGCTCGCGCCGGATCGCGGGCAGGATCACCGGGACGTCGCCGGCGCCGTAGCGATGCAGCGGGTGGCGCACCGTCATCTGGGCCAGCGCCTCGCGGCTCGACGCGGCGCCGACGTACGGCGCGAGCGCGTCGGCGAGCTCGAGGACGATCGACGACGGCGCGAGCGCCTGGCCGCTCTTCTCCTCGGTCGCGACGTACGACAGGTACAGCGCGTCGCGCGTGCCGAGCAGGACGTCGAGGAACGCGGCGCGGTCGCGGTCGCGCGGCGCGACGTCGCCGATCCGGGCCTCGCGCCGGAGATCGAGCGGGCTGGTCTGATCGCTCGCCGGGAACGCGCCCTCGTCGAGCCCGGCGACGAAGGCGACGCGGAACGGCACGCCGCGCATCGCCGCGAGCGGCGCGACCATCACGCCGGCGGCGAGCGGCTCGCCGCGGTTCGCGCGCGCCGAGGCCAGCCGGCGCGCCGCGTGCTCGCGCGCCTCGCGGAACCCGACCTCGCGGCCGTCGAGGTCGACCTCGGCGATGCCGGCGAGCAGCGCGCGCACGCGCTCGAGATCGCGCGTCGCGTCCTCGTCGCGCGGTGCGAGGTAATCGTCGACCAGCCGCGCCAGCACGTCGCCCCACGCCGCGAGCGGCGCCTTGAGCGTCGCCAGCCACTCGGCGTCGGCGCACAGCGAGCGCACGAGCAGCGCGTAGGTCGCCGCGCTCGCCTGGTGCTCGGGGCGGAGCTCCTCGGGCGCGACCTCGAAGCTCGCGATCCGCGCCGCGCCGCGCTGGGCGCGCTCGCCGACCATGAACGCGCCGAGCGCGAGCCGCCGCACGCCCTGGTCCCAGTGGAACAGCCCGGGGTAGTCCTCGAGGTAGGTCCCGGCGTGCGCGGCGCCGTCGCTGCCGTGCACGATGCCGAGCCGCTCGGTCCACCGCACCCAGTCCTCGGCGTCGACGTGGGGATAGCCGGCGAGCACGGCCGGGTGGGTCAGCACGCGCAGCAGATCGCGGCGCGCCATCTGCGAGGTCGGCAGCTCGAGCATCGCGAGCA
>Ga0307513_10006622_pt1 | contig 15120 bp, 18 predicted proteins | sample 15_EM_MG_FD_202174 | JGI IMG/M metagenome (GOLD analysis project Ga0307513, IMG submission 202174) | Populus trichocarpa ectomycorrhiza microbial communities from riparian zone in the Pacific Northwest, United States - 15_EM | ecosystem: Host-associated > Plants > Roots > Unclassified | place... | reverse complement strand
CGGCCGACGCCACGGTGTCGGCGGGCGTGATGCTGGCGGGTGTCGCGATCTGGTTCACCCAGGTCGAGTGGATCGATCCGGTCGTATCGATCGTCGTGTCGGCGATCATCTTCTGGCAGACTTGGGGCTTGCTCCGCGAAACGATCGAGATGTCGCTGAACGCGGTGCCGCGGTCGATCGACTATGATGAGGTCAAGGCCGCGCTGGCGGCGATGCCCGGCGTCAGCGCGACGCACGACCTCCATATCTGGCCGATGTCGACCACCGAGACCGTGCTGACCGCGCATCTGGTGATGGCGGAGGAATCGGGGCCGGCGTTCCTGGGGAATGCCGCGGCGATGCTCCAGAACCGGTTCGGCATCGCCCACACCACGATCCAGATCGAGCGCGGCGCCGATTGCGGGACCGATTGCTGATCCGGAGGCCGGTGCAGCGGCGATCACGCGGTGCCCGCCGCCGATCGATCCCGGACGGTCGAGGCCGGATCAGCTATCTGGCTTGACCGGCGTGCCTTTCGCCGAGGGGTTGGAAGCGTTCACCTTGGGCGGCTCGGGCTTCTTGGGCTTGCGGACTTCCTTGTTGCTCTTGCGTTGGCCTTTTGCCACGTCATTTCTCCTCGAACGGCGGTACAATGCGATACTGGCGCGGCACTGGCTCGCGACCTGAACAAACCGATCGCGTCGGCCAGCGTGCCGCTGCTCTCACCGCACCACGCGCGCCCAATGCTGGCGCGTCACGGTACCGGTCAGGATCTTGTTGCCGAACACCCGGCGCATCGCCTCGGCATCGTCGCCATTCATCATCACGACGCGCGTCCCGCCTTTGGGTAGCGATTCGATCGCGCTGATCTTGGTCTGATGCTTGGCGCACAGCGCCTCGACGGCAGGGCGATCAAGCGAAACGTTGATCGCGCGGCCGGGGCCGGGATTGCTCCAGCTGTTATGGCCATTGGTTTCGGGAATGGTCGGCATCATCGGCTTGCTCTCCTTGCACTAGCGGGAGCACGAACCTCTCTCAGTCGCGCCGATGCTGGGGGCGGAAAGCGCGATACGGGCGCCTTAGGCCGCATACCGCCGAAAAGCCATGTTATTCGCCCGTCGCGAGGACAGTGTGGAGTAGATGTCCGAATTATTGGCCGGTTGGAGCCGAAGCGTGCTATTGGACTTTATCACCTGACCGATTTTGCAGGCATCTTGTGACCGTGAGTGCTTTCGCTTTCGCCTGCTGACGAGGTGCGCCTTATGGACATCAATTATCTTTTGAAACGCGAGCAGACGTCGCTGATGATGGCGCGAAACGCCAATTGCTCGTCGTCGCGCCACGCGCATGCCGGACTCGCCCGCGCCTATGGCGCGCTGCTTGCCGCCGGCACCTTCCCGCACCGCCCTTTCCGCCTCGCTCCGACCAACGACCTCGACCCGAGCGAATTCCCCGATCGTGGCCGCGCCGACGCGTGAACAGCCGGTCCGGGGACCAATTATCGACTGTCGAGCGCGCCTATGAACTGGCGCGGTCCGGAAGCTGTGCCACGGTCGATGATATCCGACGCGTTCTGACCGCCGAACAATATCCTTCGGTTCAAGCGCATTTGGCGGGGCCGTCGATCCGACGCGCCTTGCTCGCCTTGTGCAAGCTGGCCAAGCCCGCAACCGATCCTGGCGCAGCTGGCTGAGGCGCGTCCGCCGAGGACGGCGGACGTCGCGCCCCTCTTCCATTTTCAATAGGCTCTGGCCACCGCGAATTCGACCGCTTCGGTCATCGCGTCGCGCGCCTGACCCGAGGAGAAGCCGCCGATCGCATCGATCGCGCGCTGGCCGTAATGGCGCGCACGCGCCAGCGTATCGTCGATCGCGCGCGTCGTGCGGACCAGGTCGACCGCGTGCGCGAAATCCTCGTCCGACGCACGATGGCCCAGGATCGCGTCCTTCCAGAACTTGCGGTCTTCCTCGTCGCCACGCGCATAGGCCAGGATCACCGGCAACGTGACCTTGCCTTCGCGGAAATCGTCGCCGGTGTCCTTGCCCATCGTGCCGGCGTCCGAAACGTAATCAATCGCATCGTCGACCAGCTGGAACGCGATGCCGAGGTTGCGGCCGAATGCGTCGAGCGCCGCTTCCTCGCTTTCGGGCCTTTCCGCGACCACCGCGGAAATACGGCACGCGGCGGCGAACAGCGCGGCGGTTTTGGCGCCGATGATGTCGAGATAGCGTTCCTCGCCCAGATCGATCCGGCGCGCGGCGGTCAATTGGTTGACTTCGCCCTCGGCGATCACCGCGCTGGCGTTGCTCAGGATCTTGAGCACCTTCAGACTGCCGTCCTCGACCATCAGTTCGAACGCGCGGCTGAACAGGAAGTCGCCGACCAGGATCGAGGCGGGATTGCCCCAGATCAGGTTCGCGGTGCGCTTGCCGCGGCGCAGGTCGCTGCCGTCGACGACGTCGTCGTGGAGCAGGGTCGCGGTGTGAATGAACTCGACCGCCGCCGCCAGGCGGTGGTGGCGATTGCCGGTATAGCCGAGCAACCGCGCGCTCGCCAGCGTCAGCATCGGGCGCATGCGCTTGCCGCCGCCCGCGATCAGATGACCGGCAAGCTCTGGAATCAGCGGAATGTCAGACTGCATGCGGTCGAGGATCACCGCATTAACCAGGTTCATGTCCGACGCGACCAGCTGCATCATGGGCTCGAGGCTGGGCTGCGGCCGGGTCGGATCGAGGCGATGGATCGTGGCACTCATCTCATCCCCGGCTCTGGCGGAGAGGGGCGCGGAAGGCAAGCACGGGTTGCGCTCGAGGGCATGCATGCGCAGAAGGCCGCCACGAATCGAAGGAGCCGCCAGATGAGCGACGACGTGCTGGACGCCTATCGCAGCAGCATCGACAATATCGATGCCGCGCTGATCCACATGCTCGCCGAGCGATTCAAGGTGACCCAGGCGGTCGGCCGCTACAAGGCGCAGGCCGGATTGCCACCGGCCGATCCCGGTCGCGAGGAGCGCCAGATCGCGCGGCTGCGCAAACTGGCCGAGGAGGCGCGGCTCGATCCGGAGTTTTCGGAGAAGTTCCTGCGCTTCATCATCGACGAAGTGATCCGCCACCACGAGCGGCTGCGCGACGAGGTGTAGAGTCCGTGCCCCGGCCGGATCGGCGGTAACTGGCCTGAGCCGACGAAAAGGTGTAAAAACCGATCCGCGACGCGACCCCGGGCCAACAGAGCAAAGGCGCGTCGGCGGAGAGGATGATGCATGGCTTCCACGCGTCGGAGAGCCAGTGCAGCTATGGCCTGACGATGCACCTGGTCAGTTTCGCGCGGGCGGGGATCATTCTAGGGCTTGTGCTGCTGGTCTCCTAACCGGCGAGTTCCTCACCGGGCAGGATCTCGGTGTCGATCTGCGCCTGCATCGGCGCGAGATAACGCGCGCCCCGAATGGTGCCGTCGAAGACCTCGTCCACCGCCTTCACCAGATCGTCGGAAACGCTGACCGTGGCGCCGCCGATATTCTCCTCGAGATGCACGAGGCTGCGCGTGCCGGGGATGGCGACGATATGCGGTCCGCGCGCCAGCACCCAGCCGAGCGCGAGTTGCGCCGACGTCATCCCGGCATCGGCGGCAAGCCCGTCGAACGTTGCCACGACCGCCAGATTGTGGCGCAGATTGTCGCCGAGGAAACGCGGCATGTGGAGCCGGATATCGCCTGCCGCATAGTCGTCGTCGCGTACCCCGCGCGCCAGCATCCCGCGCGCGACAGGCGAGAAGGCGACGAAGCCGATACCGAGCTCGCCGCAAGTGTCGAGCACGGCGACGTCGGGGTTGCGCACGATCGGCGAATATTCGCTCTGCACCGCCGCGATCGGATGAACCGCATGCGCGCGGCGGATCGTCGCGGCACCCATCTCGCTGAGACCGATCGCGCCGATCTTGCCGGCGTCGACCGCGCGTTTCAATTCGCCGACCGATTCCTCGACGGGCACCTGCTTGTCGAGCCGGTGGAGGTAATAGAGGTCGATATGATCGGTCCCGAGCCGTCCCAGCGCCCCGTCGAGCGTGCGCCGGATCGATTCGGGGCGGCCGTCGAGCACGCGCTTGCCGTCGACCGCATCGAGCACGCATTTGGACGCCAGCGTGAATTCCGCGCGGCGATGCATCACCGCGCTGCCGACCAGCCGCTCGTTGGCGCCCAGGCCATAAAGCGCCGCGGTATCGAGCAGGGTGACGCCGAGATCGAGCGCGCGATTGAGCAACGCCGTACCCTCTTCGTCGCTCGGCCGCGCGCCATAAGCGTGACTGAGGTTCATGCAGCCGAGCCCGATCGCCGAAACGGTGAAGGGGCCGATCTGTCGGGTCGGTAGCGTCATGCCGATTCGCTTTCGGGGAGGAGGAGGTCGTCGGTCACTATCGCCGCCGCCTTGCGCTGGCGAGGCTCTCGTACCCGGAAGATCAGGAGGGCGATCGCGAGGCACAGGAAGCCGAACGACAGCCACAAAACCGGTGGATAGCCGAGCTTCCACGCCATCAACCCACCGAGCAACGGGCCGATCGCCGAGATCGTGCCTTCGATCGTGGTCGACAGCGCGAGGCGCATCGCGACATCGGCGCGCTCGCCGAATTCGAGCACCATCGTCTGCTGGCTCATCTGATATCCGCAATTGCCCGCGCCGAGGCAGCAGAACGACGCGAATACCGCCCAGGGATGGTGGACCGTCAACAGCAAGGCGATCCCGCCTGCCCAGAGCGCCGCTGCCAGGGTGAAGGTCGAGCGATAGCCGGTGCGATCGCCGAGATGCCCCCACAGCAGGTTCGACACCGTATCGGCACCGAGATAGGCAAGCGACAATTCGCCGATGACGATCCCCGACAGGCCAAGCTGGGTCCCGGCGAACAGGATGTAGAACGGCGCGCCGATTCGCGCGCAGACGCAGCACGCTTCGGCCAGGATAAACCAGCGATAGCCGCGATCCTCGAGCAGGCTCGGGAAGGTCCTTACCCGATCCAGGAAACGCATCGGCGAGCGTACCAGTGGCGGGATCGGCTCGACCATGCGGAGCTGAAGCACGGTTAGCCCCATGCTGGTCAGCACGAAGGCGAGAAAGAAGGTGGTGGCATAGCCGTTGCCAAGCACGTCGTCCTGGATCAGCCAGCGCCCGGCGACATAAGACAGCGCCGCCGCGATCAGCCCGCCGGTGATGTTGCGATAGGCCTGCAACCGCCCGCGGCGATGGATCGGGATTACTTTCGCCATCAGCATCTGGAAAGCGACGCGCTGGGTGCCGTTGAACGCGCCGAGCAGGAAGAACAGCCCGAGCGTGACGAGCAGCAGTGCCTCGCCGCGCAAAAACCAGCCGGCGAGCGCAAGGCCGAGGATCATCACCCGCATCATCGTGCCGGTGCGGATCGCGTAGGGCAGGATGCGCCGCTTGGTCTCGAACCGCGACGCGGCGAAGATCGGCGAGATGATCGCGCCGAGCTGGAGGAGCGCGGTGCCGAGCCCGACCAAGGCGTCCGAGCCGGTCAGGCGGTGGATATAGGTCGGGATGAAGGTCGGCGCGTAGATCAGCCGGAAGCCCGTCATCCCGAGCATGCCGTGGATGAAATGCGCAGTGTAATTGCGGCGGAGGTTAGCCTCGACGAACGCGGCGTATTCGGCTTCGCGTTCGGCGAGTGGGCGTGGGTCGGTTGCCGCTTCCTCCACCACGTCCGTCACGCCTCCTTCGTGTTCCCGCGAAAGCGGGAACCCAGGGTCACGAGCGACGTCGCCTGTGACTCTGGGCTCCTGCTTTCGCGGGAGCACGAGGAAGGCGGTAACGACGTCATTCGGGCGCGAATATCGGGACGGGCGGACCGCCTTCGGTGGGCGTGAACTGGACCCGCACTCGCTGCCCAATCTTCAACGCGTCATGATCATCTGTCGCGATATTGGTCAGTACCGCAGGCCCCTCGTCGAGCGTCACCCAGGCCAGCGTGTACGGCGCCCCGGCACCCCGCCGCATCGTCGACAGCGAGTAAATCTCCCCTTTTCCCTCGCTCTCAACCCATCGACTCTCGGCAAGGCAGAACGGACACAGCGCGCGCGGATAATAATGCGGCTGGCCGCAGGCGTCGCACTGGCCGATCAACAGCTTTCCTTGCGCCGCGGCGTCGAAAAAGCGCTGGTTCTCGACATTGGGCTGGGGCGCCGAAATCTTGCGGGACTCGCTCATCATTGCCGCTCCAGGACCAGGGTGGCGGCGCCGTGCCGCGCGCCCAACGCGCCGCCGATGCCGGTGGCGACGGCGAGACCGCAATTGGGCACTTGCACCGCCGGATGCGCCTCGCCGCGCAATTGGCGTACCGCCTCGATCACCTTGGTGATGCCGCCGCGATTGGTCGGGTGGTTGTTGCAGAGGCCGCCGCCATCGGTGTTGAACGGCAATTTGCCGCTGCCCGAGATGAGGTTGCCGTCGGCAACGAAACGCCCGCCCTCACCTTTCTTGCAGAAGCCGAGATCCTCAAGCTGGATCAGCACGGTGATCGTGAAGCTGTCGTAGATCGAGGCGTATTGGATGTCGGCGGGAGTCACCCCGGCCTCGGCAAATGCCGCCGGGCCCGAAATCGCCGCCGCCGAGGTCGTGATGTCGAGGTTCATCCCGCCGCGCGGCCCCTTCACATGCTCGCCCGCGCCGCGCACCGCGACCAGTGGACGCTTGAGCGACTTGGCGACTTCCGGCGACACCACCAGCAAAGCGCCGCCACCGTCCGACACCACGCAGCAATCGAGCCGGTGGAGCGGGTCGGAGATCATCGGCGAATTGATCACGTCATCGACCGTGACGACATCGCGCAGCATGGCGTGGGGATTGTACTGCGCATGGGTGCTGGCGGCGACCTTGACCCAGGCGAGTTGCTCGGACGTCGTGCCGTACTCATGCATGTGGCGCGCGGCGCACATGCCGTAGTTGTTGTGCGTCGATTGCCCGACCCAGCCCTCGAACGCTGCTTCGGGCGCATTGCCCAATTGCCGCATGAACGGCTCGGAGCGCGGCCGGCCGGCAAGTGTGATCAGCGCGACCGAGCATTTACCCGCCGCGATCGCCTGGGCGGCATGGCCGACGTGAAGGATGTAGGACGATCCGCCGGTCTCGGTCGAATCGAGGTGGCGAACCTTGAGCCCCATATAATCGACCATCGACATGCCGCCGAACCCCGGCGCATCGGCGGCGCAGAAATAGCCGTCGACGTCCTTGAGGCTCAGCCCCGCATCGGCGAGCGCGCCCGCTGCGCATTCGGCATGAAGCTGCGGGGTCGATTTATCGGGCGCGAGCCGGGTCGGATGTTCGAACGCCCCGGAAATATACGCCTTGTTCCTGATGCTCACGCCGCCCCCTGTGTCTCGCCAAATGCTGCCAGCGCGCGGTCCTTGACCGCTTTGTAATCGAGCTTGCCGTTGGGCGCGCGCGCGACGCTGTCGACCACCAGCACGTGGCGCGGCGCCTTGTAGGTCGCGAGCTGCCCCTTCACATGCTCGCGCAATTCGCCCTCGTCCGCCGCGGCGCCGGGATACGGCTCGACCAACGCGACGATGCGTTCGCCGAAGCGCGCGTCGGGCACCCCGGTCACCGCCGCGTCGCGCACCGCCGGATGGCGCTTCAACGCTTCCTCGACTTCCTCGGGAAAGACCTTCTCGCCGCCGGTATTGATGCATTGCGAGCCGCGGCCGAGGATGCGGACGGTCCCGTCGGCATCGACCGTCGCCCAGTCGCCAGGCATCGACCAGCGCTTGCCTTCATAAGTCGGGAAGGTCGACGCAGACTTGGCCGGGTCCTTGTAATAGCCGAGCGGGATGGGCCCGCCGACCGCGAGCCGGCCGCTCTCCCCCGAACCAGGCTCGACCCGCCTGCCATCCTCGGTGAAAATCGCGCAATCGGGGCCGAGCGCGAAGCTTGCCGTAGCGATCTCCCCGCTGGCATTGGTGGTCGAGAGCCCCATGCCGAACGCCTCGGACGAGGAATAGCTATCCATCAACTGGACCAAGGGCAAATGGCGGATCAGCCCGAGCTTGTTCTCGCGATTCCACATCGCGCCCGACGAGCCGATCACGAACACCGACTTCAGATCCCAGCGGCCGGGATTGGCGTCGAGCGCTTCGAGCAGCGGCTGCGCGAAGGGCTGGCCGACGATGGTGATCCGCGTCGCGCGCCATTGTTCGACCGCGTCCCACATCGCCTCGGGATCGAACTTGCCGTGGGGCAGCAGGATCACCGTGCCGCCGAACCCGAGCGCGCCGAACGCGGCGATCAGGCCGGTCGCGTGCATCAGCGGCGGGGCGATCAGCGCGCGCGGCTTGATCGGGGTAGCCAGCGCGCGCGGCCCGGCGTCCTCCGGTTTGTCGAGCGGTGGGATCCCGAGCAACGGGTTGGCGCCGTAGCCGCCCTTGGCGAACAGATCGCCCTGCCGCCACATCACCGCCTTGGGCATGCCGGTGGTACCGCCGGTGAAGATCAGCAGCAAATCCTCGTCGTGGCGACCCCAGGGAGCGACGACCGGACGATCGGCGGGAACGGCGGCGGCGAGCATCGCGAAATCCTCAGCCCAATCGGGCACCACCTCGCCGCCCTGCGCGATCGCCATCCACGCCTTCACGCCGGGCATCTCGCCGCGCACCTGGTCGAGCAACGGCGCGAAGCCGGCCTCGAACACCACCGCCTCGGCGTCGCCATTGTCGAGCAGATAGCGGACCTCTGCGGCCCCGTAGCGGTAATTGACGTTGAATGGCGCCAGGCCCGCCTTGAACGCGGCGAAATACGCAATGAGATATTCGGGGCAATTGGTCGTGTAGACCGCGACCTTGGACTGACGCGTCAACCCGGCGCCAAGGAAATGCGCGGCGAGCGCATCGGCGGCGGCATCGAACTCGGCGAAGGTGACGATGCGGTCGCCCTGGACGATCGCCGGCTCGTCGGGAATCGCCGCGGCGACCGATTCCCAGACATTGGCATAGCCCCAGGCACTCAACGCTCGGAACCTCGGGTACGGAAGGCAGGCATCCGACTCTCCCAGTTGCCGCACGACTCTATCGTTACGCTACGGCTTTGCACGAATGCGATTGGAAGATCGGGTATGGAGCGTCAAGAGGGCGCGCGCGAAATTATCGCGATTCCTGCGAAAGCAGGAATCCGGGGTAACCAGGGACGTTGCTTGTGACCCTGGGCTCCTGCTTGCGCAGGAGCACTGTACCTACAACTCAGTCCGCACGTGCCAAAGCTCGGGGAACAGCTCGACCTCGAGCATGCGGCGCAGATAGGCGACGCCCTGGGTCCCGCCAGTACCGCGCTTGAGGCCGATCACGCGCTCGACCGTGGTGACGTGGTTGAACCGCCAGCGGCGGAAATAATCCTCAAGGTCGACCAGTTTCTCGGCGAGTTCGTAGAGCGTCCAATGCGTGTCGGGATCGCGATAGATGTCGGCCCAGACGGCGCGCAGCTTGTCGCTTTCGGGTCGCTGTTCGCTGAGGTCGGCGCGCTCCGGTCCCACATCGAACCCCGAGCGCGCGAGCAATCGGACCGCCTCGTCATACAGGCTCGGCCGCGACAATATGCCCTCCAGCCCCGCGAGCACGTCCGTGCGATGCGCGTGCGGCTTGAGCATCGCGGCGTTGCGGTTGCCGCAGAGGAATTCGATCGCGCGATATTGGTGCGACTGGAATCCCGACGACTGGCCGAGGTCGTCACGAAACTCGGTATATTCGCTCGGCGTCAGCGTGCGCAGCACGTCCCAGGCGCTATTGAGTTGCTCGAGGATACGCGAGACGCGCGCAAGCATTTTGAAGGCGTGCGGCAATTTGCCGCCCGCGATCGCTGTGCACGCCGATTCGAGTTCGTGCACCGCGAGCTTCATCCACAGCTCCGACGTCTGGTGCTGGATGATGAACAGCATTTCGTCATGCGCGGCCGAGCGCGGCTGCTGCGCGCCGAGGATCAGGTCGAGGCGCAAATAATCGCCATAGGCCATCTTGTCGGCGAAGTCGGTTTCGGGCCCGCCGGCGTCGCCGGCATTTGAATAATGGTCGGTCATGTCACTTTTGATCGCGTCGCATAGGCGGGGTCATCCCACAAGCGCTCGGTCATCACGCGGTCGAGCACCTTCGCCGCCGCGACGACATCGTCCTCGGACAGATAGAGCGGAGTGAAGCCGAAGCGGATCAGGTCGGGCGCGCGGAAATCGCCGATCACCTCGTTGGCGATCAACGCCTGCATGATCGCATAGCCTTGCGGATGGCGGAATGACACCTGACTCCCGCGTGCGTGCGGATCGCGCGGCGAGGCGAGCGCGAGGTCGGGGCAGCGTGCTTCGACCTCTGCGATGAAGCGCTCGCTCAAGCCGATCGACGCGGCGCGGACGTCGGCCATGTCGACCCCGTCCCATGCGTCGAGCGCGGCATCGAGCACCGCGAGCGCGAGCACCGGCGGCGTACCGACGCGCATCCGCTCGACGCTCAGATGCGGGCGGTAATCGAGGTCGAAGGCGAACGGCGCCTCATGCCCCATCCAGCCCGACAGGATCGGCCGCGCGCTCTCGGCGAACCTTGGGGCGACATAGATGAAGGCGGGCGCGCCGGGGCCGCCATTGAGATATTTATAGGTGCAGCCAACCGCGAAATCGGCATCGGCGGCAGTCAGGTCGACTGGCACCGCGCCCGCCGAATGCGCTAGGTCCCACACCGTCACCGCGCCCACAGCATGCGCCTTGGCGGTCAGCGCTGTCATGTCGTGGCGGCGGCCGGTGCGATAATCGACCTCGGTGATCAGCGTTACCGCGACGCTCTCGTCGATCGCGTCGGCGACGTTCTCGGGCTCAACCAGCCGCAATTCGAGCCCGCCGCCCAGCGCCTGAATCAGCCCGCTCGCGATATAGAGGTCCGACGGAAAGTTGCCGGTGTCCGACAGCACCACCTTGCGATCGGGATTTAGCGCCAGCGCCGCGGCAAGCGCCTGGAACACCTTGACCGACAAGGTATCGCCAGTCGCGACGCTGCCCTCGGGCGCACCGATCAGCCGCCCGATGCGGTTACCGACGCGCGCAGGCAGATTGATCCAGTCGGCGGTGTTCCACGCCTTGATTAGTTGATTACCCCATTCGCACGTCATCACCTCCCGCACCCGTGCCTCCGCTGCGAGCGGCAGCGGCCCGAGTGAATTGCCGTCGAGGTAGAGCACACCCTCGGGCAGATGGAACAGCCGCCGGGTCGTCGCGAAATCAGCCATTGCGCCGTGTCACGCGGAAATCGCCGCTTTGTAAAGAGGCCGATGTGATCGCCAGCGCTGATCACAAACGACAAGGCTGACGCCTTAATCGATGAATGGCCGGCAAGTCCGTTATCAACCCAGTTGCGGATAGAGCGGCTTCAGATAATGTGCTCGTGCGAGAGGATTGAGCATGTTTGTGATGGAGAGTGTGGACGACTTGTGGAACCATATCGCTTATGTGCTCGGCTATGCTCCCGACCGCTTCCCATATCGAGACTTCATCGCACCTGATGAACAAATGACGTTAGATCGAGCCTTCGAGCAGCTTCACGCGGGAGTAGTGATTGCGTATCCTGAAGAGCAATTTGCGGATAGGGGGCGCGAGCTCCACGGTATCCTCGACCGTTCGTTTTTGGCTTATCGGAATGGAAAAGAAATAGAAGGTGGGACGCTGCTGAACGAGTTTGAAGGACGCATCTTTAAACGCTGACGAACGACCGCTAGCCACCATTAACGGTCAAAGCAGCTATCGCTTACCACAGGCAAATGAGCAGCATTCAGAACATCGTGATCCTGACCGGCGCGGGCATTTCCGCCGAGAGCGGCATCGCGACGTTTCGTGGGCCGGGTGGGTTGTGGGAAGGGCATCGCGTCGAGGATGTCTGCATTACTCAAGAGTGCGGAAAGGACTGATCGATGAAGGGTTTCCTTGGCCGTCTGTTCAGAAGCGCTCGCGCCGAACCCGACGCGGACTCACGTGGCGTTGCCGATGGTCCCGGCTCAATCCCAAAATCGCCTGCCGCAGGTCAGGTATATTCATTCCGCACTGCGCCATATTCAGAGTTCGCGACCCCTGACACGAGTCGATACGGCGCATTCAAAGTTCTTGGGGCCGACGATAAGCATGTTGCTGTCGCAGTGCTGGATGGCATCTGGCCCACAGCGCCAAAGACCAGCGACATTCGAACGGCCTTGATACTCAAAGAGCATCGCTTCAATTGGAACGGAAAGGCGGCGACCTTTCGAATGAACCGTGACTGGTGGAAGCCAGAGGATCATTTCCAAGAATTAGGGTTTTCCGGTGTCCATAAACTGTCGCCCGACGAGCAATCCCGAGCCGACGCCATCGCACGTGGTGGCGTCGGCACGAGCTACACCACGCTTTCATATGTAAACTACGCAGCAGAAGGGGAGTGGCGTTGGTCGCATGACCGCGAACGTTTCATTGCCGAAGGAGAACTTAACAAGGCAAAGAAGGAAGCGGAGCGGGCCAAAGCAGAAGAGCGGTATCGAACCCGGTTGAGCAAGCTGACTTGGGAACAACTTCTCTCAGAGACACCGTTCGAACGATGGTCGCCTTCGCCTCCTTTCCCGCCAGAAGATTTCACGCACAGGGCCCGCAATGTCATCCGCGATGCCTGTATCGCGCTACAGGCACTTGGTCCGAAGCCGCGCAAGGCAGAGGTTCGAGCAACTCTCAAAAAGACCGTTCGATGGTTCAATGAGGCCGATCAAAAAGCTGGCTGGGTGATCGAAACTGAGGAGCGCGAGGACATCTATGCTGTGCTCGAAGAGATGGCGCATGTCGCTCGCCAGAAGGCGCTTGTAGCCGAGATCGACGAATGGCGTGAGTGGTAGTGCGTGAAATCCGGAGCGTCGTAATACTGACCGGAGCAGGCATTTCAGCAGAGAGCGGCTTGCCCACGTTCCGCACGAAAAACGGCGAAACCTACTGGGCCGATGACAATGGGGACACTGGACACCGCGTCGAGGATGTCTGCACGCCGCAGGCGCTGGCACGCGATCCGGAGCTGGTGCACCGCTTCTACGACCTCAGGCGCGCGGCGCTGGCCGGAGTCGAGCCCAATGCGGCGCATCATGCGCTCGCGAAACTCGATGCCGATTGGCCGGGCGAGTTGCTGATCGTCACGCAGAATGTGGACGATCTGCACGAGCGCGCCGGCGCCAAACGGCTGCTCCATATGCACGGCGAACTGAAGTCGGTGCTGTGCGCGGCTTGCGAGCACCGCCAGGCATGGTCGGACGAGATGCCGCCGAGGACGGTCTGTACGGCCTGCGGCGCTCCCGCCATGCGTCCCGACATCGTGTTCTTCGGCGAGATGCCGTACGCGATGGACGTGATCGAGCGCGCCATCTCCCGGGCCGATCTGTTCGTGTCGATCGGGACCTCGGGCGCGGTCTATCCCGCCGCCGGGTTCGTCCAGACCGCCAAACACTATGGCGCGCGGACACTGGAGCTCAACCTCGACCGGTCGGAAGGGAGCGCCTGGTTCCATGAGAGCCGGTTGGGGCCGGCGGGTGAATTGGTGCCGGAGTGGGTGGAAGCAGTGCTCGGCGAGGTCGCGGGCTGAGCCTCGCTCGCAATGTCATTCTGGTGGCCTGATGGCCGCGCGCACAAAACCTTGGTGTTGCTGCCCGGCTATGCCCGAACCGCGGTCAGGAAATAGTCGAGCTTGGTGTCGTGGCCGACCGTGAAGCCCTTGCCCGGCGAGAAGCTCAGTCCGCTGACGTCGATCACCCGTAACCCCGCCGCCTCGACCAACGCCGTCAGCTCGTCGGGTGTCACAAACTTGCTCCAGTTATGCGTGCCCTTGGGGATCATCCCGCTCCCCTCACCCACCGCGATCATCGCGAGGCGCGACAGCGCGGTGCGGTTGGGCGTCGACAACACCATCAGCCCGTCCTCGGCGAGCGCGCCGGCGAGCCCGGCGACGAACGCGGCCGGATCGGTGACGTGCTCGATCACTTCCATGCTGGTGACGAGGTCGAAGGTCTGCCCCCCGAGCAATTCGACGCTGCCCGCGCGATAATCGATCGCCAGCCCCGATTGCGCGGCATGCGCACGCGCTACCCCGATATTCTCCGCCGCCGCGTCGATCCCCGTGACCCTGGCACCCAACCGCGCGAGCGGCTCGCACAACAGCCCCGCGCCGCAGCCGACATCGACCGCGTGCTTCCCCGCCAGCGGGGTGAAGCTCGTCAGATCGCCGCCCCAATGCGCATCGACTTGCCGCCGGATATAGCCCAGCCGCGGCGGGTTGAGCCGGTGGAGCATCGCCGACGACCCTTTCGGGTCCCACCAGTCGCGTGCCATTTTGCCGAAATGCGCGGCCTCATCTGGGTCGATAGTGGTTGCTGACGTTACGGTTGCGCTTGCCATCGCGGCTTCCTATCAGGCGCGCCTCTCCAATCCAAAGGACTTCCGCTCCTCCGATGGCCGCGACCCCTGCCCGTATCGTCATGAAATTCGGTGGCACGTCGATGGCGGGGATCGAGCGGATCCGCAACGTCGCCAAGCGCATCAAGCGCGAGGTCGATGCCGGAAACCAGGTCGCGGTGGTGGTGTCGGCGATGGCCGGCGAGACCGACCGGCTGGTCAATTTCTGCCGCGAGGCGTCGTCGCTCTACGACCCACGCGAATATGACGTCGTCGTCTCGGCGGGCGAGCAGATCACCTCGGGATTGCTGGCGATCGCGCTCCAGGCGATCGGCGTGCCTGCGCGCAGCTGGCTCGGCTGGCAATTGCCGATCCACACCAGCGACGCGCATGCATCCGCCCGGATCGAGGAGATCGACACCGACGCGCTCGACCGCGCGCTGTCGTCGGGTGAAGTCGCGGTGATCCCGGGGTTCCAGGGTGTCGCCGACAGCGCGGAGGACGAACAGGGCCGCGTCACCACGCTCGGTCGTGGCGGGTCGGACACGTCGGCGGTCGCGGTGGCGGCGGCGATGCGCGCCGATCGCTGCGACATCTACACCGATGTCGATGGCGTTTACACGACCGACCCGCGGATCGTGCCGAGGGCGCGCAAGCTCAAGAAGGTCACGTACGAGGAAATGCTCGAGCTCGCGAGCGTCGGGGCGAAAGTGCTCCAGACGCGCT
>Ga0307513_10006621_pt1 | contig 15120 bp, 12 predicted proteins | sample 15_EM_MG_FD_202174 | JGI IMG/M metagenome (GOLD analysis project Ga0307513, IMG submission 202174) | Populus trichocarpa ectomycorrhiza microbial communities from riparian zone in the Pacific Northwest, United States - 15_EM | ecosystem: Host-associated > Plants > Roots > Unclassified | place... | reverse complement strand
TTTATCTTCTTAGCTTCACTTGCAACTACATTAAGGTAAGATTTGTTTTTTTTTTTTCATGTTTTTTCCACTATATTTGTTATTTTATTTTATTTTTAATTGTTTTTGTTCTTAATAATTGTATGAATGTTGTTGTAGGATTTTTTTTTTCATATGAGATCAATTTTTAGTTGATTTATTTATAGGGTTTTTAAATTTTTTTCATAAGAATTTTTTTAGTTGAATTTATTTGTTGCAAATTTGTTTGAGTTGATTTCCTTCTTCTTTTTTCCAAGCATTTTGATTATTATAGTGTTAATTTATATTAATTTAATTATTTTATAGTTTTATAAAATAGATTTTTTTGAATATTTTTAAACAATTACCGACGGAATTACATACGGTATTTTGCCGAGGGAAATACCAATGGAATGAAGCGGGTAATTTTTTTTTTTTGCTCGCTTTTCTGTCGGTAATAATATTTTTTTATTACCAACGAACTTACCGACGGACAAAAAATTACCGACACAAGATTCACCGACGGAGCATTTTCGTTGGTGATTTTGTTGGTAAATTAATTACCAATGGAATGATAGTGCAAATACCGACGAAAAATTCCGTCGGTCAATCTAAAGATTGTGGTAGTGAAAAATAAATAAATAAATAATACTAATAGAAATTGATGGAGTAGAAATTATTATCTAAGGAGGTTAATGTTGGGCAAGAATGAAATTGAATAAGTCAAACTTTTGAGTCTAATTGTTTTAAAACAAAACAAAAAAGTCCTTAAATGAAAAAGGGAGAAAAACTTGTAAGTATTTAAACAAGTGGGGAGTGAAGAATTAGCCATATTTGGCCGGCCATGCTAGGGCTTGAGAGGGAGAAGAAATTGAGTGAAAATTTATCAAGATTCATCAAAAAAAATCATAAAAAGAGATAGAATTAGTGATTAAAGTGTACTAGGAAGGGTTTAAACAAGGAAATCTCAAAGGAGAACAATGAATTTTTCCTTAGAGGGAGCGGCTTGAGAGGAAAATATGGCGGAAGGAGGAAAATAAATTTTTATGATGATTTCAAGCTTTCCATTTCTTATTTCTTTGAGTTAGAAGGTAACAAACCCTTTCCTCTTAATTAAATTGATGTATTTAATGTATTAAGATTTTATTAATTGTGTTAGTATATAATTATGGTATGAGTTGTGAGGTTGATTGGGTTAATCTATGAAATTGTAATGAATTAATGTTTAAATAATTAAAATAATAGTGGGTAATGTTTTAATTTGTAAAATTGAAGAAAAATTATTAATCCCTTTTCTTGAGAGGGGGTCTCGGCCTAGAAGAAGGAAAAAAATGATGAATCAATAATTGATGTTAACTTTATTAGGATGTGAATTATAAGGGTGTTAGATTAGTAAAAATTAATGAAGAAGACATACCTATATTAAGCATCTATGGCTGGCCAAAGGGTATAAAATATGCATATAATGAAAAGTGTTTATTTGATTTGAATTGTAATTTAGAAATTCATAATATTAGGTGTGAAATGAGTTGATATTGTTGATTGATAATTAAATGGGTTATGTGGTAATGTCATTGATGAAGTAATTAAATTAGTGATGAGTTGATATTGTTGATTGATAATTAAATGGGTTATGTGGTAATGTCATTGATGAAGTAATTAAATTAGTGATAAGTTGATATTGTTGATTGATAATTAAATGGATTGTGTGGTAATGTTGTTGATGAAGTAATTAAATTAGTGATGAGTTGATATTGTTGATTTATAATTAAATGAGTTATGTGGTAATGTTGTTGATGAAATAATTAAATTGATGACAAGTTGACATTGTTGATATAGAATTAAATTGGTGATGTTGCGACGTAGTAATTTAATTGGTAATAAAATGATCCTGCAGGAGTGGGCAAGGCTACAAGAACCACTCAACAGACAGGTTCAGCAAGCAGGACACAAACACCAGGTAAGTGTTAAACACCTTGAACATTTTAAACTTTAGATATTTAAACAATATCCATGATAAATGAAATTTATGCTCCATGATGATAAATTTTCCATGTTAATATTTTTTTTTATTATCGACTGGTAAACTAGTTATCCTGGTTTGAAATTGACGCCCTATAAAATAGACAATTTTAAATTGGATTATTGATATGTGACTAGTACTCTAGGAATGGGTTATAAATTTGAAAATTTATTTGTGAGTAATTAATATATAAATATAAATTTTAATTTGCTCTAATTGACCATAGTTATCTTTTAAATCATTATGCATGTTTATCTTAGTATCACGCGTCTTAATAGCTTTAGAGATTACTTGTATTACTAGTAGATCTTTAGAGATTACTCATATTACTAGTAGATTTTTTGGTCATGTTAAGGAAAAAAAATATAATACTTCCGGTATATTTTCAAGATCATTATGTATGAATGAACTTAAATAAACTAATTTATTTAACTTGTACTTTATTATGTAATTATTTTCTAAGCATAGTGGTGAAATATAAGTACTTACTTAATATCATTTGTTTAATAATATTACATAGAAGATTAAATATGATTGAAGGAGTAATATCAGATGTATAATTTGTGATTACGTGTATAATTGTTAAGATAATTGTTTTTCTTTTAATTTAGTTAACATAATTATTCATTGAATTGATATGTTAAAGAATGTGAAATATTGTTGATTGTGAAATGTTGGAATAAAATATAAATATTGAATTGTTGAAAATGGTTTGTTTGAGACTAGTGTTGAAATTGTTGATAACTTGGGATGGATTAAATAAGAGGAAACTTTGTTGAAATTTTTGTAAAAAGAATTAATCATGAAATCCCATATAAATTGTTTGAAATTTTAGGACAGTTACACCCTATAATTGAATTTTAGAGGTTTTCGTCCCCGCCGTCACCAAAACAAAGCAATTAACCATATAAATCATCTTACCCACATTAAATGAACTTAATTTGAAAGCTCTATAAGCAAAAAATGGCTTTCAAGGTTGTGTTTGGCTTTAAATAGAGGGGAAACGTTTTATTTTTATTTATCAAAATATCACCTTTATTTATTTTGATATAATTTAGTAAAAACCCTTATCCATCTTTTTCGCGCACCCAACTTTTTATTATTTCATTTAGGTTTAGTATAGTTTATTTAAATTTTTCAATCCTAGTCATAACAAAGTTTTTCAGAATTTTCACCATTTTCAGTTAAAAATTAAATGGTTAAGTAGAAGGTTTACACCAATAATTGGTATTTTCACGTGGAAAATTCATTCATTATTTTATACGAAATTCTATTCTAATTTTTTGAGGTTTTCACATCAATTCATGAAAAATTTATTGAGTAATTAATTTATTTGTTTGGAATTTACTAAATTTGTTATGAGGTTTACAATAGATTTAATGCAAATTCTTTTTGTTTAAAGGTCAATTGCAAGCTTCTATCAAAAGTTTTAGTTTAAGATGTATATTAAATATTTTTTTATTAACTGTAAAATCAAGAAAACCATCTTTATACTATTAGATCAACCTACGTCAAGGTCCTTCAAATTATTCCTTTGTTATCATAAAGTTACGAAATCAAGTGATATAGTTGTTTTTTAAAAAACAAATTGATCATAATTAAAATTTTAAATTCTATATGCATCAAAGAAAATAAAATATATTATATACTTTTAAAATTTTTAACACTCTTTTATATTATTTTTATGATATAAATTTTTAAATTCGATTTCAATCAATAAAAAAATCAACATTGATACCAAGTTAAAAAATAAAATGTTATAGAAATTATATAAAATTTAGGTTAAATAGTTTTAATTGATATGATATTTATTACTATCCATGTGTAAATAAAATAGGAGCAATGCAAATAAATATAATTATAGTGAATACAATAACATATAAAACAAGATTACAATAATGTAATCAAATCACTAAATAATTGATTATATATGAATGATCAAATGATCAAAATTATGGCATACAACTAGTTTAATAATTATTATTTAACAAAGAAATTAACATTTATCGAATATAGAGAAAATTGTAAAATGAAGAAAAAAATCACTTAACATAAAAAATTTACATGGTTTGAATATATCTACATACACAAGCAAAGATGATAAAATTTTACTATAACTAATATCAATAAATCTTTGAAGAACTCTCAATCTAAATCCCAAGTACATTCAACTCTTATAACATATACATATGGAGTACATTATAGATCAATTATAAGCTTATAAGGTTTTCTTTGCTATACAAAATCAATTCTAAACAAAACTTTTCTTAAATACAAAATATTTATATAAATAGAATTTGTTAATGTGTAATTCATGCTACCCCTTTAATAAACTCCATCTTGGCTTGAATTCTCTAACATCCAAATCTCTTCACCTCCTCCATCAAGCCCTTTAAAGCTAAGTCATGCTATTATGGACTATACAAATTAAGATTAAAAAATGCTTTTACTTAGACAATGAAATTGAATTTTTTAACATATTGGTTAGATTATATGTAATACCAATCTTTTTTATAATAATATCACCAAAGACATTAATATAGTTATTAGACATCAATATGTTAAATTCTCTCATGGAATATTTAAACCCCAACCAAATGAATGACATTTTAATTGTCATTATACATAATAATCACATCCAGATCATAATTGAGCTTATAAAACACATGTAGAAAAAAAAACTTTATTAATTGGTATAAATACAAACAATTTTTTGTAAGAATGACTTACTTCGCCATAAAGAAATGATGGTGTTTTGATTGAGGTTGCTTGGCCATTAGATATTTTCTTACTCATAATAATTTTGCTAAAGTCTTATTAAACTCAAATTTGTTGTAGTTTTATTGGGCTTAAAATCAATTGGAGCCTTATTAGGTTTCCATCCGCTAGAGTCTTATTAGACCTTTTCTTGTCAAAACTTTATTGGAATTGAAATCAAATAGAGTCGTACTGGGCTTAGAATCTTATTGGGTTCTCATTCACTAGAGTCTTTGTTGGACTCTTTCTTACTAAGACCTTGTTGGGCTCTATAAGAGACTTTTACTTGTATCTAATAATCTTTTTTGCAAAACATTACACAATACTAAATATTATAGGGTTAGATGACATACAAGTATCATTGTTTGTTTAGAAACATAGCCCTTCCTTCTTGTAACCCATCTTATTGATATATGGTAGGGTTTGTTATTATTGATCTAATCTCTTTTAATCGCTTGACCCACCAGCCCGCTCTAGTCTATTTGTGTAGACTATATATCTATCTATATATCATGCGATCTAGGCTTCTTCAAGCAATTATTATCTTTTTTTATTGGTTATTCTTCTGAAAGTGACAAATTGTCTTTCAACCATAATGTTGCTTTTAGCTAGACTGTACTTTTGAATTATGGTATTCTTACATCATTGATATCTTTTTGTCTACTTTGATGAAGAAATAATGCTATATTATTCTCAATATTTAAAAAAGTTGATCAACTCATCTACCATCATGGGCTATTTTAAACAATACTCCCATAACCATAACTAATTTGATTATGCTTATCAAAAGGTACTCATATATCATCATCAAACATTATTCATCACTTGGCTATTACAACAGGTTTTTTAAAACTAAATCACCCCCTAGTTGATCGAGATATTTTCTATTAGCCATTATAAGGTTAATAAAATTATCTTTAAGTTGACTTGACTACTTAACCTTTCGGTGGATAATTGTAAGATGCGCCAATATTATCTTTGATAGAATTTTTTAAATTAAAAAATAATTTTTTTTAACTATATCATAAATTTTGATGATCATATCCAATCAAGTCTACGTGTTGCAATAAAATCATAAAGATATAATTTTGAAAGTGTTTCTTCAATTGAGATCCTAAGACATGTCATTCAACACTAAAATGTAGTTTTTGTAGGTATTTGGTTAACAATTAAAGAGGTATAAATTGATAAGGAAATGTTAGCTTAAAATTAGACTATTCATGGCTCAAATAAATCTCTCAAAATCTTGACTATCTGGCATTTTGAAAACAAAGATTTATTTGATGTAAGCTTGAAACAACTTGTTTAGAATTTCTTGTAACTTTTTAGCAATTTTTTTAGGGAAAGGATGATCACGTCTTTTTTGTAAACAAGATTGTAACTAGTGAATGTATGTGATGAGGTGACCTTCTATTTTTATTGGTTTCAAAACAAGGGGCTTAAGTGAAAGCTTGACATTTATCAAGGTAATTTTATCTCATTTTAAGTTTTTATTTTATCAATATGAATAATAACGAGTAGTTTGTTTATGATATCATGACTTTTATGAAAAAAGTTTGCATTTTGAGAACACCAATTATTGGTTTAGGTTGCTTACTTAATTAGAAATGATTTTTAAAGGCATGTAATGCAGGCTATAACTCTTGACTATATAAGTAATAAATTCATTGACTCAGAAAATGTTTTAGGTTTGTAAAGACTTAGGGTCAGTACTGCCATTTGTTTGACTCGCCGTATATTTCAATTTTTCCTTGTTGTATTTCTTTGATTTGCTTTTTTTTTTTTAATTATTTTGGCGAGGCACCTTTATTTGGTTTTGACTTTTATTTTGTCATTTTCTTTCTAAATGGGCATGCCTCCTAGTATTTGGATTTTATTGGGTTTTTTTGCTTTTGGATTTCTCATGACTTTTCTTAATTTTTGATATTTCACTTACCTTATATATGAGGCGTGATCCCACTCAAGGTTTTTAAGAAGAAAATTTCACTCAGGCTCAAAGGGGACTGACTACAAAGAGGACTACAAGGGATTTTTTTTTTAATGTACAAGGGATAACAAAGATGGTTTTTCCTTATTTCAAGTGCAAGTGGTTAAAACTAATAAACTTTGACCTCATCTAATGTAGTGGTTTGGACTTCTAAAGGACTGCGTTTTACGAGTCCATGACTAGTAAATTCACAACATGTCATTATGCATACAACTTAAACATGGCTAAATAGGCATGGTATGAGGGTTAGTACATGTTTTTCAAATCATGTATTTTGATTCAAAATTGTTTTGTCACTTCAATAAAAGAGTTGCTTGATAACTTATTTAATTCATTTGTCATTCTATAAAAAGGATGCTTGAATTTTGTTTTAAGTGAACATCAAATTATTTTTGAAATAAAAAAGCAAGTTCATCTTTCTAGGATTGTTTTGGTAAAAAGTTTTCACAAAACCAATTTAGTTACAACATTTTAAACAGAGCCATGACATCATGTATGGTTATGAAGCTTAATTTCTTTAAGTTTTAAAAAGGGTGGGGTTGCTTCCTAGCATTTTGTACGATGCACCTTGGAGTTCGATCATTTTTTGCCATTATATTTATCCAAGCATTGATGAAAATAAAAAGTTAAATACCATTTTTATAATGAAACATCTCTTAATTTCAAGGCAAAAATCAAACTACAAAAAGGCATAATCAATTAAAAGATTAAGTTTTAACACAATACAGTAACATATGGTCTCAAAGATCTTATTTGCACAACTCAAATAATATAACATGTTGATTGTAGTATTTGACTTTTCTTCTCCTTTTAACCCTGAAGGCTTTAATAGTTAGCTCATTTACTCACTTGTATTGATGCCACATGCAATTCATCTGGCCTTAATAAATTGGAAAAGCTTGTCCTTAAAAGTATGATAGTTGTCAGTGCTATGCCTAGTTGCTCTAGAGTAGCACTCACATGTCTCGTCAAGATTGTACCACTTCGGAAGAAAGAGCTCTCAGTCAGTACAACGAAGTTTGTAGTGAGAGAAGCTTCGGTTTGTAGTGAGAAAAAGGCCTTAACGTTCTGCTTGTGTGCATCTGTTCCCTTTCACTGTACAATGTTTTCTTCTTTTGATCTCTTTACTCTCGGGGGCTCTTCTTCTATCAACGCTACCGGTGTACTCAGTTGTCGATTGTCACGACCTTGTGCGAGTGGTGCTTCTGTCTGGCCATAGTGTGTGCGCAATCTCTTGATTGTCATGGTTTTATGGGTTTTTCAGAATCTCTTGATTAACTTATGGGGAAATCTAAGAAGAAATCGTTGCTTCTTCGTGATGCCCAGTTTGATGGACCCCTTTTCTCACTACGGGCTCCCCCTACTGGAAATCGCAGTTCTCGATCTCTTCATCGGGACCCTCCCCTGCCAATCCTAGACGTTCTAGTGAAGGTTCTGACTAGTTCTACTCCTCCTCTCCTTGATTTCCAAGTCCTAGTCATTGGCAAAGCTCTATTGATTAAAACCCTAGATTCTGCAATGATGAACGGTGTCGCGCCAGTGACCTCTTCTGCGGTTGGGTTAGAAAGGAATGCTTTGGATGGTTGTTGTGGGTTACCCTCAGGACACAACAATGGTCTTGCCTAGCAGGCCCTTGTGGTTGCTGAAAATCAGCCAGCCTCATCGTGTTCTGAGCCGCCACAGGCTGGCATCGCAAATGCCTACCTCCCTAGCGTTGCCTTCGCTGGCAGTTCTGAAGGAGGTTCGCTTTTGGCTCTGACTCCTCCTCATTCCCCCCCACCAGATTTTAGTGAACTTAGAGATATTTAGAAATTGTGTCTTATTGGATATTCAATTGGTAAAACTCCTGGGTATATTGTTATTAGGAAATTTATGGCCCGTTTATGGAAATGCAATGTCACTCCGAATCTTCATGATTCAGGCTAATTGGTCTTCCGCTTCTCTTCAGAAGCTGATATGCTCAAAGTTCTGCGCAGAGGCCCTTACTTTGTTCAAGGTAAGCCGTTGGTGATAAAGCCTATGCCTTTTTATTTTGATTTTGGTAAACCAGATATGTCATCTGTACCAGTTTGGGTACGTTTTCCAAATCTCCTGCTGGAATGTTGGTCACAGGTATGTTTGTCAAAGATTAGTAGTGTTATTGGCAAACCTATTCGATGTGATGACCTCACTCTCTCCATGTCTCGGGTGTCCTTTACCAGAGTCATGATAGAGGTGGATCTGTCAGCAGACCTGCTTCATTCTGTCAACCTCTCCATGCTAGATGGAACAATTATCAAGCTAAGGGTCATTTATGAATTCCTGTTGAAATTATGCTCCCATTGTTGTATGTCTGGGCATACTAGCACTGCATGTCCGAAGCTTAACATTGGAGCTGAGGATTCTCCCACTTCTAGGTTGGTTAAGAAAGCACATGTATCTCCCTCTAGTTCTTCTGACAAAGCTGCTGCAGTTATTAGCCAACCTTCAAGAGATCCTTATCCCAATGCTGAAAGGGCGGTAACTGGGAGTCGAGAAGCTATTCGCAGGGGGAAAAAGGCAAAGCTTCTTCCTCAACATGACACATCTTCCCAGCACGAATTGCCCAGTACTACTATAACAATTCTTGATTATTCTTCTGGGTCTGATTTATCTGGGAATGGGAAATCTGGGAATGTATTTACTGAACCTCCCTCTGCCAAGAGCAGTCGGGGTTATATGACTCGGAGCAAAGGCTTGCTCCCTCTAGCTTTGCATGATACTAGACTTGGTATATCTACGGGTAAGCGACCGGGTAAATCTCGTCTAAAGCCAGCTGGTCAACCACCTACCCCAGATTGGTGTAGTTGATCTGTCAGTCTGCCTTCGCAACTGATACCTGTTGCTGCTTCTTGTTTATTGTTTGTTTGTTTTCTTTGGTTCTATAAGTGGTTCTCGAGGATCCAGTGATGTGGTTTTTGGTTTGTTGATCTTGGTAAGGTTGGTTTTGGTTCTGGTTGTTTGGCTTGTTGTTCTGGAGTTGTTGTTTGTGGTGCTTTGTCTTGTTTGTGGTGTTATGTCGCTTTTGGCAGGTATTGCGTATGTAGAGGCATGGGGTTCTTGGTCTGCGCTTTGTCTTGTTGTAGTCTGTTGGCGATTATGCTTGGTCATATTAGTTGCAGGTTGATCTGTTTGTTTAATCCTGCTGTGGGTTTGATGGTAGTGTTTGCAGTGTTGGCGTTTGGGAATGCCCGGTTCGTTTAGGGCTGCCTGATACTGCTGTTACTTTGATGTGTTAGGGTTTTTTGTTTTGTAAGGAAGTCTTGCTTTTGTTCTAGGGAGCATGTTCCCTTTTTTTTTCTAAGGAGTTTATTCCCTATACTTGTATATGCCTGTTTATTTGTATTGCTAGTTCTCCAGCTTTGTTTTCAGGGAGTATGTTCCCTTCGCTATTCAAGGGAGCTTGTTTCTTTTCCCTGGTTTGTATATGCTTGTACTTTTGACTCGCTGGTCTCTAGCTATGTTTTCTTTTTTATCTATACAATTTCTTATATTTGATAAAAAAAAAAAAGATTGTACCACTTCGAGTATGGTGGTTGGAATTACTTTTGAAAAACAAGAGTGATCGCCCATTAATGACTAACCTCTCAAACATCTCTTTCAAAAGTAAATGTAGGGGTGGTAAGGTTTTCTTATTTGTTTATAAGTGTATGTATGGTTGTTTACCGGTTTAAGTTTAGTCATTGCTTTGGGAAAAACGTTAGTGATTTTGAGGGCATTGGTTAGAGATGTTAATTTAGCAAATGATGGAGTGCTAAATATGGATAAAATGGATGTATTGAACTTGACATTAGAGGTCTTTTCTTGTTTCTTTAACTTCCACTTATTATTCCACTATTTTCTTGGTTGATTCTGGTCAGATCCCAGATGATGAACCTTATTGTCTCATTTATAACCTCCTTTTCCTTGCTTTATTTTTTAAGTGTATGAGATCTTTTTTACCTTGATGGCTTATTCAATCCTTTCAGCCATAATTTTCATGCTAGTGAAATAATGAGTTGCACTTCCTACTAAGTACTCAAAGTAAGGTGTTTTGAATGTATTTGATACAAGATAATCATTTGTTTTTCTATCAATGAGGGATGTACTTGGGCTTTCACTTCACGCCACTTCAGGGTGTATTCTTGAATCAACTCTTTACAACCTTTTTTCATGTTCTGCAAGCTAGAACAATTTGGTGGCACATCCATATTAGATTTGTATTATTTAACAAAATTATCCACCAGGTCTCTCTATCTTCTGATCTTACATAGTATGTATTGATGATTTAAAATGGATTTAATTATTCTACCTAATTGTGATTAAATTTCCAATGAACTTTGAATTTGAATTTGGTGAGATGATGAGATAAATGATTGTGGTTATGTAATTGATTTGTGAGACGTGAAATTTATGGATTGATGAATTAAAATGGAATTAATAAATGGAAATGTGTTTCCTTGGATGAGTTTCGTTAGGGGTAAGAAATGTTATTAGAAAGAAAATACTTGTTTCTTTAATAAGGAATGTTTGACTAATTTTATAAATGGAGAATAAGAAACTTAAATGGTGTAGAAAATATGTAATGCTACATGCATGAAGTGAAATAGTAGATTGATGGGTATGTTAATGAAAAGAAAAATATTTATGCATGGAAAACTTTAAGTTTTCCTTACCATTGAATTGAGACTTGAACTTGAAATGAGAATTTGAATTGGATTCCCTTATGGATTGAATTGTATATAATGAGATGCTCTTGTTGATACAACAAAGGTCATGGGATCCATCCAACAATAAGGGGCTACTGCTCGAGTATAGACATTGAGTAGGTGTTTTGCACCTCTACTATTTGTTATGTATAAATTTATAATGATATATAACTGTAATTTCTTTAAAATGTTTTTTCATGTAAATATTAATCGTGACATAAGCATTGTAAAAGTGGTGAAATTGATTAGCTAGCTGAAAGGTGCTAGTGACATCATTTTATCTAACAACCGAGAAATTTTATTGACTAGTTACCATGGACGGTGTTAGTGGCATAGATTTATCTAATGACCAGAAAACTTATTTGACTAGTTACCTTAAATGAGTTAGTGGCGTCAGTTTGTCTTGCGACTAGGAAATGTATTTGACTAGTTACCGTGAGTGGCCTAGTGGCATTAATTTTTCTGACGACTAGGAATGTATTTGACTAGTTACCGGGTAGGGCTAATAGCGTCAGTTTTTTTGATGATTGGGTTTTTAATTAACTAGTTACCTTAGACGGTGCTAATAACTTCAAAGGAACTAATGACTGGGATATCTAATTTGATCAATTACTTTAAGGGGCTTTTGTGGCATGAATGAGGTTAATTTGATAAGCTACTGTTAAACCTTTATATATAGTTCAAAAAGGAAAAATTGGTTTGAAAGGAAAAATATAAAAATATGTTCAAATTACTTAAAGTGGATTATTGAATAAGTAATTTATTTGTGTGAATTGCATGGTTAAATTTTATAGTTTCATTTATGTTACATGTTATACTAATTTCAGGTTCATCACAACCTAATACGGAATAATAGTTAGTTTAATATATCTTTTATTAAAGGAATGCCAATGATGTAATCATAAAGTGTTAACTTATTTTTGTAATATAATGTTAGGATTAACATTAGCATGTAAATAAAAATTAGAATAAATAAAGCATTTTTGTGATTTGTATTTTCTTATAAATTTTATAAAGTATTAGAAACTCACTATATTGTGAATACATGAATTTACTTCAAATAAATTACATAACTTGTGTATATTCTTTATCATAAAAGCTTTGTTATTGAGATGGTTGAATAATTGGTGAATTGTTTGAATGTATTAAAGGTATTCAAATCTTGATTAGTGAAGTGGAATAAGTCAAAGCTAGTTGGACTTGTTGATGTGATAATTACAAAGCATGTTTGTTATGATGTCGATAACTTGGTACTAATATTTTTAGGGGAAACTTTACCGGATTTTTGGTAGAGAAAAAATCACTAATTTTTCCATATATTTATAATGATAAATATGTTGATTTATGTTTTAAAAATTTAGGGATGCTACACTTTTGGTGCTTAAAATAGTATGGGAAAAAACTAGAATAAGTTAGAAATGGTGAAGCAAAGGTGGTGCACGGTAGAAATCAATTTTGTGCACATCCTTACATGTATCGACGAGGATGAATGACAAATGCATGGTCCTACAAGATGCACCACATCTTTTTCTTCCTCCCTATACTTGTGGTGTTGCCCACCATCATCGATGGAGAGAGATCAAGGCCCTCAAACTGTTGGTTTTTCTTTCTCTTTACTATTTATATTCTCTTCTCTTATTTGTTTTTGTTACCTCTTCTTCTCAGTTAGTTATTGGCATCAATTATATAAGAAATTAGGGTTGAGGTGTTAGGCGTTAGTGGCGTGGTTGTCGTGAATGAGGTCACTGGTAATATGGGTTTGTGTGTGTGCACACTAATAGTGAAATTGAGAGATAATATGGGTTTGGTTGTTTTTAATGAAAAAGATGGAAGTCTAGGTTATGATCATTGATGTCATCATTAGAGACGGTGATGGGTAAATTCATGGTAGTCATAAGCTGTGGGTGGCTACTTTGATTGAGCTATTAGCTAGCGTTGATGAGAGAGATGAAGGTTGAGGCTAATGAAGCTACTAGAGAGGTATAATGAGGTGTGTTTTGACTTTGTTGAGAGGAGGCACGAGTTGATAAGTATGAAGGAGGAACAATAAAATAGAGAGGCTTAAGCAATGATAGTTTGGTGTGATGGTGATGGTTGTATGAGGTTGATGACCAGTGGTGGACGAGATGAAACGTCTCAGTTTTTAAGGAATATGAATGGATTGACTTGTTAGGTGTATGGTTGACGGCTAAGTTGGGAAAATAATAGGAGATAACAAAGTATCTATTCCTTAAGATATCACGTTTGATTCCATAGAGTATTTGATAGGGAGAATCCATGCTACCAACTATCTATATTTCTCTGAAGATGAACTAGGTTGAAAAGGCACTAGACATAACAAGTCGTTACATGTCACACTTAAATACAAAGATTATGTCATAACTAAAGTATTGAGATGTGATAGCCTAATTCTTAAATACAATGACAAATCCAAGGTATGCCCCTAATTTTTTTTATACATAATAGACGATGTGTTGCCTTTTAATTGACTTTTTGACCACCAGAAAAGTCAGGGCCAGAGTCTTGAAATGCAAAAATCCCAATTTTCAACTTGTTCACCTAAAAACCATAGTTATCAGACCCGACCCGGTAGTTGACCCGGTAAAATGACTGGGTCACGGGTCTTGTGGGTTGACCGGGGTCAACCCGGGTCAAGAACAAAAACACACATTAATATGGTTTTTTGACATAAAATATTACATTAATATATATGCTAGCATAATTAACAAGAAAATATCACATTAACATATGTACTAGCATAATTAATTAGCATCAATAGATTAGAAAGTGCATTTATCTTCAAATAAACAAACATTTAACATAATTTAAAGATAAGGATAATAAAATAACAAGTTGTTCTAAAGATATATAATTCAACATAATAAATATAAGGTGACAACATTCAAACTCTAGTTTGCATTAGAATCCATAAATCAACATTTTAACTCCATTTTGCATTAGAATCCATAAATCAACATCTTCAGCTGCATAAAGAAAACAAAAGATTTTAGAATATGTTGAACACTTAACACTAATATAATTAAAAAAAATGGTAAAGTACAAGACCTCATTGGAATAACCACATTTTTTCTACACAACATCTTTACTTTGGTTGAATATAGGCATTGACTTCTTCAGTGTCCATAGGAGCAAAATTTGAATCAAATAGAATTGAGCCAAACTCATGAATGCCTATTGAAACATCATCATGCTCTTGTGTATCTTCATCATTACAGTCATCTTCAATCTCATTTATATTTATCAAATCTACAATTGAGACATACTTAATCAATAAACATTAGAATCATGACACAAAGTGAAAGATCAAATCTTCCATTACCTTCATTTAAAGTATCTTGAATTATCATGGTTGATAAATCATGACGAAAGATCTCTACTTCTTCAGTTGTTAAAGATGATGGATCATCTTCTACTATCTAATTTTCAGTGTCAGAAAATGCCTCAAAATTAATTGGATCATAATTTCGTCCTTTCCAATAATTTCTACAAAATCAAAGTTAAGGTACACAATATAAGTATCAATGATGCTATGTAATAATATAAATAACTTTTGAAGAATTAGAGAAAAGAAAATACTTTTGTTTTAATCTCAGATTATAGTGGACATAAACTAGGTCATTAAGTCTGTG
>Ga0307513_10006620_pt1 | contig 15121 bp, 14 predicted proteins | sample 15_EM_MG_FD_202174 | JGI IMG/M metagenome (GOLD analysis project Ga0307513, IMG submission 202174) | Populus trichocarpa ectomycorrhiza microbial communities from riparian zone in the Pacific Northwest, United States - 15_EM | ecosystem: Host-associated > Plants > Roots > Unclassified | place... | reverse complement strand
GTGTCCGATGATCTGGCAGGCGGTTCGAATCGCGTGTTCCAGCTGGTCGCGTCGCATCAGCTCGCCAGCCCGAGAACATCGGATCGCTCTGTCTGGGTGAGCAGGCCGCGCATGGGTGAAACCTCGCGCATCTCGACCGAGTCCGTATCGAGGCCGGTCATCACGCGGCGCAGCCTTGACAGGTCGCCCTCCTCGATCAGCTGTTGCCATCGGTCGAGATTTCGAAGGTGAGGCTGCCCGCGTGTGCCTTCCCGCAGACGTTCGAGGTTGGACAGCATAGTGGGACGCCACTCACTTAAAGTCGCGGGTGTCAGGTGACTCGATAGCCGGCGGTGAAGCTCCCAAGATCGATTCGGTGAGCGGCCGAGCTCCTGCCGGACCGGACGTCGGACGACCTCCAAGCGATACCCCATGCACGAAAGAAGCCGATCGAGCATGTCGTCACTGAGGTGTCCGCGCCCGGAGAGGTACTGACTGATGCTGGGCTGACGCACCCCGCTGACCCGGGATAGCTCGGACTGAGTGACGCCGGTTTCCAGCATCACCTCTCGCAGGACCTCACTGCGGGTTCTCATGGCAAAACTATAGCAGAAATTGCTATAGTGCTCGGCCTCAAGTTGGCGAGCTGGCATCAGGTGCTGCGGCGCAGAGCTCGGTTGCCGTGCTGTAGCGGAGCCGTGGCGACACGACCGAATCGACTTCGGGGATCATCGAGCATCTCCACGAGTGCGTGATCTGCGCAGACTCAGAGGCAGGGGTTGGCCCGTGATGGTCCCAGCCGGGTTCGCATGGTGTTGCCTCCGGCCCACCCGAAACGGATACCCAAACGGAGGGGGTCGCGAACGGGCGGCTCCGCTCCGGGTTCGGGTATCGGCAGGTCAAGGTTGCCCTTGCCTGATCGGTGTCCGGGCGTTGGGTCGACAGGTTCCTGCGGCCGGCCGGGTCGATATTCCGACGGTGATCTCTGTGCCTGAAGGTGATCTGGCGTGCCTCGAGTCGGCCTTCGCCGCACGGACTGGCCTGGTCGCGTTTGCTGCCCATCCCCCGTGCCTGGGGCGAAGGTCCAATGCCCGCGGCGAGTCGCTCGGCCTCCTCGATCAGGTCCGGGTGCGCCTTGAGCAGGGCGTCCAGCACCTCCTTGGCCTCGTGTGGGCGCAGGTGCCTTCAGTAGGCCCGGGGCTCGTCGCTGTCGGGCATCGGCGAGTGGTCTTTCGGTCAGCCGGTGCGGGTTGCGGCGTGTACAACCGCGTCGAGTCGCCGGTTGGCATCGGCGGGGTCGAAGCGTGCCGGGTCGAAGTCGGCGCCTTTCTCGATGCCCAGCCATCGCAGCATGTCCTGATGATCGGGGTGGTTGGGGTCGGCGAGCGTGTCGATGAGTTGCTCGTAGCCGGGAGTGCCGCCGCAGTCCTCCGGCGGGCCGGCACGTGCGCCCTCCAGGCAGGTCGGGTATCGGCCGCCCGGCTCGGCGGGGACCAGTTTCTCCAGCAGGACCTCGTGGTCCCAACTGTCGCCGAGATCGTATTCGTAGCCGAAGGCGTCGCCGACCCGTCCGGCCAGGTCGCGCAGGGTGGCCTTGCGTTCGTCGTGCAGCGGCAGGTCGGGGTCGGGAGTGCCGTAGTGACCGGTCGGATGGATGACCATGTGCAGGTGGGAGTTTGTCCAACCCATCGCGGCCTGGATGACACGGTCCAGCCGGTCGAGACGGATCGCGGCGGGTACGAGCAGACGCCGCCATACAGGCGGGTCAGTGTCCAGCAACGTGACCTTGATCTGGGCGACCTGGTCGCCGGGCGTCACGGCACCGTATCGGGCGCGCAGGGCCCAGTCGGCCAACGGGGTCAGCCGGAGCCTTCCGCTGTTCGCGTCGTCCTCGGCAAGCGAGCCGAGCGCCACCAGTCCGCCGACAGCGCGGCGCAGGTCGCCGTCCGTGACCTTGCGCAAGCGCTGCACCTGCTCGTCGGTGGCATCGTCCAGGTAGTAGCGGGCGGAAAGGGCGGACCAGACCTGCTCCTGTGCCTCGTCGATGTCCACGGCACCGCCGCCTTCCGCGATGCCTGCGAACAGCATCGCGATCCCGTCGGCGAAGTTGTCGCCGAGCAGCGAGGCGAACCAACCGGATGGGCAGATAACCGGGCCGAGCTGGTCGAACGCGGCGAACATGGCGGTCCACGGCGCCGTCGGCTGGTCCAGCAACCGCTGGTTCTTCTTCACCGGAACCAACCGGCCGCGCACCATTCGAAGTAGCCCGGCGGCTTTAGCCCAGGCCAGCACAACGGCGAGGCCGGGCAGCTCCGCGCTGCTGCGGGTGCGGAACACCTGTTTGCCGATTACCGGGTCGATCTCGTCGCCGGTCTCCAGCAGACCGACCAGATGCCGCGCGTCTGCCATGGTCAGCTGGCCGGTCTGGGTCAGGCTGCGGCCCGTACCCACCCAGCGAGTCAGGGTGGTCACCTGCCTCAGCACCCGCGCGGACGCCGCAAAGGCGGCCATATCTTCCTCGGACATCGATTACCCCACCAGCTATTGCTCGCCTTTGGCCATACCCAAGCTACGGGTCACACTGGCCGCAGGGACAGACGGCCTGTCTTCCTACAGCCGGCCGCGACACTGCTGGGTCGCGGAGCCCGGGTGGCTGGTCCTGGGCCGGGAGCCAGTCTGGCAGGATGTGCGCTCATGTCGAACAAGCGGCGCGGGAGCCGCAAGTCTCCTGGCATTGTGGCGGGCTTGGGCGTGTTGAGCGACGCCGAGGCAGCCCTGGTACGTCAGATGATGGTCGAGGAAGGCGCGCCGGACTACGTCCTCGATGTGATCCGGCCGGGTAAGACGATGCTCGAACTGCTGGCCGAGATTCAATCCAGCGCGCCCGAACTGGCGAGCGAGGACATACTTTCCGGTCTAGGCGAGGCGATGGAGCCGGCACTGGCAGGCAAAGGCGACCCGTTCCTCGCCGAGGCCGTCGGGCTGGACCTGCTCGGGGTTCTCAACGCCTACCTTCCTGTGGAGGACGCGTTCACCGATTCGGCGGCGTTCGCGGCCAAGGTGATCGAGTTGATCGGGCTCGCCGAGAAGGAGGCGACACCTGCGGCGCTCGCGCTGCTGCGGACGATCGCGGTGCATGGCCCGCAGACCACCTGTTCGGAGGCCACCGCGGCGGCCGACGGCCTAGTCGCTGGTGGATTGCCTGAACTGCCCTTCGCGGAGGCTCTCGGTCGGCCGGTCCCACGTGAGTGCTTCAGTTACGGCGACGACTTCGGCCAGCAGGAGTCGATTGCCCTGACCTTCACGTACGGGCGTAAGAAACACGCAGTCTGCGTACTCGTCGATTACAGCCTCGGTGGCGGAGTGAAGGACTGCTGGATCACCGGCAAGGCGACAGACATCAAGAAGCAGTACAAGTCGCTCGGCGGTGAGGGAATGGCCTTTTATGCGGACTTATCTCCCGGCGAGAGCTTGTCCAAGCTGCAGGCCGCCCTGGCTGCGGAACCTTGCCCGGAACAAGTCGATCAGGTACGCGACACGCAGATCTACCTTCCGATGCTGCGGCAGCGGGTCGCGCTGATGGCTGATTCGGTCGCCGCCGGCACTGTCTGACCTCGATGGGTTGACATCGATCGACACGGCACGATGATGCACTCCGGAATGACGGTCCGCCAGGCCAGCGATCACTTGCAGATCCCGACCTCGACACTGCGGCACGGGCTGCGCGAAGCGGGTCTTGAGCTGGGGCCTAACGGCACGTTAGCCGTGCACCCCGCCGCCCGCAGCGTGCGTACCCGCTCGACCAACTCGTCGTCCAGGCCCATTCGCGTACCCCTCCTACAGCAGAAACCGCGATGTGGAACCCGCCGCATGGTCGGACAACCTCGCGTGACCATCCTTCGCACTCACCGGTCCTCCTCGCCGGCGTCGTTGAGCCTGGCGAGGCTTCGGTTGGTCTCGACGAGATCGAACGGCTCCGCCTCCTGCGGATATTCCTCGGACCAGTACTCCACTGGGGAGTCGCTGGCGAACCCGGTGCACAGCGGATACACGGTGCCGGGTTCCCGCTCCCCGGTCCTCTCCAGCGCGATCTCGTGCCACCAACTCGCGCCGAAGTCGTACTCATAGCGGATCTTGGCCGCCCCGGCGAACACCTCCCGCAGCCGCACATCGGACTCGTCGTCCATCTCCAGACGGCCCAGGTCGAAGAACGGGTCGCTGTACCGCCTGGCGCCGACCTCGAACATGTGCAGATGGTCGCCGCCCCACCCGAACAGGATCTGAATCACCGCGTGCAGGTCACCGAGCGTGATGGTCACGGGTACCAACACCCGCCGCCAGATCGGTGGCCGCCAGCGCACCAGCCCTACCTTGAGCTGGTACACCTGATGGATCGATGGGATAGCGCCCGATCCCACGAACTCACGCACCGCCGAGACCACCCGGGCGGCATCCGGGTGGTCGGTGCCGGCCACCGCGGCGAGGCGGGAATCCAGGCTCCCGCCAGGAACCCGGTCGAACACCACCGTCAACGCCTCGTCCGGGCCAGGCCCCTCCAGCGCGGCCGCGGCGAACTCGACCGCCAGCCACCGGGAATCCTCCGGGGCGAGGCGCGCCCCCTCGTCCCGCGCAGCGGCCAGGGACACCCGGGCATGCACGCCGAGATTCGGAAGATGCGCCACCGCCCGCCACGCCGCGAGTGCCTCCTCGCCCAGCCCATCGGCCACGTCACCGGCTCCGATCCGGGCCGCCGCCGAGAGGCCGGCGGCGGCAGCCAGCAGCTCCCGGGCCGCGTCAGCCGGCCGTCGGGACTCCAGCCATCGCCGCACCGCCATCCACGGATCCGCGCCTCGACGCACGCAGTCCGCCAGCACCTCGACCACCACGTCAGCAGACATATCGGCGCTGATCGTGCGCGGCCGGTCAGCCCGAGCCATAGCCACCGACCACTGGCCCAACGCCGTCACCGCGACGGTCGCGCTGTCGTCACCGGTCACCGCACCGAGCTGCCCCAGCAGATCCACCAGCCCGGCGAACGGATCACGGGTGTCCGGATCCAGATACTGCGTGAGCGCGTGGAACGGCACCCGCTCGGACCAGTCGCCGTCCTCCTGGCACTGCTCGACGATCTCGACGACCCGGTGCCAGAGACGGTTCGGGTCCGGGCCGTCCCGCGTTGCCACGGCTTTCAGGAACGCGAACGCGAGGGTGGCCACGCCCTGCTCATAGCGGGGATCGGACTCGACCGTGCACACCGCGCGGAACCCGGCCCGCCACGCGTCGAGGACCTCGGCGTCCCCCAACGACGGCCACTGCTCCAACACCGGCCCAGCCGCAGCGACGGAGCCGCTGATCGTCAACAGTCCCGAGCCGAGGGCAAAGCTCCACGGCCGGTGCAGCACGGGCACATCCGCCGCAGTCCGTACCCTGACCAGCACCGGCACCCCCAGCACGGCCCCAGCGGTAGCGACATCAGCGCGACGCAACACCCGGCCGGCCGTCACCGGCCGGCCGTCACGTCCCACCCAGCGCACCAGCTCGCATGCATGATCGGCCGTCGTGCAACCACGGGCCAAGCGTGCCGCACCGTCGACGTCGACTGCGAGGGTCTGCGTATCCATCCGGCGACCCTATCCGCGCCCGTTCGAGGACATCGAAGCGAGGTTGGCGCTGCTCCAACACCGCCAGCAACTCGCCCAGTCCCAGCGGGATGGGACGACGAACTGCACGAGGATCCGGCATGGGGCGACGAGTCGAGGGTCGCAGATGGACGACCTGTTCGCCACGGCCGGCGACACGTTCCTCGCTGGTGATCTCGCGCTGGCCAGGGATGTGCCAGGCGGGGCGAGGAAGTACGGTACCAACCGTGGGCATCGCCGAAGGGGAACTGTACGCGGATCTGCCGGCCGCGCTCCGCCTGCTGCTGGACACCCCGCCGCTCACCGAGAAGAAGCTACTCGAGCTCAGCGTCAGCTGGCCTTGCGGGCGCGCAGGCGCGAGTAGTCAGCCTGCTACGTGTCTTTGTGATCACCTGGGATCCGCTCGAACACCAGGCGCCTCGGCCTGCGGGCTTTGCCGCCATCAATGTCGACCACGACGGGTCAGAGCTGGTGGTGTACCTGCCGATCTGGTCGCTGGTGGACTCGGCCCGTACGCGACGCACCACGGTCTGCGCCGTCATCGGTACGCTGGCTGGTTCCGCCGTCGCCACAGCCTCGTCGTCGATCTTTGCGAACCAAGCGGAGGGCTGTCCCCGGTTGTGGGGAAGGCCTCTGCTTTCCCGGCGACTTCCGAAGGCTTCCGATGTTGAGCTGCTGTGGCTTGGTCCGGCTTACGGACGAGATCAGGGCGCGAGCTGCTCGATCGTCATGCCGACATCGCTAAGAATGCCCCGCAGGGTGCTTTGGCGACGTCGCGGTTGCCGTGCACCGGGACCGTGGTGCCACGTCCGTCCGGGTGGCGCATGATGTGGTGGCTACCGGCGATCCTGGCCACCTTGAAGCCGTGCCGCTCCAAGGCGCGGACGATTCGACTGCCGGAAACCGACGGGAGCGGAGGCATCAGGCGGCGACGGTGACGGAGAGCTCGCGGGGAACACCGAACTCTTCGATGAGGCCGGTCAGCGCCTCGCGGAGATCCTCCAGCGCGGCTTCCTCGGTGTCGCCTTCGCCGTGCGCTCCCAGGCCGGGGCGCAGTTGGGCATGGGCGCACCACACGCCGTCCTCGTCGCGCTCCACGACGACCGGCACCGTTACCGTGCGAGATTCGGCCATGTCGCCACCATACCGCGATCCAGCGATCAGTGGTCAGCGCGCTCCAGCGGCTCCCCTCTGCCCCGTGAGCTGGTCAAACGTTCGGCTAGCGGGCCGGCGCGACGGTTCACCGTCGCCGTGGTCTGGCCATCTGCACCGGCAGTGGGTCACCGGCGATCGTCAGAACGAATTTCGCATTCTGATACCGCGGGCCCACCCGAAACGGATACCCAAACGGAGGGGATCGCGAACGGGCGGCTCCGCTCCGGGTTCGGGTATCGGCAGGTCAAGGTTGCTCTTGCCGGACGACATCGCCGCGTCCTGCTCCGCGACATCCTCGACTACACCGAACGCACCAGAGCCGGCCGCCGCGCCGCCCTCGACCAGATGGCCGCCGACGCCGAAGACGACGGCCTGTACGACGCCACCACAGGCACCCAACCCAGCAGATAGCAGCGTGACTGTGGCCTTCCCTGCGTTCCTCGACACCTGCGTGCTCTACCCCGCCTACCTGTGCGACACCCTGCTACGCCTCGCCGAAGCCTCGGCATACCGACCCCTGTGGTCGGCAGATGTCCTGGCCGAACTGTGGCGCAACGTCATCGAACGCGGGATCCCACCCAAACGCGTCGACCGCAGGCCCGCCCACATGACCCGCTCATTCCCGGACGCATTGGTCACCGGGTGCGAATCTCTGATCGACGGCATGACCAACCACCCCAAAGACCGGCACGTCCTCACCGCCGCCGTACGCGCCAACGCCGAAGTCAACGTCACCTTTATTGAACCTGCCGAGTACCGAGCCGTCCTCGGCGACGAGCACGTAAAGGCGCAGGCACCGGCCTCCTGCTCAGCCAGCGAGGCGTTGTACCGGTCGGTGAACTGGTCGAAGAAGTCGTCGCCGCGGTCGGAAACCGAGGCAGCGAAGTAGGCGCGGTTCGCCAACTCGAAGACCAGGACCGCTGGGGCATGACCGGCATGCAGCCGCTTCAACTCGGGTATTGCCCGACCCTACCCACGCAATACGCCGAGACCACCTGGCCTTTCGCCCTCTCGTGCTCTGCTGGACCTCAGCCACTGACGAGCACGGCACACCGCCGGGCCGAAATGAACCGCGGCCCAGAACGCCGACACCAGCTTCGTCGAGCGGCACAGGCCTGCGGGACCCCTAACGTCGGCCCGCCCGACCCGGCAATCCTTGGAAGTCAGCGCACTAGCTGCCGGGTGACGGTCACCATCCATGCTGTCGAGCCGCCGCTCGCGCCACGGAAACGCGGAATTTGCGGCGACGCAATCTCGAAGAGATTAAGTGCCACTTAATCTGGTCGCATCGCCAGCGGGCAGATTGAGGAGTTGCAGATGACGGACCAGTCGGTCGCGCCGGAACTGGTGGCACACGAGCCGCTCAGTGCCGAGTACCTGAGGGCTCTGCCTAAGGCCGAGGTCCACTGCCACCTGGAGGGCTCCGTCCCGCCGGAGGTGGCGGGTCGGCTGGCGACCAAGCACGGAATGCCGGAAGCCGACGGGCTGGCCGGCCCCTACGACTTCGAGGACCTCGAGAGCTTCCTCAAGTACTACGTCGCCATCTCGCGTTCGATGCGCACGAGCGACGACTTCGAAGAGGTCACCTACTCGAGCCTGATGGCTGCCGCCGACGGCGGTCTGCGCTACCGCGAGATCGCCTTCAATCCGCAGAACCACCCGGACCTGAGCTACCCGAGCATGGTGCAGGGCATACTGCGCGGAGCCCGAGCAGCGCAGGAGGAGGCGGGCATCGTCAGCCGCGTCCTCGTAGCCATCAACCGTGAGTACGGCGGCGCCGCCGCACTCGACCTGATCCGCGAGGTCGTGGATCACCGCCACGACGAGGTCGTCGGCATTGGGCTCGACCACAACGAACTGGTGGCGCGGCCCGTCGAGTTCGTCGAGGCCTACGACCTGGCCCGCAGGAACGGCCTGAAGCTCGCCGCTCACACCGGGGAACGCGGAGACGCCACCGAGATCGCCGAGTGCCTCGATCTGCTCAAGCTCGACCGCATCGACCACGGCTACGCGGTCCTGCTCGACGCCGACCTCCTGGCCCGGACCGTGGCATCACAGATCCCCTTCGGTTCGTGCTGGTTCGTCGACTATCCGCCCGGGCTCGTCGAGCAGCGCGTCATCGACGTCAGGGCGATGACCGCGGCCGGGCTGAACCTGTCCCTCAGTTCGGACGACCCAGGCCTCTTCGGCAGCCAGCTCGGTGACGACTTCGCGGATGCCGCGTTGCGACTCGGTTGGACCGTCACCGACGCCGAGCGCTTCTCGCTGGCGGGACTCGACGCCTGCTTCGCGGACGCGGCGACCCTCGAGCGCCTGCGCGCCGAGTTCGCCGCCGAGCTCGAGCGGCTCCGTGTCCTCGCGCACCCCCGGACCGCCTCCTGATGCCCTGGATGAAACCGATGTACCAGCTCAGCCCCCTGTGCATCGTCTCGCTGGCCAGCAGTCCGCTCAACGCGCCCTCCGACCTCAGGGGCAAGACCGTCGGAGTGGCCGACAGCGACAAGCCAGCGCTGCTCACCTTCCTGTCGATCAACGGGCTGAAGGAGTCCGACCTGAAGCTCGTGCCCTTCCAATACGACCCGACACCGCTCATCGACGGGCAAATGGACGGGTTCGTCGGCTACTCGACGCAGGACCCGATCACCCTCAAGGAGGGCGGTCACAAGGCGGCGATCATGATGTACGCCGACTACGGGTACAAGACCGTCACGCAGACATATGTCGCCACCGCGGACTTCGGTCGTGACGTCGGTGCCGCCATCCGGCGCCGACGCCGCGAACTCGGCATGACGAGCAAGGAACTGGCTGCGCAAGCGGGCGTTTCGGCGCCTTTCATCACGCAGGTGGAACTCGGTCGGTCGTCGGTGAGTCTGCCACGGCTCTACCGGATCGCCGAGATTCTCGGGGTAACGCCGAACAGTCTTCTGCCGGTCAGCTCGGCCTCGTTCCTGGTCACCCGGGCCGGTGCCGGCCAGGAGATGCGCGCCGCGCACCGCGACGACGCACAGCGGTCCCGGCTGCTCACCCGTGGAGGGCCGGGGATCGCGCTGAAAGCACACCACTACCTGATCGATCCGTCCGACCCAGAGCAGGACTGGTTCCGGCATCACGGCGAGGACCTCGTCTACGTGATCCGCGGCCAACTGGTCGTGGAGTTCGAGCACGGCCGACAGACCGAACTTGGTGCCGGGGACGCCCTGCACCACGACGGCGAGATCCCGCACCGGTGGGTCCACGTCGGCGAATCGCCCACCGAGGTACTGATCGTCAACGACGTCCACATCTAGGTGAGTGCCCGGACATCGGTGACCCGATCCGAGGAAGACGACATGGTCATGACGACCGGAGCAGATCCGGCGGGCGGGCGTCGCCCTCGTCGTCAGCCAGCAGAAGGCGCCGCCCATCAATAGGCCCGACGCCAGTTCAGCTGAGAACGGTTTACGAGCAGGAGGAATGAGAAACATGAGCAGCGCCAGGGCGACGGGCGGATCGCTGGAGATCCCCATCATCGACATCGAGGGCTTCGAGGGCGGCGGCGGGGAGCGCCGGGCCCAGATCGCACAGCAGGTCGACCGAGCCGCTCGCAATGTCGGCTTCATGCAGATCCGCGGCCACGGTGTGCCCGAACTGGCCGCAGACGGACTCGTCGAGGCGATGGACGGCTTCTTCGCGCTCCCTTTCCAGGACAAGACCGCGCTGCGCTCATCGACGCCGGAGATCAACCGCGGCTACACCGGCCCGCAGGCCGAGCGACTCAGCTACAGCCTGGGGATCAGCTCTCCCGCGGACCTTTTCGAGGCCTACAACGTCGGCGCCGAGTCATCGCGCTTCCCCGGGATGGAGCTCGACGAGGAGCACTACCCGGCCAACATGTGGCCCGACCGTCCGGCCCTGTTCGAGCACAACATCGACGCCTGGATGCGACACGCCGGCCGCCTGGCCACCGCCCTGACCAGGATCTTCGCCGTGTCGCTCGACCTACCCGTCGACTATTTCAAGTCCTACACCGATCATTCCGTCGACACGCTGCGCATGAACCGCTACCAGATGCCGGCCGATCCCGACTTCCGGCTCCAGCCGGGGCAGTTGGGCATGGGCCCGCACACCGACTACGGCGTCGTGACGGTGCTATGGGCCGACGACGTCCTGCCCGGCCTCCAGATCCTTGACTCGGAGGGACGCTGGCACGACGTACGTCCAGCGCCCGGAGCGCTGCTCATCAACCTCGGCGATCTGCTGGCGCGCTGGACCAACGACCGCTGGATCTCGACCATGCATCGGGTACTCGCGCCGATCGACCCGCAGGGGCGTCCCCTTTCGCGCCGCTCAGCCGCTTACTTCCACGACGGGAACGCCGACGCCCTGATCAGATGCCTGCCGTCGTGCGTCGCCGCGGGCGAAGTGCCTCTCTACGAACCGGTCACGGTCGCCGACCACCTGGCGGCCAAGCTCGGTGGTTCGCGGGGCCTGCGGCTCAATGACCGCGCCGGCCGCGAAGCCGCGCGTGTGGCCGACGGCTGAGCCGGCAGGCGATCGCGTCGATCGCCCGCTCGCGATGTTCCACGCGGCACATCGCGAGCGAGAGCCCGTTCGGCTCCGCCTTCTGCGCAACGATGTAGCCCGCTGCCGCGTCGAGCGCCCCGGCCAGGGCGTCACAGCCGGTCACGATCTCGTTCACGTGCTTGTCCGACATCGCGCCCCAGCCGGAACGCATCGCCTCGGTGGACCCGCCCTGATGTGCCTCGGCCAGCGCATGCACGGCGTGGGTCGCGTCCTCGTGCGTGGTGCGAACCGCCTGCCCGAACTCGCGTGTCAGCGACGCGAACTGCAGGACGACGTCCTCGTCTAGGTACGGCCAGGGAACGCCGATGACATTGAGGAAGTTGACCACCGGAAGGGGGAGATCCTCGATTGCCACGGGCGCACCTCCGGTACGCACCGTAGACGGTCGCGACAGCCCTGTTCCCGCCTTCCGGGGTGCGCCGGGTGGCCGAGCTGTACACCCCGGACCTGCTGGCCCTGCTCAACGCTCAGGGATAGATTTCCTACCCCCGGCCAGCATCTCCACGTACTGGGCCACCCGGCGGGCCCGGGTCTCCGGCTTCTTGGCGTCCTGCACCCGGTACAGGATCGCGTACCGGTTGCGGCTGTCCAGGGTACCGAAGAAGGCGTGCGCGCCCGGGTTCGCGGCCAGGTCCTCGGGTACCGTGGCCGACTTCGCCCCCCGCGTACGCCGCGTCCCACCGGCCGTCCGCGCGTGCCGCGTCGATCTGCGCCCGGCCGGCCGGCCGCATCGCGCCGCCGGCCACCAGCGCCTCGGCCTTGTCCCGGTTGATCTTCGACCACTTGCTGCGCGGCCCGCGCGGGGTGAACCGCTGCAGCCAGTACTCCTCGTCGAACTTGTCCTTCGCCCCGTCGATCCAGCCGTAGCACAGCGCCACCTCCAGCGCCTGGGCGTAGTCCACAGTAGTGTGGCCGGACTCCTTCCTATCGATCTTCAGCCACAGGCCGGGCGCGGACTGGTGGTTGCCGGCCAGTCACGTCTCGAACGCGGCCTTGGACGGGAACGACAGGACCGGGAACTGAGTCGGCACCACGCCAGCAAAGCACCGGTGCTGCGCCGGGAGCCGACCGCCGCGCTGCGCCGGTACCGGCCGGACTTCGCAGTTCACGGGTAGCCATCCAAGTTCGCGGTGTACACGGTCCGCGGCCGTTCCCCGCTCCCGTCCGCGCTGGTCAACTGGTCCGTGACCTGCTCAAACTTGCCGGGAGCGGGTCACCAGCGATCAGTAGGCGCGGTTCGCGTAGCGACGCGCCCGGCCCACCTGCGGTTACGCGCGAACCCAACACCGCGCCGGAACCGGCACTTGAGCCTCGACTGATCGAGCCCTTGACGCACGCTTAGCCCTTCAGGCCGCTGAAGGTCATCGTGGCGATGAACTTCTTCTGGGCCACCAGGAACGCCAGGATCAGCGGCAGCGTCGCGATCACGTTGCCGGCCATCAACTGCGCCCATTCCGTACGCCGGGTGCCCTGGAAGCTGGCCAGCCCGACCTGCAACGTGAACTTGGTGTCGTCACTGATCGCGACGAGCGGCCAGAGCAGGTCGTTCCAGCTGGACAGCAGCGTGAAGATGGCCAGCGTGGCCAGGGCGGGGCGGGCCAACGGCAGGACCACGCTGCGGAACGTGCGCAGCGTGCTGCAGCCGTCGAGGCGGGCCGCCTCCTCCAGCTCGACCGGCAGCGACAGGAAGAACTGCCGCATCAGGAAGATGCCGAACGCCGACGCCAGCCACGGCACGAACGCCGCCGCGAGGGTGTCCACGATGCCGGCCCGGGCGAACATCAGGTAGGTCGGGATCATCAGCAGCTGGGTCGGGATCATCACGGTCGCCACGATCGCCAGGAACGCCACGCCCCGGCCGGCGAACTTGAGCCGGGCGAAGCCGTAGCCGGCCAGCGAGCAGAGCACGAGATGCGACACCACGGCGATGGTCGACACGAGCACCGTGTTGGCGAACCAGCGGAGCACGTGCGACTCGGTGAGCAGCGCCCGGTAGCCCTCGAAGTGCAGGCTGGTCGGGATCAGCTTGGGCGGGAACTGGTTGATCTCAGCGGTGGACATGAACGAGGTCAGGACCATCTGCACCAGCGGCAGGACGAAGATCAGCGCGAGCGGCATGAGCAGCAGATGCCAGGCGCTGAACGGGAGATACCGGTGCCGGCGCATCAGAACGCCTCCGATCCGGAGCGCCGGCTGTACCAGATGACCCCGATGGTGAGCAGCATCGTCACCGCGAACAGCAGATACGCCACGGCCGCCCCGTACCCGAGGCGTTGGGTCTGGAAAGCCAGCTCGTAGATGTAGTAGACGACCGTCTGGGTGCTGTTGAGCGGGCCGCCGCGGGTGGTCGTGAAGATCAGGTCGAACAGCTGCATCGCCGTGATGGTCTGCCAGATCGCCGTGAAGACCGTGACCGGCCGCAACTCGGGCAGGGTGATGTGCCGGAACACCCGCCAGCGGCCGGCCCCGTCGACGACCGCCGCCTCCACCAGCTCCTGCGGGATGTCCTGCAGCGCCGCCAGGTAGACGACCGCGGTGAAGCCCACCTCGCCCCAGAGCGCGATCACGCAGATCACCAGCAGCGCCTCCCGGGGGCTCTCCAGGAACTGCTGGGTGGGCAGCCCGAGCCGGCGCAGCGCCTCGTTCGCGGCGCCGAACTGCGGGTTGAAGACGAAGCTGGCCAGGATGCCGGTGGCCGCCGCCGAGGCCACGTAGGGCACGAAGATGCAGGTGCGGTAGAAGCCGATCAGCGCGATCCGCTGGTTCAGCGCCACCGCGATCAGGATGCCGAGCAGGATCGAGCCGGGCACGAACAGCAGGGTGAGCACGAGCGTGTGCTGCGCCGCGGCCGCCGCGTCGGAGTCCTCGGCGATCCGCTGGTAGTTGCGCCAGCCGACGTCGACGGCCGGGGCGATGCCGTTCCATTTGGTGCGCGAGATGAAGAACGCCCAGACGGCCGGGAAGATCGACAGGCCGACCACGATCAGCGTCGCAGGTGCGGCAAAAGCCCAACCAGTTAGCGTACGGCGGGCCGACCGGCCCCGCCGGCCGCGCGCGCGGGGCGGGGCCGGCGAGGCGGTACGCGGGGTCGCCGCGAACGTGATGGACATCAGTTCTCCAGCGCGTCGGCCGACTTCTTCGCCGCGTCGTCGAGCGCCGCCTGGGGAGTGGCCGCCCCCTGCAGCACCTTGGCGATCGCGTCGCCGACGTTGCGGGACAGCACCTCGTAGCCGGCCGCGGTCGGCCGGGCCTGCTTGGCGTTGGCCAGGTTCTCGAAGAACTTCTGGCCGCCCGGGTACTCCTTGACGTACGCCGCGAACTCGGGGGTGTCCTTCTCGGTGGATCGCAACGGCAGGTTTCCCACGGCGAGATTCCATTTCGCGTCGGTCTGCGCGCTGGTCAGCCATTTGATGAAGTCCCGGGCGGCGCCGGCCCGGTTGGCGTCGTCGTGGTTGAACAGCACCCACAGGTCCGGGCCGGAGACCGTCTGGTGGTCGCCGTTGTAGCCGGGCAGCGAGCTCACGCCGTACGAAAGCTTGGCGCCCTTGATGTCCAGCAGCGACCAGGGGCCGGAGAGCATCATCGCCACGTGCCCGCTGTTGAAGAGCGGGCCGTACTTCTCGTCGGTCTGGTCCAAGTACATCGACTTGTCGTCGACCGCCATCGCGCGCAGCGTCTCCAGCGCGGCCACCCCGGCGTCGGAGTTGAAGGCCGGCTTGGTGCCGTCGAGGATCTTGCCGCCGTGCTGCCAGAGCAGCGGCCACAGGTGCCAGGTGGTGTCCTCG
>Ga0307513_10006619_pt1 | contig 15122 bp, 17 predicted proteins | sample 15_EM_MG_FD_202174 | JGI IMG/M metagenome (GOLD analysis project Ga0307513, IMG submission 202174) | Populus trichocarpa ectomycorrhiza microbial communities from riparian zone in the Pacific Northwest, United States - 15_EM | ecosystem: Host-associated > Plants > Roots > Unclassified | place... | reverse complement strand
TATACCCGAATTAGGGACTCAAGAGCCCTACCACGAATCTTATTTCTGGTGGATAAATCCAGAAAATCTCGTTACCCTCGAAGACATTACCGCACTATACCAATACCAGTACGGAAAAGACTTCATCTATCACCCCCACTCGGAAAAATCGAATTCCATTTGGCACACCCAGTACCCAGACAGCAATCGACACTCAAGTCAGTGTTTTGAGATACCGGCAGTTTGGGGAGGAAACAACAGATAAGTTTTCCTTATAGATGTCAAAGATATGTCTTCTGACCCCAAAGCTCCTGAAGCCATGGAGTGGCAAGGAGGAGAACGGGCTGAAGGAGGTGAAGGAAGCGAAGGAGGGGATGAGCTCTCCTCCGTTCAAGCTCCAAGCGTGGAAACCACCGTCACCCACCTCGTCCGATCGCATTCGGCAGATCGGACACCCCGGTTCCCTGTTGGCTTAGGCTTTCTAGAGAAATACGGAAAGGGACGACGCCCAGGAAGTCGCCGAACGCCTGAACCCACTGGCGAACCCCTCATCGCCGTTCGGATCCACAGATTAGAGCAGATGCTCGGCCGATTTGACACAACGCTCACCGTCAGCCAAGGTAGAGAACACCTGGCATTCGGTTCCCTCCCGACCAACATATTGTTAATGGCCCAAGAACTGGTCACGATAAAAAACAAGTTAAAATCCGGTGTCCAGATAGTTGGTCGAGAGCTCGCCCGAGTAGACGAGCAAGTCCGCCTGTTGGACTTGGAATCTCAAAAAGTCCAGGAAAGCTTCGCCACTCAAGTCGCCGAGCGACTTGGTGAAACAGATGAACGACAGACCAGACATGAGGGTGTCACCTCTCAACTCCACGAAGCAGTGCAAGGAACTGGCGAGCAATCCATGCACCGGGACCTACTCCTCGATCAGGAGATTGTTCGGATAAACGAACAACACAAACGGGAGCTGGCAAATCACGAGATGAGTATTAATCTTGTGAGAGACGAGTTACGTAACCAACAGGAGTCTAGAGAAGCCCAAGATAGTGAGATTGTGGTGCTTAAGGCTCTGGTGGAACAATTAATGGGACAAGTCAAGGGAAAGGGGAAGGTGTCAGATCCGACACCGGAGGCGTCAGGGGCAGGTGGAGGACCACCACCACCACCACGACACGGAGCAGCAGGAGCTCCCGGAGGAGGCGGGGGAGGGGATCCGGATGATGATGGAGAAGGATCTGGAAGGAAGCCAGATGAAAAAAGAAAGGGAAGACGGGACGAGAGACGCGCACGCCAGGCAGAAGAAAACGACTATGATGCCGAAAACGACGAACAGTTTAACCCGTTCTCACGGGTCATGGCCAACGCCCTGGGACAACGAACAAGAGTCCCAGCAGAACCCCCTGCCATGTTTCGAAACGAGAAGCACCAAGATATACGCATCTGGCTAATGACATGTACGGATTATTTTGGTCGAAACAGCTGGCAGTGGGAGGACGAGGCACAACGAATCCGATACGCCATAAGCCGAATGGACGGGAAAGAAGTCGCGCCGTTTGCGTTAACCTACCGACGACAAATGACCGGGGAAATACGTTATACGAGACAAGAAGGATACGAGTTCTGGCATATTTTCGCAGAACAAGTCCTGCGACGCTTCGGACCCACCCATGAAGCGGAAAAATCCCTACGAGAAATGGGATTAGTTAAATATCACGTGATGTCACCAAATTCTTGATGGAAATGGAAAATCTCAATATCCATGCGAGGGTCACTGGGATAGCCTGGAGAAAAATGATTGAAGACCAACTTCCCATTGAGGCATTGCGAAGGCTCTCACATCGAGAATATGTCGACGATGGGGAATGGTTAGAAGCAGTCAGGACTGTAACCCGAGCGGAAGAAGATTTCAAAGAACGAAAAGATCTTCGAGGGGGCGGTCCCTCTGGCACAACACCAGGCGATAAGGGGAAATTCGAGGATTCGAAGCCAACGGTTGCCGCAAAACGTGTAAAAAGGCAGTACACGGCTAAGGAAAAGGCGGACTATCAGAAGAAAAAGGCTGGGGAAAGGAAGGTGAAAAAAGAAGGGTCGGTGGCACCGACGGGGGAGGTTAAACATACGGTGTGGTCAGAAGCACACCAGGGCGTCGACCAGAAAGTTATCGATAAACGAAAATCGGACAACGAATGCACGCGATGCGGGATGAGGAACCATCTTTGGAAACACTGACGAAAACCGATACAAGTATCGGCGGTGTATCGAGGGCAATCAAAGCCCAAACGACCATCGGCATTCGCCCCAAAACGACGCCCCCAGGTAGCCACTGTTGCCGTTGATGGCAAGGGAGAAAGCTCAAAACGAGCGGTGCAAAGGCCCCCAGCATGGGCTTTTGACGATGACGATATTTTATAAAAAAGTCATCCAGGTACCGACAACCACGGTGATCGGGTAGTGAGGTTGCCGCCTCGAATCGAACGACCTGCGGCGTAGTCGGTGACGAGATCCCACCGGAAGGCTAAAAGACCAAAGGATCGCGGTTGCCAATTTACGTCCAAAATTGTGTAGTCCATGCTTACCACGGGAGCCATAAAAAACTACAAGTGAACAAAGCGGTCGACGAGACTAAAAGGGAAAAAGTAGATTACCATGCGCCGGAACGGAACTTGAGTTGCACGACACGCGTGAGGAGGGTCGAAATCCAGGGCAACCTGACTTTCTCTCCCCGTAAAAAAGCCGGGCAAATAGAAGCTGGGGGCGCCTCTATTGGGCACAAGGTTGATGCCCGACGAATGGTGTCTGAGGGGGTCGCGGGCGTACGACCAAACTCGAAGGCGGAGGCACGGTGGACTCGTCGCAGGGGACAGTCTCCTATGAGGGCTACGTCGACGATAAAGGACTGCGCATCCTAGTCGCTAACTCGAGAGGTACTCTAGTGAACCACCACTCCTGTGATATGGGAACTCCTCGGCAGGAGGTAAAGACCGCTAGTAGTGGGCTGCCCGATATCAAAATATTAGACACTTGTTGTAAAAGTTTGTCTGAGGAGGCTTTAAGAGCCGAAACTGCGCAGGCGCGGTAACAGACCCCCACACTACTTGTAACCGCGACGATGAAAAGATTTCATCCAGAACAGGGCGAAAGCTCTAGACCCATTAAAAAACTGAAGCACTACGCCTGCCCTGAGGGGAAGGCATTTATTGAAATCAAAGGACGAAAACACAGATAAACGTACTCTTAGATTCTGGTTCAAATATCTTCCTCATGAACGAAGACACTGCACGACGGCTCGAAATCCCGACCAAAGCTAGGGATTCACCGTTAAAAATCACAACCTTCGATGGCGAAACCGCGCCTACCGGAGGAACATTCTATACCCATCCTATCCTCCTAGAAATCGGTGCCAACGGCCACCGAAGTATGATATCCTGCGAAATTGCGAAGGCAGGAAGGTATGACTTAATCATACCCTTTGGGTGGTGGAATAATGAGCACCCCCTTAAAAATCTGGCGGACCCACGTAAATGGGCCTTTGAAGAAGCAAAGTGCCACGCTCACATAGAAGATGAGGCTGTGGCGGATATGTTTGAATGGGATGAAACTGTGGCTTACGATGAAGAAGCACAGTATGTGGGACGGATAGAACGAGAGGAAGAAGGAGGAGTGCAGTTGGAGACGCTGCCGAAACCGTATTGGCAGTATAAGGAGCTTTTCGGAGTGAAAAAAGCAAAAATGTTGGCGCCTCGATGGACTTTCGATCACGCCATCAACCTTAAAGAAGGAACCGAACCCCCATGGGGTCCGATTTATCCAATGTCGGCACAGCAGTTGAACGAGCTGGATAAGTACCTCCAGAAAATGATGGCAGAGGGAAAAATTACCGATAGCGAATCCCCTTACGGCGCTCCAATCCTCTTCGTTCCGAAACCTGATGGAAGTCTACGGTTGTGTGTAGATTATAGGAACCTCAACAAATTAACGATCCTGAATAAATACCCCCTACCACTGATGGATGAGCTCCGAGACCGCGTTGCAGGAGCAAAAGTGTTTACGAAACTCGACCTAAAAGATGGATATCATCTTATTCGAATGAGGAAAGGCGATGAAGACAAGACTGCCTTTCGTACACGATATGGACAGTACGAATACAAGGTCATGCCCGTCGGGCTCGTTAACGCTCCCGCTACCTTTCAGACAATGATGAACCAAATCCTAAGGGAATTCTTGGACCACGGAGTAGTCGTCTACCTAGATGATATCCTAATATACTCCGAAAATATGGACGATCACATTAAGCTAGTCCAAAAACTCCTAGACCGACTCGAACAGCACGACTTGGCAGTCTCACTGAAAAAGTCGGTGTTCCACCAAGATGAGGTCGAATTCTTAGGATATATTGTCAGGACAAGCGGAGTCACCATGAGTGATAGGAAAATGAAAAGGGTTCTAGATTGGGCACACCCAAGATCGGTTAAAGAAGTTCAGATCTTCATTGGATTCGGAAATTTTTATCGTCGATTCATTAAAGATTTTTCGAAAGTTTGCAAGCCAATAACCGAAACGTTAAAAGGGAACCCAAAGGATTTTCACTGGGGAAGAGAGCAGGAAGAGGCGTTTGAGGAGTTGAAGAAAAGGTTTACAACGGCACCGATTCTATCGCATTTTTACCCAGGTAGGAAAACGGTGGTTGAGACGGACGCAAGCGACTTTGCGCTTGGATGCGTATTGTCTCAGTACCAAGGGAGACCGCTTCACCCAGTGGCTTTTCATTCCCCAAAATTGAACAGCGCGGAAAGAAATTACGAGATACATGACAAGGAATTACTCGCAATAATGGAAGCGTTCAAGGAATGGAAAAGGTACCTCTTGGGGGAGGAAGAACCCGTGACGGTATACACCGACCACCAAAACCTACAGTCCTTTTTGACCAAAAAAGTCTGGAACCAGCGACAGATTCGATGGGCACAGGAGTTGACCAACTATAACTTCAAAATAGTCTATCGACCAGGGAGCAAGGGCGGGAAACCCGACGCATTAAGTAGACGGCTGGACTACCGTCCTGAGGAGGGAGCTCGTCACAGTGAACAATCGATTTTGCAATCGGAACATTTTCAAATTTCCGTAATTCATCAAAAACGAAACGCAGAGACAGCCCGTCGTTCCAGAAAAACGCGGACCCACAAGCCTCAGGATAATGAAACTTTCGGACAAGGCTATAATCCCGACGAAAGGATCACGGTTTGCGGCTGGTCATGACATCTACGCCCTGACAGACGGCCTGGTACCAGTAAATGGACAGACAATGGTTGAGATGGGTATTGCGATAGGATTGCCGGAAGGAACCTACGGATGGCTGGCCGCAAGAAGTGGTATGGCTAGCAAGATGGGAATAGCAGTGGGCGGTGGTGTAATAGATACAGATTACACCAGGGAGGTCAAGGTCATACTTCGAAATCATGGCGAGGCGGACTTCGTATTTAAAGCAGGAGATCGGATAGCACAACTCATAGTTGAGAAAGTGGCCAATGCCGACGCCATGGAAGTAGACGATTTAGATATAACCGAGCGAGGAAAAATGGGGTTCGGATCTAGTGACGTGAACCCCAAGCGATTCATCACGGCCAAAGAAGAAAAAACCAAAATATTTTTCCTCCGCGCGGACAGAAGCAAAAATGAATTGTTTAGCGCAGCTGATATCGGCTATCACCCGCGGTTAATAAAAGAAAAAGAAATGTTATCAAGCGCTCACGTCAATGCAGCCCTGACGCGAACAATGAATGATTCATTTCTGAACAAGATTAGGGTGGCCGGAAAGGAAGATGAGAAGTGGCAGGACCGAGGCGGTGAACTGATTAGGTTAAGAGAAAGCGGGAAAAGGATGCGGGACGAATGGATAGAAAAGGACGGGTTACAATATTACAAAAATCGTTTGTACATTCCTGAGGACGAAGCCCTACAAACGGAGATAGCCCAAGGCTGTCACGACTCATTAGTAGCAGGGCACTTCGGAAACGAGAAAACGATTGAGATAGTAACAAGGGACTTTTACTGGAGAAAACTCGCAGATTGGATCAGAGACTATGTACGATCCTGCGACGAATGTCAACACAGTAAATCACCACGGCATGCCAAGTACGGATTACTTCAACCTTTAGAAGTACCTTATGCCGCCTGGTCCTCCATATCGACGGACTTCATCACCCAACTACCGGAATCACAGGGCAAGACCCAGATCATGGTAGTAGTAGACCGGTTCACCAAGATGGCTCATTTTATCGGCCTCCACGAGAATGCGACCGCAAAGGATGTTGCGGATACCTTCCTTCGGGAAGTTTGGAAACTTCACCGCTTACCGACCGAAATCATATCGGACATGGACGCGAAGTTTTCCGGCGAATTCTGGGAATCATTGTGCAAGATGCTAGGAGTCAAGAGGCCCATGTCACCGGCTTACCACCCTCAAACCGACGGACAGACGGAAAGAACCAACCAAGTGCTGGAAGGTTACTTACGAACATTTGTCAATTACGATCAGAACGACTGGTACCAACTATTGCCGTTAGCAGAACACACCTATAACAACTCGGCTACCAACGGACACAAGATGACCCCTTTCTTCGCCAACTACGGTTTTCACCCACAGACAGAGTGGATGAAAGAGAGAGAAGCTCATAACTCCGGTGCGACATTGTATGCTCACTGGATGCAGGACATACATCGACAGGCGAAACAAACCCTAGAAAACACAGGGGAATCGATGAAGAAATATTATGACCGAAAGGCGACAACACAACCCAACATCGAGGTCGGCGACTTGGTAATGTTGAAAGCGAAAAACATACGTACCAAACGACCATCGAAGAAGTTGAGCCCAAAGCTGTATGGCCCATTCAAAGTCTCAGAGAAGCAAGGAAGTCGGGCATAAAGGCTAGAAATATCGCCTAGGTGGAAAATTCATCCCGTGTTTCACGTTTCGCTCTTGGAACCCTACCGAGCCTCGAACCGACCGAAGCGCGAACAACCCCCAAGAGACCCCGAAGAAATCCAGGGAGATTTATAGTGGGAGGTAGAAAGGATCGTCAAGAGTGAGATCATTTCCTACAGGCGAAAGGTTCGAGGAAGGAACAAACCCATGAAAGAGCTTCGGTATTTTGTGAAGTGAAAAGGCTGCGCGGAGGACGAGAATACTTGGGAGCCACCCGAAGGTATGATGAACGCGCAGAAAGAGGTGGAAAGGTTTCATAGAGAGAACCCGGAAATGCCGGGCCCGAGAGAGGTCGAGTAACATAAGAAAGGTTTTCCATCAGTGGACAAGTAAACGCTGGTGGTTTTTACCCCTACTATGAAGAGCTCGAGATGGAAGATAAATTGTATAAAATAGAAATAGAGTATTCGGGACGAACACTTCGAAGAGGGGAGCTCGTGTTAGGCGCACCGACTCCCCGTAAGGATTTACAGGGCAAAGTTACCCTACCTTGACGCATACCAACTTCGAAGGAAAAAGATAACACCCCGCTCCAGCCCCGGCGTTGGGACGGCGCGTCATCACTGGCCGCCTGGGTAGTTGCGTCCCGACAGCAAAGACCACTATCAATGGAACACATCTTATAACACCGTATACGTCGCGGCCATCAGTCCGACCGGATCCTGTTCGCAGGATATATGTGGGGAGACCTTCGGGCACCTTATGCAAGTGGAAGCAGGTAAATTGGACGACGGCGCATAAGGTTACAGACACATGAAGACAGGCAGTCGGAAGAGTGGGTCGAAGGTAACAGGATGTTTTGCACGAAAGTTAGTCCCCTCGTATCTACAAAGTCGTGTAGAATATGAAGGCGGTAACTATACCCAGTAAGTGGATCGGGTGAATCCACAAAGGACAAGTTGGTAAAAGATGGAGTCCGAGGGAAAATGCCTATAGGTACGATCCCAAGGACAAGTCGTGTAATGCCGGAAGCCAAGAATACGAGATGCAGTTGCATACCGAATTCTCGACAGAACCAACCAAAGAAGAATGGCCATCTTCGGTCCAGCGAGTTAGACTACCTTCGACGAGCACGAGGGCAAGATAATTCGTAACCACCGTTGTCAACGGATAAACGGATGAGCGGACACCTGACGTGGTCTCCACCCCCTCAGGAATAATAGAAGCGCAGACCGATAAGTTGACCATGGGAGCAAAAGATGTGGTAGAGAGTTTTCAGGGTCTACGAGTGTTCGCACTCAGGAGAAGTCTGCAGAGTTGCGGGCAAGGTACTTAGTTAGTATAGAGTTAGCATGTATACCGCGATTGCTCAGACGTGGAATATAAATATCGAAGCATCTTCACGGCTATTAAAAACAACAAGCACGGAGAAGAGATCCTATCAATATAATAAGTTATTCTACACTTTTATATCGTTACCAATACTTCGACGATCTATATCGAAGCAAGTTATTATATCTAGCCTACATTACTCGTGTCTTCTTAACGAGTTCTCCGATATAATTACGATTAAGGTCCTAGCTGTCGGAATACCTCACGCCGAAGCTACCACCTAACATCGGCCGCCTGAGTTCTGCGGATGATTAATGCGAAACTATGCTCTCCTGTGGGAAGGGCAGCCAACCAAAGTACGGGGTCTGCATGGCAGCCGCACCGGGCGTCTTGTGAACAGTAAGAAAATTATGGAAATGACAGTAGGGTGCAGACTAAGAAAACAGCGACGTAGGATGGCAGCAGACGGAAGCGGATGGAAGCGGACAGATCTAGCTCGCCAGAGGTGTGAGGGTAGCAGAGATGGTTGCCCGACCTGCGAAACGGCAAGGACTAGGCAGGAGGCCAGTAGATGAGAGCATAAGGGGGCGGATACAAGGGGGAGGAACGAGGCGGGGGTGGGGCCGCAACAAGAGCGTCGGACTCTGTGGAGGGAAAGTGGGGCGTCCGGGTCCACCAGACGCAAGAAATGAAAGGCAACGAAGGCACGCGAGATCCGGGAGGACCGGACGCAAAGAGCGGACGCTATTCGTCCGGAAGCGGGCTCTGTCCGTCCGGAAAAAAAGCTTTTTTTACTGATGGACTCTTCTAGCATATGACGGACTGCATTCAGGGATTTCTCAAAAAATATGCGCCACCGCAGGCCTTCGACGACCCCTGGAAAGCTTTGCCCCCTTACCCGGGATTCTTTGTCCCAAAAAAGGCCTACAGGGAGGTTACGCAGTGGCAAGGAAAAGAGATGAGGAATCTCGGACTTTGTTTGTTGGGAGTTCTCGCTGTGGCGTTGAGACAGCCTGATAGTACGGAGGTGCAACCCTTCAGACATGCGCTCACCTGTGTCAGGTCACTGCGTGACTTCACCATGATGGCTCAATACCGAAGTCACACACCCGAGACTATATCTTATATGGAAGAATATGCGACGCTGTTCCCCAACACGAAGGCCATCTTCTTGGCGTTTCGCATATCCAAACGGACGCAAGAGAATGCTGATGAGTTGGGCAAGGAGCTGCGTCCTCAGAGAGCCCAGATGAGCGAGCGGGTGCCCCCATCCCAACGGCGCCGGATCCGTGCCGACGATCGTGAAGAAGACAACGACCAACGTATGGAATTGATACATTCCGAATCTAATTTCAAGTTTGTTAAGATGCATCTAATAAGTGACTTTCGTGATCAGATCTACATCTTCGCAATATTCCCATCTATTCTACCGAATATGCAGAGCTCGCACATAAGGAGCAAATCAAGGATGGATGGCCACGCTCAAATAAAATCGACGCAGCACGACAGATACTAAGCAGCTACGGTCGACAATATGCGATCTGCATGAGAATTTTGAACTTGCTATTCCTTCAACGTCCCGTAGCTGATTTACCAACTGAGGTAGTAGAACATTTAGAGAAGACCAGGCCTGCGCCAACCCGACCTGCCCATCGGAGGATTCTGAACAGACGTCGTGATGATATCCACGACGTCGTTGATTTTGGCAGAGCATGCGATATATCCCCGGAGACAATTTGTCGGGAATTGATACGATATAGCCGACTGAGCCTGCCGCCTGAGCGCGGACTGCCGGAACATTCGGCGATACTTCCCGCTTTGCCGGTGGAACTACTGACGCAACTGGAGATCCCGGTTCTTGCGTTCCAGGAGCAAGGTGTTTACGACATACACAGGGCCCGGTGCACGGGTGCTCGACTCTTCTGTAACTAGACCTGTCGGAACCATTGCGTTTGGATACAGGCTGGTGGGGAGGATATGTATGGTGCGCTCAAGGGTCGTCTCCCAGCAAGGCTCATAGCTCTGTTCAAAATCCCGTCAGGCTATATGCAGCAGGATACGGTCTATCGCCTTGCGGGGTTCAATTCATGAGCCTGGTAGACTCCGGACGACCGTCGGACGTACACGGTCTAGTAACCGTTCAGCTCACAGACGTTACCCGAGAGCTCACAATTGTGGATATCGGGACGATCATAGGCCTGGCGCATCTGATACGGGAGACAGAGCGGCGCTGGCTTGTCAACAGTCAGATCGATTTACGCATGTTTAACGAGATCTATTAGGATCACAGAGGGGGCTTGTATAATAAAATAAACTCGGGGCATGACGTAGCCTAGATGAGGGCTACATCGCTCCCTGACGGAGATGTAGCGTCATGATCACGACTAGACGATAAACGTGTATAATAGACAAGTATATAATAGAGATATAGACATAGAGGAATAGAAACATCTAGAAACAAAGAAATTAGGCACTATAGTAGTTGTAGGAGGCACACCGGCAGGAATGACTAGGGTGATATCGGCGGCAAGTTGTTATCAGCAGGCCCAGAAGCAGAAGGAAAAGGCGGTACCTTGGGGACGCGTCGGGATGCTGCGGAGATGGGAGGCAGGAAAAGAGACGTCAGGGCGTGAGATATGGGGTGGGAGAAGAGCAGGACATGTGCGGTGGCGGCGGGATGTGGGTAAGGTCCGATGTCACGTCAGGACGCAATCGGCGTTGGCAATGGCTTCTGGACGCTGGGGACGCAGAGGACGGAAAAACGAGCTCGGATGCGTCCGGACGCGGCGTCCGCGTCTCAGACGCAGGATTACTTTTTGCTGATGGACAACGAACGGTTCGACATCCTGTCCCGAATCAGGGGCGACGCCCTGGGATGCCGCACACAAGTCCCAGCGGAACACCCTGCCTTGTTCAGAAATGAAAAACCCCAACATATACGCATGTGGCTACTGACATGCAGGGACATTTTCGGCCAAAACAGTTGGCAGTGGGAAGATGAGGCGCAAGAAATCCGTTACGCCCGGAGCTGGATTAAAGGGAAAGATGTCGCACGGGTTGAGCTAACCAACCGCGGACAAATGACCATAGACTTTGGTTACACCAAGCAAGCGGGATAAGAGTTCTGGCAGGTCTTTGCGGAACAGGGCTTGCGGGGTTTTGGTCCTACCGATGAGGCCGAATACTCCCGGAGAGACATGGGATTCGTTAAATACCACTATGATATAGGTAACATCTTGCGGGAAATCGAAAATCTGAACATCAAGCCAAGAGTCACGGGGATAGCCTGGAGGAAGATGATTGAAGGCCAAATCCCTGAGGCTGTATTACTAAGAATCTCATTACCAGAGTATGTCGCTGATGGGTAATGGGTGCATGCAGTCAGGACCGTTACCCATGCGGCGGAAGACTTCAATGAACAGAAAAGGCTTCCAGGGTGTGGTCCCTCTGGTGTGAGAAGAAGCGAAAAAGGTAAATTCGAGGATTCCAGGCGAGCCATAGCCGCAAAGCTAGTAAAACAGCGCTCCTCAGGGAAAGAAAAGGTGGATTATAAGGCGCTCAAGGCTGGCGAAAGGAAGGTGAAGAAAGAAGGGTCGGTTGCACGGACGGGGGAGGTTAGACATGCTGTCTGGGCCCCCGCCCACAAGGGCGACGATTAAACAGTTATACATAGACAAAAGAAAGACAAAGGATCCAGACAGTGCGGAATGAAAAACCAGGCTTAGAAGTACTGTCGAAAGGGAGTACAAGGATCGGGTATATACTGAGGGCCTTCAAAGCCTAAACGACAGGCCTCAGTTGGACCAAAGCAATGCCCCCAGGTAGCCACTGTGGCCGTTGATGGCCAGGGAGAAAGCTCATGACGAGCGGTACAAAGGCCCCCTTGCCAGCATGGGCTTTTGTGGATGACGGGATTTTATAAGTCATCAGGGTACCAGGAGGGACGGTGCACAGGTATTGCAGGGGCTGCCTCAAATCGAAGAACGTGCAGGGTAGTCGGTGATGGCATCCCACCGGAAGGCTAAAAAACCAAAAAAGGATTCCCGTTGCCATTTTACTGGAACAATGTGTTAGGTGGTAGCTTCGCCGTGAGGTATTCCGACAGCGAGGACCTGAGTCATTATAATATCGGAGAACTCATTAAGAAGACACCAGTAATGTAGGCTAGATATAATGGTTGTACTTCAATGTAGGCAGTCGAAATATTGGTAGCGACAAAAAGTAGAAACTTATTATATGGATAAGATCTCTTCTCCGTGCGTGTTGTTTATAATAGCAGCGAAGATCCTTCAATATTTATATTCCGCGTCTGAGCAATCGCGGTATACATGCTATCTCTATACTAACTAAGTATCTTGCCCGCAATTCTGCGAACTTCACCTGCGTGCGAACACTCGTAGACTGTGAAAACTCACTACAACACCATCTGCTCGCATGGCCAACTTGTTGGTCTGCGCTTCCATTATTCTTGATGGTGTGGATGCCACGTCAGGTGTCAGCTTATCCGCTTATCCATTGACAACAATGGGTACGAATTATCTTGCCCCCGTGCTCACCAAGAGTAGTCTAACTCCCTGAACTGAAGATGGCCAATCTCCTTTGGTTGGTTCCGTCGAGAATTCGACAGGCAACCGCATGTCGCATTCTTGTCTTTCGGCATTAGAAGACCTGTCCTCGGGATCTTACCTATGGGTTTTTCCACTCGGACACCATCTTGTGCCAACCTGTCCTTTGTGGACTCCCCCGATCCACTTACTGGGCATGGTTACCTCCTCCATACTCTACATGTCTTTGTATGTACGAGTGGACTAACTTTGATGCAAAACATCCCGTTGCCTTCGTCCCACACTTTCGACTGTCTGTCTTCAAGTGTCTGTAACCTTATGCGCCGTCCCCCAACTCCCCTCCTGCCACTTCCATAAGGTGCTGGAATGTCCCCCCTCATGTACCATGCAAACAGGATCCGGTCGGACGGACCACCACGACGTATACGGTGTTATAAGATATGTTCCTTCGATAGTGCTTTTTGGTGTTGGGACGCAACTACCCAGGTGGCCAATGATGAAGCGCCGTCCCAACGCTGGGGCTGGAGGCAGGTGCTATCTTTTTGCTTTGAAGTTCGTCCGTGTTAAGGGAGGGTAACCTTGCCCTGGAAATGCTTATGCCGGGTCCGTGCGCCTAACACAAGCTCCCCTCTTCGAAGTGTTCGTCCCGCATACTCTATACTTTATTATACAATCTATCTTCTGTTTCTAGCTCCACATAGTAGGGGAAAAACCACCGGCGTTTCCTTGTCCACTGGTGGAAAACCTTTGTTATATTACTCAACGTCTTCCCGGCTCGGCATATCCGGGTTTTCTCTCTCAAACCTTTCCACCTCTTCCCGCGCGTTCTTCATACCATTGGGTGGCTCCCATGTATCCTCATCCTCCACCGAGCCTTTCCATTTCACAAAGTACTGAAGCCCTTTCCTCGATTTATTACTTCCACAAACCATTCGTTTATAAAAAATAATCTAGCTTTTTACGATTCGTTCTACCTCCGACTCTAGCTCTGCCTCACTCTCTTTGGGATCTCGTGGGGGTTGGTCCTGATTTGGTCGGTTTGAGGCTCCATAGGCTTCCAACAGGGAAACATGGAATACGGGATGAATTTTCCCCCTGGGAGATATTTCTGGCTTGTATCCCCGGCTTCGTTGCCTTTCTAGGACCTTGAAGTTGCCATACAGTTTGAGACTGAACTTTTTCGACAGTCGTTTGGTGCCGATGTTTTTCGCGTTCAACATTACCAAGTCGCTGAGTGGGATGTCCGCTTGGTTCGTTGCCTTGCGGTCATAATATTTCTTCATCGATTCCCGTGTATTCTCATAGGTTTGTCTTGCCTGTTGATGGATGTCTTGCATCCAGTGAGCATACATTGTCGCCCCAGGGTTAGGAGCTTTCCTTTCTTTCATCCACTCCGTTTGCGGGTGGAAACCGGAGTTGGCGAAGAATGGGGTCATTTTGTGTGCGTTCGTTGCTGAGTTATTGTAGGCATGTTCAGCTAATGGCAACAGCTGGTTCCAGTCGTTCTGATCGTATTTGACAAATGTTTGTAAGTAACCATCCAGGACTTGGTTGGTTCTCTCAGTTTGCTGTCTGTCTGAGGATTGTATGCCATTGATATCCGTCTTTTAACCCCTAGCATCTTGCACAATGATTCCGGAAATTCGCCGGACAACTTCGCCCGCATGTCCGATGAAATCCCGTTTGGCAATCCCTGAAGATCCAAACTTGCCGAAGGAAGGTGTCCGCAACATCTTTTGCGATTGCCCTTTCGTGGAGGCCAATAAAATGTCCCATCTTTGTGAACTGGTCAACTACTACCATGATTTGGGTCTTCCCCTGTGATTCTGGTAGTTGGGTGATGAACCCCGTCCCAATGGAGCCCCAGGCAGCATAAGGTACTTCTAAAGGTTGATGTAATCCATACTTGGCATGCCGCGGGGATTTAGTCTGTTGCCATTTGTCACAGGATCGTACATAATCTCTCATTGAATCTGCGAGTCCTTTCCGCTTGAAATCCCTTGTTACTATCTCAATTGTCTTTTCCTGTCCGAAGTGTCCAGCGACTAACCAGTCGTGACCTCCTTGGGCCATTTCTGTCTGTAGGGATTCGTCTTCAGGGACATCAGCAAAAAAAGCGTTTGCTCCAGACGGATAGGCATTGCGTCCGGACGCAGGAAATCCGTCTGGAGCATCCTGTCCGCCCAGCCCGCCATCAGATGGCCCCAGCACAATGGTTGCATCCTAGTCCGTTGGGTGCAATACAACCCGCATCCTGTCCGCCCAGTGCACCTGGATGGTCCATTTCACTCTCTAATCTCCCGAAGAAACCCAGGGTAAGT
>Ga0307513_10006618_pt1 | contig 15123 bp, 17 predicted proteins | sample 15_EM_MG_FD_202174 | JGI IMG/M metagenome (GOLD analysis project Ga0307513, IMG submission 202174) | Populus trichocarpa ectomycorrhiza microbial communities from riparian zone in the Pacific Northwest, United States - 15_EM | ecosystem: Host-associated > Plants > Roots > Unclassified | place... | reverse complement strand
AAATGTTAAAATTTAAAAAGATAGAATTACTTACAAAAATTGATAAAATTCGTCGGTAAATCAGAACACGGATGTTGTGACCACAAAACTTCAAGAAATATAACTTGTTGTGCTGAGATGAGGGAGATTTTTGTTTGGGGGGGCTGGTTGTTTGCAGGTGGGGAGAGTTGGGATTAGGAAGAAGAAGGAGAAATAGGGGAGGAGAGGGTCGGCAGAGAGGGCATATATTAACTTATTCCAACGGTTTTACCGATGGATTTTTCGTCGGTGATTCCGTCGGCTATTCTAACAAAAAAATCGACACGTCACCATACGGATTTGCCATTTCGAATCCCTCGGTGATTCTGTCGACATTTCAAGCGGTGAACCAGTCATGTCACCGTATGGATCTGCCATTTCGAATCCCTCAGTGATTCCGTCGGCATTTTAAACGGCGAACCAGTCACGTCACTGTACAGGGCTGTCATTTTGAATCCTTCAGTGATTCCGTCGGTAAAAATAACCCCGCCAAAACCTCCACGTCAGCGACCCGCTTTTTTTTAATTCGAAACGTTTTCTGTCCGTAATTCAGTCGGTAACTACCGACGGAAAGTTTCCGTCGGTAGTTACCGACTGAATTACGGACAGAAAAGTTTTTGTCGGTATTTCGACCTCAAATTACCGACAGAAATAGTCTGTCAGTAAATCTGTTGCTATTGAGCGAATTTCTGGTAGTGATTGATGTGTTTAACTATTAAAATTAAGAAAACAAAGAGATGGCTAAACTTAGAGAAGAGATTAGGTTAACTGGAACACTATTTGATTATTGGGTCATCACTGGAGCTGTAGACCTTAGATTTAGGTCTGATTTATCTTGATGGAAAGCTAAGAAATAGGTCTAAAACATTCATGAGGAGTCCAAGATTCAATATTGTCATTTTCAAGCTAGCAATGATGTTTTCTCCAGACAACAAGTTAATAGTTAGCCACCAAGTCAAGACGTGGTCACCAACTCAATAATTAGTCATCAAATTAATAGTTATGAATTTTAGCCTATAGAGGGAGGCATTTGCCATATATGTAGGCATCTTGGTTTTCATATCAAGATCTTACGCTTGCTCTCTTTCTTTGTATTTTATAATGTTCAAGTTTTATTTCATGTTATATTTTCATTAATCTCTTGTTTATGCTTTTCATTTCCTTTACTATACTTAGTTAATTTATATCATTATTATGTTGTTATTTTTTTTTTTATTTATGTTTCTCTTCTTCATTATGTTTAACTAAGTTTATTTTGTCAAGGTGAAAAGGTTACATTAATGGTGTAAGAATAGGTATAATATGAATTCAACATGGACTTTAATGTTTATATTCAAGAAAGGTTGATATTAACATGTTTTGTAATTATTATCTCACTCACTCTTGATACCTTGCTTATTAAATGGTTAATATAAATTTATGTTGTACAACCCTTGGTACAACAAATACATGATCCTTTTGTAATCTACTGTATGGTTAACCAACACCTGTACTATGAAAGGAACTTGATTTGTTGTTGACATAAGTTATCACCATGAATACCTGACAACATTTACAAGTATTGGCGTTACTTAAATAAGATAATTAATATGGTCATGTTAATAATGTATAATGAGCCATTAATGATAAATCATCTTATTGGAACCTCATTTGTATGTGGTTTCTAGTTGAGTAATAAAATGACTTTATACTATGCTTATTTGAAATACCATTAGTAGATCATCTAACCTTGATAATTATTTTATTCTTGTTTAATCTTTACATTAGTATCACATCTCAAAATTCTCTTCAACTCTGCTTCTTTTATTATTTGTGGTTTATATAGTTGACCTCCCTGTGAATGATCCTGATCTTGCCGGGTTATTTACTACTTTGACACTCCTGAACTTGGGATAAGACATCAATCATTTGATGGTGTCAAGTTTTTGGTGTGGTTGTCGGGGATGTAAGTTACTGTATAAATTATATATTTTATTTTATTTTTCTTTTCACTTTTACTATTTTCTAATTTTCTTTTCTTTTTTTTCTTTTCTTCTGCACTTGCATGAGAGTTTGGTCATGCACATTAAGTGGTAGACTTTGTAGGAAATTTTCATCCTCTTTAGAAAACATGGCTAAAGAGGATAGCCAGTCACTTCATAATGAGAATAACCATGTTAGAACACTTAGAGACCATATGAATCCAACAAGAACAAGTGCACCATTATGTATAGTTTTCCCTTCTGATGCATCTCACTTCAATTTTAAAGCAGGCATTATTCAACTTTTACCTACTTTTCATGGCTTAGATCTAGAAAATCCATACTTGTATTTGAGAGAATTTGAAGAAGTTTGTAACACTTATAATGACTCAATTGTAGCATGAACACCATCAAATTAAAGCTTTTACCTTTTTCTTTAAAAAATAAAGCTAAAACATGGCTACAAAATCTTAGGTTGGGATCCATTCGTGCTTAGGATGAAATGCAACAATAGTTTTTAAAGAAGTTTTTTTCTTCTCATAGAAGAAACTTTTTTAAAAGACAAATCACCACATTCACTCAAAAACTAGGAGAAACATTTTACCAGTGTTGGGATAGGTATAGAGACTTGCTTAATACATGTCTTCATCATGGTTTTGAAACATGGATATTGGTTTCACACTTTTATGAAGGGTTAACACCTAAAGATAGGCAAATGGTGGAATTGATGTGCAATGAAACTTTTAAAGATAAAGACCTTGATAAAGCAATGGAATACTTAGACTTGTTAGCTGAAAATACTCAGAATTGGGACACTGCAGGTACTTGTGAGGCACCAGGTAAAACTCAACCTCATACATCTAGTAGAAGCATGTACAATCTTAGGGAAGATAATGACCTCCAAGTCAAATTTGCAACTTTAGCTAGAAAAGTCAAGGCACTGGAATTGAAAAAGAGTGGTCAATTAAAATTTGTTCAAGAAATTATGTGTCAAATTTGTGAAACTAATGAACACTCAACCAATGATTGTCCAACTTTGTCTTCTTTCAAGGAATGTCTCCATGAACAAGCCAATGCTTTAAACAGTTTTCAAAGGCCAAAACAGAATCCATACTCGCAAACGTACAACCATGGTTGGAGAAATCATCTAAATTTCAGTTGGAAGAGTAGTAACAATAATGCACAAACTTCACAGCCACCATTTCAAGCACACAATAATTTTCAAAATTCTCATGGATATGCACCTTCTAATGCTCCCCCTCCTAGAAGAAATCTTGAGGAAACATTGCTTGCATTCATTGAAAAGCATGAAACAGTCAACATTTAAAATGCTCAAACTATGGCAGATTTGAAAGATACTCTTGCAAAGTTCACATATGCTCTCAGTTTTCAGGAGAAAGGTAAGTTTTTGTCTCAACCACAATAAAATCATAAAGAGCAATACAATTCAAGTGCCAGTAGATCCGAAAGTCAACACATAGATCAAGTCAAATCAGTCATTACTCTTCGCAGTGGTAAGATTATTGAAAAACTCATTCTTAAACCTTATGAGAAAGATGGTGAGTCAATCTCTGAGGGTAAGGAAGAGGTTGAACCTGAACATTGTAAATAAAAGATTGATTCCCCACTAGTACTTCCATTTTCTCATGCCATGACTATCTCTGAGGGTAAGGAAGAGGTTGAACCTGAACATTGTAAATAAAAGATTGATTCCCCACCAGTACTTCTATTTTCTCATGCCATGACCAAACAAAGGAAAGTCAATCACAATTTTGAAATCTTTGAAACTTTTAAACAGGTAATGATCAATATACCATTGTTGGATGCTATTAAATAGTTACCTTATTATACTAAATTTTTGAAAGACTTGTGCACCGTAAAGAGAAAACTGAATGTGAAAAAGAAAGCCTTTTTAGCTGAACAAGTGTCATTCTTGAAAACAATAATGCTTTGAAATATAAAGACCCTGGTTGTCCTATAATTTCATGCTTTATTGGAGAACATAAAATTGAAATAGCTTTACTTGATCTTGGAGCTAGTGTAAATATACTTCTATATTCGGTTTTTCAAAGTCTCAATCTAGGTGAGTTAAAACCAACTTCTGTAACTCTTTTACTTGTCGATAGATCTGTAAAAGTGCCTAGAGAAATAGTTGAAGATGTGTTAGTACAAGTTGATAAATTCATTTATCCTGTGGATTTTATTGTCTTGGATACACAACCTGTTGAAGCATGTAATTCAATTCCAGTTATTTTAGGACGTTCATTTCTTGCAACTTCTAATGCATTGATTAATTATAGAAATGGAGTGATGAAGTTATCTTTTGGAAACATGACATTGGAAATGAATGTTTTTAACATTTGCAAGCAACCTAGAGATGATAATTATTTACAAGTAGACTTTATTGAAAAATTAGTTTATGATCAATTTAAAACTACTTCTAGTGAAACTGAGTTTAATGAATCTAAAGATTTGCAAATGGTTTATTTTTAGTAAGAATCAAAGGCAAGTAGTTTGAGACTAAAAATTGAGGAATTGCCAGCACGATCAATTGAGTCCATACTTTCAAGTCTTCCACCACCAAAACCTGATTTGAAGTCGTTACCATTTATTCTCAAATACTCATTTTTTAGAGAAAAAAAAATGAAACTTTTCCGGTAATAATTTCTTCCAAACTTGATGCACATCAAGAAGGTAAGTTATTGCAGACTCTAAAAATGCAAAAAAAAAATGCATTAGGATGGACCATAGCTAACATAAAAGGAATTAGTTCTTTGATTTGCACACACAGGATTTATTTGAAGGAAAATGTTAAACCCTCTAGAGAAATGCAACGAATGCTTAATCCAAATATGAAAGAAGTAGTGAGGAATGAAGTCATTAAGCTTCTAGATAATGGAATCATTTATCCTATTTCTGATAGCAAATGAGTAAGTCATACCTAATTAAGTTGTACCTAAGAAGTCTGGAGTCACTGTGATAACAAATGAGAAAAATGAGTTAATTCCAACTAGGACTATTACTGGTTGGCGTATGTGCATTGACTATCGAAAACCTAATTCAATGACTAGAAAATATCATTTTCCTTTACCTTTCATGGATTAAATTCTAGAAAGAGTTGCAGGTCATGAATTTTATTGTTTCCTAGATGGCTATTCAAGTTACAACCAAATTGAAATTGCATTTAAAGATCAAGAGAAAACTAATTTCACATGTCCATTTGGAACTTTTGCATATCGTAGGATGCCTTTTGGATTATGTAATGCACCAGTCACGTTTCAAAGATGCATGCTTAGCATATTCAGCGATATGGTTAAATGTTTTATTGAGATTTTTATGGATGATTTATATTTTTGGTGATTCATTTGATGATTGTTTAACTAACTTGGAAAGGTTTTGAACAGGTGTGAAGAGAAGAATCTTGTGCTGAATTGGGAAAAATATCATTTTATGGTAACAAACGGCATTGTACTTGGTCATATTGTTTCATCAACGGGAATTGAGGTTGACAAGTCTAAAATTGAGTTACTTGACAACTTGCCAACACCAAAATCTGTTAAAGATGTTAGATCATTTTTAGGACATGCTGGTTTCTATAGGCGATTTATCAAAGATTTTAGTGTAATATCAAAACCATTGTGTAGCCTCCTAACAAAGGATACTATTTCTGAATAGACTGAACATTGTGAATCAAAAACTTGCTTACTTCTGCTCTTGTCTTTCAACCTTGTGATTAGTCATTACCTTTTGAAATAATATGTGATGCTAGTGATTATGTCGTAGGTGCTCTCTTGGGATAAATAAAAAATAAGAAACCTTATGGGATTTACTATGCAAGTAAAACTTTAAATAGTGCTCAAATGAATTACACTACCAATGAAAAGGAATTACTTGCAGTAGTATTTGCATGTGAAAAATTTCGATCTTATCTTGTTGGCTCACCTATTATTGTTTTTAGTGATCATGCAGCATTAAAATATCTTATTTCTAAGAAGGATTCTAAAGCTAGATTGGTGCGGTGGATTTTGTTACTTCAAGAATTCGATATCACAATGAAGGACAAGAAAGGCACAAAAAATGTTGTCGCTGATCATTTGTCAAGATTGACAATAGATTCCACATCTTTCATCACAGCAATCAATGATTACTTTCCTGATGAATCTTTACTTTCTATTACTACAATGCCTTGATTTGCTAATATTGTCAATTTTCTTGCAACAGGACATTTGACAACTCATTAGAGTACCTAAAACAAAAGAAAGTTTTTGAACGAAGTGAAGAACTTTTATTGGGATGACCCTTACTTATTCAAATATTGTCCTGATCAAATATTTCAAAGATGCATTCCTGACAATGAGGTAAGTAGTGTCATTAAATTTTGTCATTTTGAGGCATGTAAGGGTTATTTCTCATTAAAGAAGACGACTGCAAAAATCTTACAATGCGGATTTTATTGGCCCACCATGTTTAAGGACACACATGCATTCTACAAAACTTATGAAAATTGTTAAAAGATAGGATCTATTTCAAAATGTCATATGATGCCTTTGAATCCTATTCTTGTTATTGAAATCTTTGATTGTTGAGGTATAGATTTCATGGGTCAATTCCCTCTGTTATTTGATTTTTTGTACATACTAGTCGCAGTAGATTATGTTTCAAAAAGGGTATAAGCAATTTCAAGTCGAAACAATGATCATAAAACACATAAAACAGTGATCAAGTTTTTGAAAGAAAATATTTTGAGCCGATTTGGAATCCCTCGAGTCATGATAAGTGATGGTGGAACATATTTTTGCAACAAGCCATTTGAATCTTTAATGAAGAAATATGGCATCACACACAAAGTTGTCACCCCTTATCACCCTCAGACAAGTGGACAAGTAGAACTTGCTAATAGGGAGATCTAACATATCTTGAAAAAAACAGTGAACCCTAATCGGAAAGACTGGTCTTTAAGACTTAATGATGCACTCTGGGCTTATCGAGCTGCTTTTAACATCATTAGGTATGTCACCTTATAAGCTGGTTTATGGAAAACCTTGTCACTTACCTATGGAACTTGAACATAAAGCTTATTGGGCTATTAAAGCTTTAATTCAAACCTTGATGATTCTAGCCAGCTGCGTAAGTTACAAATAAATGAGCTTGAGGAAATAAGAAATGATGCATATGAGAATTCAATGTTTCATAAAGCAAGAATCAAAGAATTTCATGACAAGAAAATCTTGAGAAAAACATTTGATGTTGGTCAAAAAGTTTTGCTTTATAATTCTCGACTCCATTTATTTCCTAGAAAGCTAAGATCAAGATTGGTCGGTCCATTTATTGTGAAACATGTGTATCCTTATAGGGCTTTTTATATTGAGAATCCAAATAATAGCAATGTTTTTAAGGTAAATGGACATCGTTTGAAAGCTTACTTTGATAATTTTCCTAGTCAAAATGAATCCATTGGTTTGAGTGATCCTATTTATAAAGGTTGATTATTTTGTTTTTCTCACATTGTTTTTATGTTTTTTTTCTGTGTGACTTTTGTTTTGCTAGTCTCTCTCCAACCCCGGTCAAATGGCGGATAACGGTATCCCATGACTCTTAAGTCGGTTCTTTCAGTTTCCCATGATAACTGATATTTGTTTATATATTTGTTCAATTCCTTGTTCCTTCTCTTTTCTTTGCATCTCTTCTCCACTTCTCATCTAAAAAATAGACACCACTCTTGAAAAATTAAAAAAGTATTTTCCCGCTTTGCCTCAAAATACGATTACAAAAATTTATCGTGCTAGGTGTGAAAGATTGAGGTGGTTAAGAACCATGGAATTCCTGAAGATATTCGTTGGCTAATTAAAGCAAAGGCCCACTTATCAGGTGAGTCTTCCAATTCTTTTGTTTCATACATGTCTGGGACAGGTAAAAGCACTTTTACAAAGAAATGTCGTGCAAAACGATTGAAAGTCTGTCATAAATGTGTCAGATGGACTTGCCATGCACAATGTCGTTCTTTAGGAATGATATCTATAAACCGTGAAGATAAAATACAATTCATTAAGGATGGCCTCAGTAAGGAGTCTTTAGATAATCTTCTATTGACTCTTGAGATGCACCCTAGTGGAGATGTGCATCGTGCAATTCATGATTTATGGCCCCATTTTCATAAAGAATATGCTCAGCATAATCTTGGAAATCTTACTAAAAAGACCTTGTTTGTCAGTTTTTAAGAAAACTCAGTTTTTTAAAAAAACTGGATGGGAAGCCTATCTCAGACCCATAAAGACCGTTCTTGGATGTAAACCCAAGAGAAGATGTGAGCCACAATCACAACTACTTGTACATATACATGTTCTGACAGAGAGAGAGAGAGAGAGAGAGAGAGAGACTCTAGTTGGCCTACATATAGGTGATGTAATTGCATTTTTCATTTTTTATCTATAAAATCTTCTCCTCATTCCCTTCATTTATATTAAATCCATACATTCACAAAGTATATGAGAGTGTAGCAATGGCAGGTTTCTCAGGTCATCAAATAAAAAATATTTGTGTTTTTGGTGGATCCAGTCCTAGGAAAGAAAAGGAGTTTTTAGAATCAGCAAATCCTCTTAGTCAGGTACTAGCTAAGAGAAAGATTCATTTAGTGTATGGGGGAGGTAGCCTTGGGTTAATAGGGAGTGTGTCAACAGCTGCATTTTTAAGAAGCAGTCAAGTTTTTGGTATCATTCCAAAAGCTTTAGCCAAGGTGGAAATCATCGAAAAAATAGTTGGAGAGGAACTACATGTCTGAATAAATGACTGCAATGTCTGAACATGCTGACACCTTCATTGCCTTACGAGGTGGTCTGGGAACATTAAAGGAGATATTTCATATTTCTTCTTGGGCCCAACTGAACATTCACCAGAAACCTATAGGTTTGTTAAATGTTAATGGTTTTTATAATAATTTGTTGTCTTTTCTTGATCATGCTGTGGAATATAAATTTCTAACATCTTCAGCACGACAAATCATAATATATGTTGTTACTGCTGAAAAACTGATTGAACTACAATATTTCATCACTGTAATTGATTCCTTCATGGGTCGAATAGACTGGTCAAACATGGAAAGCCGTAAAAAGCTTAATTTGATTTGAGCCTTAGTTTGTAAAAACTTGTCTTTTGGTTTTATTAATAGCATAATATTTTTTGTTTTGTTATTTCTTATATTTGTTTAAGTGTATTTCAGGTTTGTTAGTAGTCCATGCTTCAGGTGATGTCTTCTATACTCTATCTTTTTACCTTAGAACATTGAGGACAATGTCCATTTTAGTTGGGAGGGAGAGGGTAGTAGTAGTGTCGCACCCTCGCTAGAGCTCGGCGTCGCGACAACCCTCTCCGGGAGCGGAGATTCATGTCGAGGTCTTTGTTTTTGTGAATAATGGAGTCGCTACCTAGTATTATGGTCACTAGGAAACCTAACTAGTCTTTCAGAGATTCTAAGACAAGGGAATGGTTGCGTAAAGAGAAGGTATTAGCACCCCTAGTACGCCCTACCTAAGGTAAGTTGCTTGGTGTTTGGTTTGCCTTGCTATGGTGTTGATGTTCTCTAATCAGTTTTTCTAGGATAGGTTTGCTATGATGAATGGACTTGGGTTCAAAGTCTAAAAGAAAGAACTCTTGGTTAATGTGGATCATACCTTTAGATGTGTCTACAAAGTACCAAGGAGAACCAATGCAGATCTCTTGAAATCTGTGTTTGATTCAGACTAAATTTATAACCTATGATTTAAGAGATAGTTAAGATAGAAATCCAAGTAGATTCAATGTGCTTTAAAAGCTCATTTTTCCTTAGTATTTCAAGTATTCATGACTCGTAAATCACAAGGAAAAGGAACAAAAAAAACTAAGTTAGAAATCTAAGGAAATTCAAGGTGCTTTAAAAGCCCATTTTTGCCTTTGGTATTTCATACTTTCACGGCTCGTAAACCATGAAGTCAAAATTTGAAATGTCCCCAATTATAATCGAGGCTTCTTTCAAGGATATATGATAACTTATTATTCCTAGAAAAATATTTTGGATATTAACCACCCCATTCAAGGTGCTTTAAAAGCCCTTTTTTGCCTTAGTATTTCATACATTCACGGCTCGTAAACCGTGGAGTCAAAATTTGAAATATCCTCAATTATAATTGAGGTTTGCTTCAAGGATGTATGATGACTTATTATTCCTAGAAAAATATTTTGAATATTAACCACTTTGGGTTTCTTTATCCAAACATTAACAGCGAATACTAACAAGTTATTCCCAATAATATTTTGAATATTCATCCCTTTGGGATTTCTTTATCCAAACATTAATAGTGAATAATAGATGAATTCCCCCAAAAATAAGATTTTTGAATTTTTTTGGAATATTGGCCAACACCCTTTAGAGTTTTAAACATGTTGTAAAATGCAGAATGCAAGAAAATATTTTTTTGTGTTTAAGAAAATCCATGCTAAAACACATTTTCTTTTAAACTTTGAATATTTGTTTTTTTTAAGAGGAAATTCAAAATATGTTAGGGTATTGGACGTATGCATGAAAACATTTATATATATATATGTATGTATGTTAGCCACATTGCGTCGAAAACTGGGTATTCTAAATACGAGATTTGTATTTTTACAATATAAAAATACAAAAACCACAAAATAAATACACGAGAAAAACAACGATATTACTTGTTTTTTTTAGGGGGTTGGGTCCAGCTCGACCCATGTGGCTGGGCTGAACCCAGCAGGCCTAGTCGGGTCACTGGTTTGGGCCAGTGACCCGGCTGGGCACAAAGGCATGCGTGACTTTCCTCACGCGTGCCTTGGCTGGTCACTGTTCAAGTGAATTAAATTTCACTTGAACAGTAACAAATGCAACTAAGAATGTATGCAGAAGATGAGAATAATAGACCTGGAGAAAGACGAAGGAGCTGCAGCGATGTTGAAGGCGTGCTGGCTGATCTATCCGTGTTTGTCGGTTCCAAGCCCTTTTCCCTTTGGCCTCTGTTTGTGTCCATCTCCTGCGTTTAACTCTGCGTCTTCGTCCCTCTCTCTCTACTTGTTTTAGCTTTGGTTTTCTCCTCTCCCTCTCCTTTGTTCTGCTTTCCTTTTCCTTTCTTTCACAGTGACGAAAGGATGAAAGAAAACCCCTCTTTGTTCTCCCCTGATCTGCGTTATTCTCTCCTCTCTTTTTCTTTTCTTTTTCGTTTTTTCTACTCTCTCCTTTTTTTCTCCTCTTTTTTCGTCACTTTGTTTCTTCTTCTCTGCTCTGTATCCTTTTTTCTTTCTTTCACGCTCCAGTGAAGGTTTTTTTTCGTCTCCCAGTATCAAAGAAAAGCCCCCCCTTTCTTTCTCCTTGTTTTGCCTGCGTCTCTTCCTCTCTTTTTTTTTCCTTTTTTGCCTTTTTTTCGTCCTTCTTCTCCCAGCAGAGGAGGTATATATAGCCTGAAACGCAGCTCTATTTAGGGAAAAAAAATCTGGGGACACAATCGCGGGTGGCTTGCAATCAAATAAAGCAAATTAGGAAGCAAAATATTCTGATTGATTCTATGATCTTGGTAATTACTCTCCACGTGTGGAATCCCAACCATTAAATGATGGTGCAGCTCTCCTCTGCGTTCTTCCATAGTTGGCCTATATGTTCAAATTCGTTGCCTTTGGACCAAAGATGAAAAGAAGCTGGCGGGGCTTGTTGCAAGGTTCGTTGCGTGCAGAACATTGGTTTGTTCTGCATGCAACGTAATTAATTTTGGGTTCCTTCTAATTTAAATCTTCAATTAAATCCCTAATTTTAAAACTTTTCAATTCAGTCATTGATCCAAAAAAATCCTCGAAATCAGCCCGTAATCCCTCGAATCAGACCTACGGGCTAGAACCCCTCTCGCAGCAGGATTCTCTACTTTCACACTAGATAATCAAACGGGAATATCTTGAGCTTCTGGTATCGAAATCAGGCGATTCAAAAATTTAAATTCATCTACACGTACAGGTCTACAACTTTCATAAAGGATTCAAAGTAAGATAAATTCATTTTGAAGAACAGTCAAAAGGATCTCCTGATCTGATTCAGGAAACTGACAATGCCGAGCATCCCAATCTGACTGAGAGTCTGCCATTAGAACAGTGAGCCCTGGAACCCAATAAAGGTGTAGGTCAATTCTTTAACATGTCATGAGTGACAGAATATAGTTGGGACGGTCAGATATTGCATGAAACCAAGTCAGAATCAAAACCTAAGTTGGAACAAAAAAGTGCGACTGCAGCAGAATCAGTTTTTTTTTTTTAGTGTAAATTCCAAGAGATTTATCCAACCTTAAAGACCAAATAAAAAAAGAATGAATTTAGCATTATGAAGACTCCTAATTGCACGATGCACATCTCCACTAGAATGTGTCTCAAGAGTCAATAGAAGATTATCTAAAGACTCCTTACTCAAACCATCCTTAATGAATTGTATTTTATCTTCACGGTTTATAGATATCATTCCTAAAGAACAACATTATGCATGGCAAGTTCATTTGGCACATCTGTGACAGACTTTCAATCGTTTTGCACGACATTTCTTTGCAAAAATGCTTTTACTTGTCCCAGGCATGTATGAAACAAAAGAATTGGAAGACTCACCTGATAAGCGGACCTTTGCTTTAATTAGCCAGTGAATATCTTCAAGAATTCCATGGTTCATTAACAACCTCACTCTTTCACACCTAGCATGGTAAATTTTTGTAATCGTATTTTGAGGCAAAGTGGGAAAATACTTTTTCAATTTTTCAAGAGTTGTGTCCATTTTTTAGATGAGAAGTGGAGAAGATATGCAAAGAAAAGAGAAGGAACAAGGAATTGAACAAATATATAAATATATATCAGTTATCATGGGAAACTAAAAGAACCGACATAAGAGTCACGGAGTACCGTTATTCGCCATTTGACCGGGGTTGGAGAGAGACTAGCAAAACAAAAGTCACACCAAAAAGAAACACAAAAACAATGTGAGAAAAACAAAATAATCAACCTTTATAAACAGGATCACTCAAACCAATGGATTCATTTTCACTAGGAAAATTATTTTTCAGTAAATAAAATAGAAGATACAAGGTATTTTTAATAATTTTAAGAGCATAAAACACATTGAGCAAAGTCAATCTTTTATCACAAGTAGATTACAATCTAATCATTCATTTTTAAAACTCTTTGGTAGTTTCGAACCATGTTTTGTTATTGCACACATGAATTGTTGTACTAGAATATAGCTACAATTCAAAAGTCTTCATACAAGTAGTTGCCATATTCAATTCATTAATCATTGCAATTGAAACGTTTGAAAACATGGCAACAAATTCCTTGACTTCCTTTTCAACTAGATTCACTTTGTTAGCATTGGCATAATAAACTTTCATTTGAAATTCTTATATTAACATTTTTTTTATAAATAGTGTCCTTTACTTTTATATTGGAAACAAATTGCATGTTTGTTATTATTTTGTTTTTTTTTAATTTATTTACTTTCTTTTGCATTTTCATATTGTTTTGAGTTTTTACAAAACTAATTTTAGTTATCAAATTCACTTTAAAATTTAACACTTGCACATTATGGATATGGGATTCAACCTTAATCTTTAGATGTGCATGAAACTGTTAAAGGGTATAGTTGTCTTATGAATGCAACATCTTGCTTCAATAGTTATTCTAAAAAATAACCTCATTTAAAGTAAAACGAGAATCATATCATTGAGATCTCTATGTTTGTTTGGATATAAACATTTACATTTTATGAACTTGATCAACGAGTTGCTTGTTGCTAGTAATCTCGTATTCAAAATACTTTAAAGCCAAAAAAATGATCGGCACTTAGACTTTTATTCTTTTTTAGTTGCCTCCGAGCTTCTCATATTTCTTTTGATGAATTCAATTTGAAAAAGTTATGACAAAGTTGACCATTCAAAGTATTTAGTATATTACTTCGACAAAGTAGTTCAATATTTTCTTCATATTTTAGCCTTTCATCATCGATAGTAGTTGATACATCTTCTTTAGGTTCAACCAATACTAACAAATCTAGATAAGAAATATCATAAATCTATATAAAAAAAAAAGCACAAACATCATTCTGTCCATTCATCATGCTAAGTTGAATTGTGGCATTCTAGATAATAATCTTGATAGGTGAACTTGAATTTGTCTCTATTAAATAAACACCTTCAATTTATTATTATAATCAAAGATGGAGACAAATAAACAAAAAACATTAATTGACATTGAGGCATCAAAAACAGTATTTAAAGTGTTTATTTGTTCCATATGAAAACAATATCTCTAAACCAAGACCCTAAACTTTTTAAAATATGTAAAAGAGATAGAAAGAAAAATATATTTTGATTTGTGTAATAACATAACTTATTTCTAGACTTGAAACTATACATTTGTTAAGAAAAATAGCATTTAAGTTTCTGAATTAACCTAAATAACTACTAACTTTTGCTAATAAAATTAAATTTCAAAAATAAAAATAAAATAATTAACTTTATTAGCAATTTTAGTGTCTGATATTTAATATTATAAATATTAATATAGATAACCCAATAAGAAACCTACTATGAAGCCTGCAATAAAGGATTGTAATAATTTATTACAATAAACTTCCTTTCTTCCTTCCATTCAATAAAAACTATTCTAACAATCCCTCGTTGATTGTAATTAAATTCCAATGCCAATTTCATAATTTTTTGTTTGGCTAATCAATATTTTGAGATGAACTTTCTTTTTTTATTGAATTAAAAACAAACTATTCCAATATCATCAGACATAGACAACAGGCATCACCAGATTGTACAGACAGTTCGGGAAGCATGGAAGACGGATTCATGTAATGTAATTTTGTGGTCGAAAGTAGTGACTGCAGATTCGCAAAATTGAGTGGCTTAGGCAAGCCGAGGACTCAACTTTCCAGCTAAGGAAGCGTACACTGTAAATTATTGGACTTATTTCCATTATGATCACTACCCCACGTTATACAACACCATGAAAGTCACTCTCCTTCTGATCCTCGGCAGATATTCACCCTTTTATCTATTTGTAAATAAAGAAAGCATTTATTCGGAACCGCCAGTGCTCCTCCATATGATGAAATCAATCGGTGGGT
>Ga0307513_10006617_pt1 | contig 15123 bp, 18 predicted proteins | sample 15_EM_MG_FD_202174 | JGI IMG/M metagenome (GOLD analysis project Ga0307513, IMG submission 202174) | Populus trichocarpa ectomycorrhiza microbial communities from riparian zone in the Pacific Northwest, United States - 15_EM | ecosystem: Host-associated > Plants > Roots > Unclassified | place... | reverse complement strand
AAGTATCAGACACAAGGAGGGACTTACAGACCCAGTACGCGATAGCACACTGAACCTGTGATATCCTAGAATAGAGTGGTTTTTCTATATGGTACTATCGAGCTGTGTGGGACAAGCCGGAGCGAGCTGTGCAGTTATTTCTCCCAAGTCGGCTGTCAACGTACACGCATTTCCAACAGGATATTGCACCAGGTCACTTGAAGTGAACGCCTCCCGTTACGTGACGGTACCAGTGCCAATCCCTTCCTGAAGGCTCAAAGAAGGCGGACGTCGCTCTCCTCTCCCCAATATTCCGCTGGTCTTCGCAATGAACCACCCTCAGGTCAAGTCCCGTACAGTTGCACAATATAAATATTATATGGTGTACCAGACAAGATGGTGGGTACCCTGACCGTCCGCTCTTGTCCTTCGTCCTTCTGTAATGTGGAACACGAGAAAAAAGGTCACGTTGCCTCGTGTTGGTTCATTACCTTTATAACTTGGGTTATACTCTGTGTCTCTATCGCGTTACCTTTATCCACGATCAACCCGTGACCATTTGAGATGTTCAGAATGATATATCTGATTTCGTGATTTCTAGGAATGATAACGATCAGTACTCTCATTTAAATAACTCCGTCTATAACCTATTATACGATACGATAATCAACAAGTATCTTATTGAGCATTGCGGCCTGCAACCACGTTCCGCGTCCCCTACGACCCCATCTTCGCGAACAATTCATCATCCTTTGCCAGAGTCTGGACCTCCTCAAGGCCATAATGATTGGACTACTCCATCATTTGTCCCACACTCCGAGATCCCACTCACGTCTGGACCACGGACATCCTCTGGTCACCCGCCCCATGCTGAATCAGAACTACCATATAGTCCGGTAGATGTGATGGGGTTAGTGGTGTCATCATGGAGCACCCTTCATCGGCCACTCTCCTTCCCATCCCGACTCCTTCTGGGCATGCGAGTTACCAAGCTCGGGCGGAGCAGCGTGTCTTATGAGATTGGAGTATTCGGCCCTCTCCTGGAAGAACCACCAAGGCCAGGACTTAGTAGCCCCCAGTTGGAAAACGAGTCGGTGGCTGCGGTCGGGGGATTTACGCACGTTTTCGTGGACAAAGAGAAGAGAAGGCCCGTGAACGGCTTGCCACGCCCACTCTTAGCGGGACTTGGAGCAGTTCTGGGGTCAGGTGGTGCTGTGGCGAGGCTGTAAATGAAGGATATTCGGTGATAATATTATCATTTCTCATTGTGGGTGTGCATGCACTAAGCCAACTCTATCGTGAGAATGAACGACAATCCTAATCGTGGAGCTTGTTATTGTTTGTGAAAGCACGCCTGAAAGAACCGCACCTTATTGTAGAGGTTGCAGCAAGGGGACATATCGTAGTTGAAATACTTAAATGCGGGTTTCTTTTTATGGGGGTGCTGCATCGATTTCATAGAACCATGCGATTCACACACCGAATAGGTGAGCGTGAGGTGTGAACCAACTACCAACTGCGAGCACTGCCCACTGACGGGAACCGCCAACTGCCCAAACTGAGTCTGGGGTCATCATCCTTATCCAAGCTGCCCTACAGCGCTCAGCAATCAACCACTTCCTATCATCCTTGTATTTCCTAATTTGGCCGAGGGAGCCAACGTCACGGTCACTCATCTAGGCAAGTCTTCTCTGCGTACCAGACCTCGCTCCGCAGCATATGATTTGCCAAGGTCGTGTATTACTCCGCACCTAGCGGCTCATCAGGAACCCCGATCACCTAATTATTAATTTTCTTGGCTTGTTGAACGTCAGGGGCTAAGGTGAAGCGTCCACTACGTGCACAGGTATATGGAAAGGACCAGTGACAAATAGACATGGCGTATAAGTCCGAGGCAGCACATTGGGAGTTCTTGCTCCGAATCCGTCTCACCAGAAACCAAGGGTAGGAACTGGGAGAATGTGGGTTTCCAGACACAACAAACCACAATACTATCTAATACAGTTACAACAAGAACAAGGGTCATTCCTGAGTGGGGAATCCCAGATTTGAACACGACGACCGAACCATAAGCTACCCCACACTGGGCCAAGGTATATACACCTATCACAAGCAAGAATAGACCAAGTCACAAAGCAGTATACGTAGATGGGGGTAAATAGAATACAAGTGGCAAGCAAGAAGATGCAGGATAGATCTCTGACAAGGTTCGTCCAAGTCATGGTCACTAGAATTGAGCGGACCAGAAGCATATGGCGGCATAGGATGAGGTAGTAGCAGCCACATCGGAATAAGGGTATGTGTGCGAGTAGGGTATCGAATAAAGATGCGAGAGGTGCAAGAAGATCGGCGATATCCAGCATAGTTGGTAAAGCGACGATGGAAGTTGGCGTTGACGTACGGAAATGCAAGATCTCGGCGCGCATGAGGCGCCTCCCGGTTGCTAGATCTAGGATATGGGTATGCCTAGGTCCATAGCGGCGCCCTTAGATATCCAATAAGTGATCGGAATACCAGACGTCCTGTCTATGTTCCAAAGCCCGTCCGCCTTGAACTTCCTCGATCTGCGACTGAAAGTTCGGATCTTGTTCCAAACCATTCGATCTCATGACTCCACCTGGATAATCAATAGGATTGATATCCCACGTCTCAATCCCAGAAGAAGGGTGTATTATTCCTGGTATAACGCCATTCTGAAGCTCTGTCCCCGAGGAGGAAAGAGAAGTAGAATGGATCGTCCCCGTAGCAGAAAGGGCTGTTCCGGGGTTAAAGTTGCTGGTGGCAGCAGGACTGATTGAGTTTGGTATCGGCACAGCAACTAGGAGATACCCGGCTGGCGGCGGTTGGCTCGGGTCCCATGCTATTGCACCTTGACCTGCAATCCCAGCGAGATCCTCTGAAGAGACGGTGGGGATACCAGGCGGAGGCATGTTCTGAATATGCGTCGGTTGCGGTTGCAGGTTTGTTGAGGGCGGCATAGACGAGGGCATAGTTGGCGCGGTTGGCGGTTCTATAAGATCGAGTTGACTGGGCTGGACATTCGTAGGCTGAGCAGTAGATGAACTGGGCGGCACCCCACCAAAAGCGGCCAACATTTGTACATCCATTCCCCCAATGACTTCAACGTTTCTGAACACATGAGAGGATACCGGCTGAGGGGACACACAGGATACAGCACCCATCCCTGGTTCAGTAACTGCCCTCGATCCCATAAGAATTGCACTCGGCGGCGGCAAAGTAGGAGGCGGTGTATCAACCTGCATTTCGCTGAGGTCTAGTCCTATTCCTGACCCCCCCATTGGGACCCGACTTGTCGTGGGACCTGTTAGGGTCCCTACGAAAGAATTCCCTCTCATATCCCTCATTCGCCGACCGACACCCTCATGCGAATCCGCACGACTGACAAGACTCGTAGCCCTGGAGCTGGCTCCTCCGGTACTCTTCGTTGAGCTGCACCCCCGAGTTGACCCTATGCTTCGACCGCGACTAGGGGTGGTACCTGGCGGAACACTACTTCTACTCAGACTCCTCCCTCTTCCAGTACCGCTTGCACTTGCACTGGCAGCTCGAGACAAGGGTCTGCTCGGGCCAAGGCTTACGCCACGCGAAGGACCGGCGACACTGGGAGTACGGCACATAGTATAATCGACATAGTCGGAGAGAGAGAGAGGCGACTCCTCGATCGGTACATCCCACAAAGATTGTGCTTCCGTCTGTGATTGAAGCGCCTGCAGCTGTTGGGCGTAGTTGGTGTAATGGGAGATTGGGAATGTCGATAGATCAGGGAAGGATAGCCCGTCAGAGCCAGAGCCATTTCCACTCGAGTCGACAGGTCCTGAACTTCCCGAGCTAGATCCGGCGATGGTCCGTCCAGTAAGAAGCCTGCTGGGGGTCGGCAGCACTGCAGGTACTCCCACACGAGCAGCAACATTAACAGCGGTGTCGACTCCAATGCTGGACCCTACGGCTAAGTTAATGCCTGAACCGTCAAGCCCAAGCTCACGCCCATCGTCCCCGCCCAACTCTTCGCCCAGCTCAAATTCGCCATTCCCTAAATCGAGCCCTGTCGTCCAGGTATTATCAATCTCTTCCCACCCACCGCCCCATTTTCTAAGTTCGCCATCCCCAAGTACATTCTCCCAATCGAACATCTCGCCGAGGTCGAGTTGGCCAGCGCCAGGGTTAAAATTGAGCTCATCGAACCCTGTCAGGTCAAATACTTCCTGGCTGGCTGGGAAAGGAAGGTCAAGCGTGTCGCATGGGTAGGAGGAGAAGATGTCTTGGGAGGTGAAGAGCGATTCGAGGACTGGGTCAGCGCCTGGCTGAGGGTTTGTGGGAGAGGGCGAAGGTTGAGGGCGAAGGAGCGGTGGTTGAAGAGAAGCGGGTTCGAATATGGGTGTACTACTTGACGGTGCCAGGGAGAGCGCTTTTGGGTCGACAAAAAGGCCAGGTGGGTCGGAAGCGGGGCGAAGCGGGGATGATAGGCCAGAGGAAGATGAGGGTTGCACTGATGGTCCTGCGATGGGTATTCCGAGTAGATTGAGATCAAATGAGAGCGATGAAGTCGGTGCAGGGGCAGGTTGAGAAGTGGTTTGAGATTTGGGTTTGGATCGTATAGAAGGATTTTGCAGAAACTGCGAGGCAGGCGTCGCTTCCTGCATGGAAGTGTAGATGTGAGTCCAAGGTTCAAGCAGGCACGGCAATGAATGCTCACCGTCGCGGAACGGCGGTTACTTGAGCTTGATCTTCGCATCGGTGTCGACTTTGGCGAACCGACTTCTTGCTGTATCGTACGTGGGGTCGCAATGCGTGGTGAGGAGGCTGCAGTGGCTCTAGAGGTTGTAGGCGCTGAGGCCGCAGCGGATGATGCCGACTGGGAAGAGCTGGACGAGCTGGACTCTAGAGAACGTCTTTTCTTTTCCTTGGCCAATACCTTCGCGGCTTTGGCCTCCCCTGGAATTTGGCTGCCCGACTCTGCTCCGGCCTCAGATGGCGTTGGTTCAGTTGCGGGGGTCAAAGCTTTGGGCGGTTTAGCTGCTGGCATTGTAGGCGTTGGGAGATAAGCAGGATAAGGGAACGGGAACCAGGGCATTGGTGGGACTGCTGAAGATCCAGTACTGGGTCGCTGCCCTGGTAATGGTGGGGGGGCCATAGGAAATGGTGGATAAAACAGAGGTATTCCTGCCGGCAATGGCGGGTGCTTCGTATCCGATCCGACACCTCGGGTTGACCTTGCTGCCAACTTCGTCTCGCGCTCGTTTCTCAGGTCATCGCCCTTTCTCTTCTTCGCGAGCTCCTTGCCCTCCCTCTCTTGAAGCTTTTGTGCCTTTGTTTTGGGCTTGAACTTATAGTCGGGATGTTCCTCCGCATGCCTTGCCTTCTCTTTCTCAGCTAAGTCGTTGTAGTATTTCTTGACTTCGGGTGACTCGTTCTTCCACGCCTCGGATATGATTTTCGACGCATCTGCAGCTATAGGACGTGGCTTATTCTCCGCCTCTGCCTCCTTCCGCAGCAGCTCAAACTTGTCTTTTCTATAGAGGATCCAGGAATTCTGAGGTCGCCGGATCTTGCCAGCGTCCTCGTCCCTTTTATCTTTCCCCTTTCCGTTTGGAGGTCTATCATATGGCTTCTTTGAGGGTTTCTTGTCTGCCGCCGTCGACATAGCTGGCTAAGAACAAGCGCGTAAGCCGGATTATCGCGTTGTTAGTGGCACATCTCGGTGGACCTACTCTTGCGACCAACTAGCGTAGACTAATCTTATCCAGAGCTGAGGAGGACGCGGGAATAGGTGTGCGCGGCTTGTATTGGAAGTGGAAGGCGAGCACTCTCCGTGAACACCAAAACAGATGGAAACGAAAGGAGGAAAAGGGAATGACAACTATCGTAGACGTCGTCAGACCCAGTGTCGCCAGTCGACCATTCGATCGCGCGAGGCGTAGAACAAAATGAAGGCTTTGTCCACCTGCCATGGGTTGGGCTCGCCTGCAACTGCTCCAACAGTACCAACGTGAAGATGACAAGACACTGCTTATAATGACTTGGGACCCAAGTGGACCTATTCCACTTTATGCCAATCTTAGTCACGATGGACTCGGCCGTGTTTTACATCAAGTGAAAAGGGGACACCTGAATTTATGCTTTTCATACCACAGTATAGTCCTTTCTTCGCGGAATACTACGGACAAAAGAAGCCTTTCTGAAACACTTAATTGCTGCTGCTCAGGTTCCCAGCACTTGTGTACCACCACGTGCATGGAAAATACGCTCAATGTAACTGTTAGTCCATTTACCTACTCTTACAACACTAATGAGAAGCCCCTTTTGTGGAGGTGACTCAATCTGCTGAGGGATCCATTATTCAATCGATAGTGCAAACTGCTCCAAATAAGCGGTGGGCCATCTTTCATTCATGGCATGCATACACCTCATATTCAAATCTTAAAGTAGAAATAGCATGGTGGGCGGGTGTGGCACCATTGCCAGTGAATTACTACATCTAGGCCTATGGTAGGTTCTCTGGCTCTCCGGAATATTTCATATAAATATAAGGGGCACTATACTACAATCCCATGGCTAGGGTTCATTTTCATTTGGCTTGCAAAATTCATAGAGTGATGGGAAGCAGCAATAGAGGGCAATTGTGTATAGAACCTGAGGCCTATGAATAATTCATATTTATTTGACGTAGTGATAGCAGCGGAACTGTTTTGGAGGGAAGATGAAACTTGCAGGACACTTGGCTGCAGTTGGAAACAGCTAAAGAAGCGGTTTTCATTTATGAACCAATAGAATGGTGTATGGTATAGTATTGCCGGGACCAACCGCTAATCAGTACGGAGTAATTGTGCTATGAAAACGGCCCTTATTGGGGGGTTAAATTTCTAGTGATAAAAGATTGGGGTCTCACCACTCTAGAGTGTCTGTGTCAATTTTGGTGCTAATCGGCAGTGTGGATCTCAAGATGGGACCAAAAGGACTGAACCTTGAGTGCGGTCGTAATATAATTACCCAAAAGAACTTTCCAAATACGCAAGGTGGAATGGCCGAGTCGTTAAGGCGTATGATTTAGGCCAAACTCTCTGTTGAGGGTTTTGGAAACCTCATATGGGAAACCGCGTGGGTTCAAATCCCACTTCCATCATTCCCTTTTCCCGGTCTTCGCTGATTGCGTGTTTTGTTTTGCACGCCCCCAGGTTATATATAGTCTTGGGATACACATCCAGAGTATGAGGAGACTGATTTTCATAACGCGCGACGACCTAGATACGATCTACACAACTATGAGGGACAAATGCAGCAAAGAATCTAAACTAGCGACGCAACGTTTCCACCGTATATCGGTCCACCAGGTTCGCCGACACCGATGCCCAGACCCGCCGCGGCAGCGATAGCAGGATCAACTTCAATTGGCATGGGCATCTGGCCGGTACCCTGCGCGAAGGCCTGAGCACCCATCTGCATGGCCATCTGTGCCCCACCCTGCATTCGACCCGTTTCGATGATGCGCTCGACCGTCTTTCGAAGGCTGATACGTTCGCCTGCCAACCCGACTCGAACAGCCTCTGCAGCCATACGCTCATCCTCAAGCAGCTCTTCCATCTCTTCGAATGCCTCCATCTTGAGCTCGAGCTTTTCAAGTTGAACCTTGACGAGTTTTTGAAGCGTCGATGCGAGAGCGGTATTAGTTTGGTTGAGGAGCGTCGACGCCGATTGAGCGGTTCGTGAGAGCGCAAGCGAGGCGGCACGCTGAGCCTGCGGAAGGTGCAATGCCGCCTTCAAGCTCGTGCCAGACCCAGAAGCCACTGGCGCTGGCGTCGTGGATGCGCGGGCAGAAGTGGAAGGTTTTGCCTCGCCGTTAGTGGTGCCTTCCGCTCCGGTACCCTCCATGACAATGTCTTCCGCCTCCTTCTTCATCTCGGGGGCGTCTTTGCTTGCCTCCTGCACTCCGATATTCTCCAAACCTTGTACGCCAGCGAGGAATGCGACAACGCTGAGCACGGGGTTATCCGATTTTTCAAAGGGGATCTTGCCAAATCGGAGGATGCCCAAGTCGCCCTCACGGTTCACACCATTGGCGGGTCGAGCGCCGCTCGTACCAGCAGTCGCAGCACCAGGCGCGCCACCGGCCTCGAGGTCGTGATAACCCTCGTCGATGGGGAGTTGGAGGAACTTGACGATGCAAGCTTCGCGACTGCGCGTGCCAACGTGCTCGCTGACGGCGACCCAGTCGTCGTCGTACATTTCAATACCCTCTAGCAGGAGCAGGGTTTCTGCATCATTCCAATCATCCTCCTCCTTAGGTACACCCTCAGCCGCGGTGTCCCCGTTGATTCTTTCCGGCTCGACGCCATTAATGCCGGAGTGAGCGGTGGTAAGGCGAACAAAGTCGCCCGAGTACATGGTAGAAGGGAAGCGACCATCGAGGTAACAGGGAGGACAGAGCTCATAGTCGCGCTGCTTGAGAGAGTGGTAGCGTTCGCGTGTGCAGTCGACACCGCAAGTATCGCAGGTATAAGCGGTACCACTTCCACCAGCGCTGGCAGCATTTACTGATGCTGCAAAAGCAGCTGCTTCGGTGGGTGTGAGCTCCTTAGAAGACTTTGTGGTCGTCTGGTAGATGGACGTGCGGAGTTCAGTCGAAGGAATACCCGCTGGAAGTTGGCCTTGGGGCTTGGGGGCGGGGACATTATTCGCAGGTACTACGGCGGGTTTTGTGCCACTATGGAGAGCTTGGAGCCCGCGCGGGGTATCGAGGATCACGCGGAAGTGACCAGTAAATGGAGGTCCAAGGGCGGAGGGACGTGTTTCGGGGTCAATCTAAATGAAACAGTAGCATGTTGGTTAGCCTCGATATTGCTTGAGTTAAAAGAGCGGGTCATTAACGTACTTGGTAGTTAATGAGCCCCCAATGCTCGAGAAAGGCGTGAACCCGCATGACGGCGCATACGTCTCCAGCGAGATTACGACGGCATGCGGTCATGGTGAGGTATTCTGACGGTCTGAGGCGGTAGGCATTGATCATAAAGTCACGGTACTCTTTGTAGACAGCGGGAGTCTTTGATCTGTTTTTTGAGTTGAAAAATTCTGGAAGGCTCTTCATTTCGAGTGGGTGTATCGAATTGAAGGAGAACCAGGACGAGTACGAGGGGATGATGATTGGGTGTGTTTGCTGAGCGAGGTAGAGGCGGGCCTGAGATTCAAGGTGCAGCCGCTGCGATTCGAGTGCTGCTGCGTCTTCCTCTTCCTGCTGCTGCTGTTGCTCCTCTGGCTCCGATTGGCCCGAGGACGATGAGCGGTCGTCCTCGTCCATTGCGACGTCTTCTGTCGGAGCGCGTCCTGGGAATGCTGACGAGGGGAGAGCTGACATGGTCTGGATCGCCGGAGATAGCGAAGGGAAAGTAAGGCGGTTTGACAACGACGCGTGTTGATGTCGTCGGACGCGCTTTTGAAGAATCGAGCGATGAAGTTGATGGTCAACCCGGCCACCTTTGTGTGGACAAACACAAACACAAACACAAACACAAAACTGAAACTTGGAACTAAACCACTTCAAAAGCAAAAGCTTTTCGAAGACGACTTAATCAGGAAATCAAAGTACATGCAAATTACAATCGTATTATATATTGTCAACCCTAGCCGCTGGCCGGCTACAACCATTTGTTGTCTTACCCTGATACTAAAAGTAAAAGTATACTCGGCAATGGCTCGACCGATTCTTTAGTTCAGGAGGTAGAGGTCATCAGATCGATCTTGGCTCTGCCCGCTCTCCCTACATATTACCCGACCCCCAAATAAATCGTAAACCTCCATCATCATATATACCCTAACCCACTACAGAACAGTGATCATTTACTAGTACTAGCTTGCCTTCTCTGCCACTGTTCAGAAGCCGTTCGTCTCCTATCGAACCGTCTCATTTACACCCTCCACCTTATCAACCCACCCGAAACCAAAGAAACCAAAGTTATTGCACTGTTTGCTCTCCTCTGATGGAAAATCCCCCAACTACCGGATCGCGCAAAAGGAGAGCCTCGATTCGGCACTCACTCGCCTCCACCTTCTCCTTTGCGAGTCTTTCCGCACTCCGTAGGCACCCTTCTCTTGCACCAACCAAAACATCGACCACCAGCCCGCCTCTGACCAGCCCGCCTCTGACCACCACGAAGAGCCCCTCGGCCTCGACACCAAAGCCTCAAGCCACCCGTTCGGCGAACCTCGTCTCGATCACGAGCGAACGTGTCCCTGTCATCACAGTTGATTCACCACCCACTGTTCAAATGGAAGATGCGCCAGAGTACGCTGAGTACGACACGTCTGAAGAAGAGCGGCCGCAGAGGAAGAGGCGCGAAAGGCGCACGACGATCAACGATGCACGTTTCTTAGCGTTGCTGACGATGGATATTTCACATCCCGTTTTTTTGGGGAGTTCGTATTCAGGGGATGTCAGGGATTTGCCAGGGTGTAGTGGAGGAAGAAATGGGAAGGATGTCGGTGCGGGGGGAGGTGCCAGCGTGAAAGACGTGATTGAGCTCCTGGAACGTGTGAGTATCGATGTCGGTTGTATGAAGAAGAAACTGATACTGATTCGATCGTGCCAGGTCGAAGGAGAATTCGGAATTGCGACTGCTAGGGTAGGGGAGGGAGTGAAGGACCTCTGGGACGAGATAATTGAGATCAAGCGACGACGGTATGAGGCGAGGATCTACGATCAGAGGATTTACAGATAGCCGACTAAGAATGATGCTCACACTCACTCACAAATGCACCCACCTATATATGGTTCGAGTACCCATACGCATGCAGCTCGCGGCTCGGTGGCTATGCACAAATGTGGGTTCTGACCTCGCCATCCATTGGCTGGCTGGCCACAAGGCCACAAGGCCACAAGGTTGACCGCTACCACCTCAGTTGTTGCAGCCGAACCCTGCCTACGCCTTAGCACGACCACGAGCGTTCGGGCGTATGCTAAATATTAATGCCTTTGGCTATCAAAATGGCGTCCCGCTGTCTCCGTCTCTGTCACTGTCACTGTCGGTTTACGAGGCGCAAATCGAGAATCATGCCCTGGCCTGGAGAGGTCTAGCGCGCTTCTCTCGAGTCCCCGAGTTGAAGAAAGCCAAATGGACAAGTGAGCAAAGTGAGCGGACACTCGCGGCGGAGGCGCAGGCGCAGGCAGGAAGATGGATCATGCAGCTAGCACGCGTCTAAAGAGCATAGCGATGTCGATTACATCCTGTTCTTCACCTGCACGACTTCAACGCGGCATTTGCACCGCTCACTCACACTCACTCCTCGGCCCGCGAAATATTCCGCGAGACTGAGCACTGCGATTCCGCTAACGCTCCTCCTCATCCCCACACCCTTATAAACTCGACGCTCGAGGGTCTCACTCAAACCCCCAGACAAGATCCGCTCTTACCCAATCTTCTACGGGACTAATCGCCTTTCAACGTCTAGACGGCCGCATTTTCATCTCGCCCTTCTTGAACTCGCCGGCCACAGTCACACCTCACACGACTACCTCAAATATTCGCAAAATTTATATAATTGGGATTCGAATCCCCCCACTACCCTCATCTGCTGCAGGACGACCCAGAACGCACCATGATCTGCGACCAAACGCCGGTCTCTGTACGTCCGTCGTAACCACTCCGTGGGCTCACCTGTCCTCGCTTAGTTCGCTGACCGCTTTCATTACAACGTATATCGCAAACAGAGCCTTCATGACAAATGCATCCGTCGCATCTGGCGCGCTCTCCTTCCCTCTGTAGTCCTCACTTCCATCTTCCTTTGCACTCTAGTCGCCTTTATCTTGCGTACCCCAGCAATATCATCAAGGATCTATTCCTGGAAATGGTTACGCCGTATCCGCCGTAGCCTCCGCCCCTTTCTCGACCTCCACCAGGCTGAAGACCTCCTCGCCTCTTCCAGCCGTGAACAATGCACTCCTCTGGCACCCGTGGGTCTGCCCAATGCACAGGAAGTTGGCTTGAAAGATTCCCTAGCCGAGGGACCCGCGGCTGAAAGATGGTCCGCAAAATTCTGTGCAGTGCGGCTAGCTGTGCCTTTATTCCTTGGCGGTCTTCTCGAATCTCTCGCTTGGCTCACCATCGCCTGCTACGAGCTCGCCTCTTCTTCCACTGGAGATTCCCATCCCCACCCCCACCCCCACCCCAACACCTCTTCGTCCATTGCGGCATTTGTCATCGCGTCAGTGTGGGGATACATCCCACTTCGTGTCGCGTTTTCACCTTCGATTCGCGTTCACGCCCGTCCTCCTCCTGACATTCTAATTCTCCTTCTCACCCTGGGGACGACGGTAGCGGTTGATGGGGCTGGAAGGGTGTACGAGACCTATGTTTACGGCCAGAAGTGGGTCCCGTTCCGGACCATGGGGTGGTGGTTCGTGGACATGGGGATGGTATGCTCGTTGATTTGGGTAATCATCCTCACGCCGCTCGAGTTGCCCAGCGAGCGTGTCAACGCCAAGGAAATCGTAAGCGGAATGCGGTCCTTTGGGCCCAGTTTACGCGTTTTGCTCATTCGATTCAACTCTACTTAGGGTCATGAGGTCAGCCCGGAAGACTACGCGAGTATATGGGGGTGGACGTCCTTTTCATTCGTCACTCCGCTCATCAAGCAGGTGCGTTCACTCTTCAAGAGCTTGCATTCATATTATCTACCCCATATTGAATATGTCTTCTCAGGGGACCGCCAACACGTTGAACGAGGACGATGTCTGGGAGGTTTCCCCGCACCATCGTGCGGGTCCGTTGCTGTCACGCTACATGAGTGTCAAGGGGAAGACACTCTTACGCAAATTATGGACTGTCAATTCGCTGGACCTGATGTACGTCAGTGAGGACCTGCCTTGCTTCCTTGCCTCAGGGTTTCCGACCATCACTCTCTCATTCAGCGCGTTCACACACTGTACGTCATTACTGATGCGTTTCCCCTTTCGCAGAATGGACGCTCTCTTAACGCTTGTGGCTTCCTTGTTCAATTACGCCGGGCCATTTTTCCTTAAACAGATCCTCGACGCGATCGACAATCCGAGTAGGGAGGCCCGCGCGCGTGCATACGTTTACGCCCTGCTGACCTTTTTGGCAAGTCTTATCAAGGTTCGTGCCTGCTTCCACTCCACTCGGACTCGTGGCATTTGCTTTCGGCACTAGCGCTCATGTTTGATAATGACATTCACTGGCAGACTCAAGCGGATATGCACCACCTGTGGTATGGACGTCAAGCGGTTACGAGAACGCGGTCCCTGCTGATGGCCGCTGTCTACGACAAAGCGCTTAAACGGAAGGACTTCAGCGGTGCTGTGGCGGCGAGCACGAGTGCAAAGGCACCGGGCGGCAGTATCAAGAAGGCTGTTTTGGAGCAGGTTGGCAAGGGAAAAAACAAGAGTGCGTGACGGTTCGCCATCGGAAACGGTCCTGAGGCACTGATGGTATTCCTTTGGATTTAGGTGGCAAGGCCGGCGCCGGAGCCGATATCGGGAAAATTGTCAACTTGATGAGCGGAGATGCGAGCAAAGTGAGCCAAATCTTTGGGAATTTATACAATTTGTACGGGGCACCGGTCGAGATTATCATCGCAAGCGTATTTCTGTACCAGTGCGTCGATCGATCGATCCAAATAAACCATCTCAATCTTATTCTGGTCTATTAGGCTTCTCGGGTACTCCGCATTCCTTGGCTTTTTCACGCTTTTCCTCTTCGCTCCTTTCAACCACAAACTCTCGACGCGACGAATCTTCATTTCTCGGGGTATTTCCACCGCTCGGGACCGGCGCATGGCTGTTCTCAACGAGCTGTTTGTATCCGTCAAATTCATCAAGTTGTGTGCATGGGATGAACGGTGGATTAATCGGGCGGAACGTGCAAGGGAGAAGGAACTCAAGTGGATTGGAAGGGAGAGATGGAACACGATCTGGCTTGGGTTTCTCTGGACCGCAGCCCCGATCCTCGTCAGCGTTGTTAGCTTCGCCGTATTCGTCGTCATTGAAGGGCGCGAGTTGACCATCTCCATTGCGTTCACGGTAATTTACCTCGTCTCACCTTACACGTCCTTGCACAAGCTTATGACCACTCTAGTCCATCGTACTCTTCAATCAGCTCCGACAGTAAGCCGTCGGGTACACTGTATCTCAAATTCCAATTCTAATGTCGTTCACCAGACCTTTGAACGTTCTCCCTAACTTCATGGCTCAAATTCTTCAAGCTCGTGTCGCTCTCGAACGTCTATCGACCTTCTTCAACGAGGAAGAGGTCGACTCGTTTGTCTCCTCTCTCAAGCAACCCCCTCCGACTCCGCCCTCCGACTCGATTTCGATCGAAATACCCACTCTTGGCATCACTGGTGGAGCGCGTCTTATGTGGAACTCCGTTGAACAGCCAGACCCGAACCCAAAAATCACCATCGTCACTTCAGCAGACAACGGGGACGAGACCTTCGAGAGCCCTGTCGACGAAAGGAGGTTCGAGCTGAAGAATATCGATATCATTTTCCCTCCAGGGAAGATGACCCTGGTCACTGGGGCAACCGCTAGTGGGAAGACCGCACTTCTTATGGCCCTCCTAGGAGAAATGACTCCATCTCCGTCCTCTCAAGCTCAGATCCATTTACCAAAGCTACCGTACTCCGCCCTCGACGAATACGGTTTGCGCTCAACTGTCTCTTACGCCGCGCAAACTTCGTGGCTAGAGCACCTGTCTATCCGTGACAATATTTTATTCGGCAGTCCATTCGAGGAGGAGCGATATTGGATGGTTATCGAGTGCTGCGCCCTCGGCCCGGATTTGGCTATGCTCGAGGACGGGGATGCAACGGAAATCGGCGAACGTGGCATTAGTTTGAGCGGTGGACAGAAGGCTAGAATTGCGCTTGCAAGGGCAGTATACGCTAGGAGTCGGTGCGTATTGCTCGACGACCCTTTGAGTGCTGTGGATAGCCACACTGCTCGATTCTTGTTCGAACGGTTGTTCCAGGGGGAACTACTCAAACACCGCACCGTGGTACGTCCCTTGTTCCACCAGGTCTTAAGAACATTGCTCAACTCCCTTTAGGTCCTTGTTACACACCACGTCGAACTTGTACTGCCGGGTGCATTCTATCTCGCCCACATGGTCGATGGTGAGA
>Ga0307513_10006616_pt1 | contig 15128 bp, 16 predicted proteins | sample 15_EM_MG_FD_202174 | JGI IMG/M metagenome (GOLD analysis project Ga0307513, IMG submission 202174) | Populus trichocarpa ectomycorrhiza microbial communities from riparian zone in the Pacific Northwest, United States - 15_EM | ecosystem: Host-associated > Plants > Roots > Unclassified | place... | reverse complement strand
CTTTTCACCAGGTGAGCGTAAGGAAAGGACTGCAAGGATGACTATGACAAGCCGGGATGGAATATACACAATGAGACCAATGATGTTGAGAACAAGAACCACCTTCGCTCGGTCGATGATATTTATGATAGCGAAGATTATTAAAACCGGTCTGTTGAAAAAGGAAAACGGGTAAATGAAGAGGAGGCGGAGAAATGAGAAGAATAGGAGCACGGCGGGAGCACAGACGAGAACCAATGAAGAGACGCGCCACATAGTCCGCTCTGTAAGGGATGGGAAAGGAAAATTCCACGCGATACAGTGGATGGACCCGAATACCATCGCACAAAAGGACATAATGCAATCCATGAGATACTCCTGCGTTGCGTCCATTTTTATCGCATAAAAAGTTGGTACACGGGTGGAGTGAGGCTTGATGTTCGTTGAGTCGTCCGACTCAGTCATCTGGTGCAGAGTTTCCCGAGCGTAAACGAATGGACGAACCAAAAGCATGAGCCGTTTGCGGAAGGCCCATACTATACCCTTTTCTCGAGTATCATCCACGATGTCGAAGATGAGAAAATCCAAAATGTTGTTGAGCACGTCGAGGAAAGATTGCCAGATCGTCGAATTAGCCGGGGTCACTGCATGAACATACACTTTCTCGCGTTTCACTTGCTTTTGGCCGACCAGCTGGAGATGCACTGGACAGCGAACGTCCAGTGGTTTATGCCACCAAAGGTAGTAAGTGATTCCGTTGAACACAGCAAAAGCGAGCGTGACAAGTTCAAGTTCAGTGATCGCGAGCCCTTGCACTCCGCGCGCAACGCATTGTGTAACGAACCACAGAGTTTGCAGCACAACGATTCCCTTCGCAAGGAAATCACCCTTGCTTTTGTCTTCTATTTCTTTGGCGCGGATGGAGGGCAATGTGATTCCCCCCCGTTCGAGAAGGGATTCTAGATGTTCGGGGGATAAAGTGTATGGTTTCTTTCCGGGTTCATCGATGACGAAGTCGCCCATCTGCAAGAAGTGACCATGGACCGCCGTCCACTCATGCTCTATTTGTGACGATAAGCCTACACCTCACAATTTAAAATATGGAAAACCCATGGCTAACCTTTATATCGACGGGCAAGCTTTCTCGAACCCAGCCACTGCCTCATGGCCCAATACATGACACCTTCCGGCACTATCAATGCATAAATCATGATCCTAATCCGCCTCCGTATCATGGTGAATTCAGAGTCGGATAAAGATGGGATGTTGGGATGGACGGAGATCCATATACAGGCGAACAGAGTCACCAGGCAACTCCAAATAATGTCGAATAGTGATCGCTGGCTTGGTGCATTGCTGCAATCGCAGGTGGGGACATCTCGAAACTGGATTCCATTCGAAGACGCGAGGGGGGCAGCCTTAATAATCTGCCATAGAGCGTGAGTGAGTAAGAAGAAGAAAAGCATTTTCAACGATGTGCTGTCAGAAAGTCCATGGCCAAACCTGTTTGTTACTGAATTCGGTTGTTAGCGGGATAGAAAGGACCAGTTTCGGGGTGAGGTACCTGCCACTTAAGCAAAAGACAATTATAGGCTTGCACTTATAATGGATTCTCAGTACCATACAGTAGAAGCACTCACTTTCGGGGAGTAGATCATGAAAGCAGAGATAAGAAATCCAATGATAACGCGGACTGAATACGATCAGGATACTTACCGGGATTTAGCAATTTGATCCCCCTTCCGGAAACGGACTATTTCCTCCGCTTGATAACCGTGATGGTTTGCGTTCGACTCCCACCACTTTCAGATCATGAGCGATCCACCGTTGAGTCGATATATCGATTTTTCAACCCAGTCAGCCATCCCCGGACTATCGGAAGATGAGATAGAGCACAGGAGGGCCGGGGCTTATCCGCCCACATCCCCATCAGCCGCTCTTCGCCCTGGTCGAGATAATCTATATTTACTTATTCACGACCAACCTCCCATTGCCGGCCCGCTCGTAAACTACCCGCCCGCAAGCCATATTATTCAAGGTTGACATTCCTCCTTCATCATGGGGAACTTCGTGATCACCGCGCTCGTGGCTGTCTTTTTGTGTTTTGTTTACTCTACCCGGAAATGGGCTGCATTTAAGCGGCTTCCCCCGGGCCCTCCGCTAAAGTTGTTTGGTGGCCGCAAGGTAGGTTCGAATCTTCCGCCTTGGAAGTTATTCACTGCGTTGCAAAAGCAATTTGGTGTGTCCGTTGGTTTTTAACTCATCCTGGTAAGATTAACACCTCTTACCAGGTCCAGTCTTGTCACTCTATCAAGGATTCACTCCAGTCATTGGTAAATACTCCGCAGAACGCGTGGATTTCATCTTAGGTATTGATTTCTTAGTTTTGGGAACGATGAAGGCCGCAAATGAGCTCCTCGACAAACGTGGCAGTATCTATTCAAGCCGACCTCGGAATATTATGGCGTTGGTGCCACCTTTCCAACGCCGTTGTTTGAGAACTCATTTATATCAGAGGAGAATTATTATCTAAAGGAATGCGAGGGTTTGGAATGCCATATGGTACGAGATGGAGAAACTGGAGAGCAGTATGTCATTTTTAATGTGTTTTCGCGCTGAATGCACTTACTTCTACCTTCTAGCTCATGCACGCAGGGATGGGAATTGAGGCATCTCAAAACTACAAATATTTGCAATCCATCGAATCCAGGATTCTTCTCCTCGACCTCTTGCTGGAGAAGGGCCCTACGAAATACGCATCTCATCTTCGCAGGTAACTGATATTTTCCTTTTTCGCGCTGTTATCAAAGCTTGATGGTCTGCCAGGTTTGCCATATCTATCGTGCTATCCGTCGGTTATGGTCAAAGAATCTCATCACTTGATGATCCTGTTGTTATTGCCAATCAAAAAATGGACGAATGTGCGTTAATTTTATGATCAGGTCATGCCAATCTGTTAAAGCCGAGATAGGTTTTATTAGGTGGATCTCTCGTTTTAATGGTATAATCGGTTAAATTCGCTTCTTTATTTTTCCACAGGATGAGGTACACCGTCCAATCCCCCAGTCTACGAGATTGGTGGTTAAAAATAACCTTAGCACGCCAGGGCGGTATATCGTTGAATCTGTATGTTCCCTTTACACCTCTTATCGCAGTCTCAAGTCTGACACGGATATTCCCTAGTACCCAACCCTTCTCAAACTCCCTGTACTTACAAATTTTTATTTATCTCGTTTACCCCAGGCTCAGTCTTTTGTCTAGCGCTTCCTCCAATGGTTTCGACCCGAACCCGAAGCTCAGCATGCACGAGACACTAAGCTTTACACGTCACTCATCGACGATGTTAAGCGACAAATGGAGTTGGGCCTTGCTCAACCCTCCATTGCGCGAACTGCATTGGGAAAACAGGCTGATTTTGGTCTCAATGACACCGAAATCGCATTCGCCGTTTCTGCTCCGTTCGCTGCCGGTGTAGGTACGGTAATTATTCCATCTATTTCAGGTTTCTTATCAGCTGAAATTTCGGTCATCTTCAGACTCTGGCAACGTTGGATGTATTCTTTTGTCAGTTCTTCTTTGTTCTTTGTTTTTAGGTTTCCGAGCTGACGTCCGTCTCGGGCTCTTCCACTACCAGTGGCGATGCTACACTACCCTGAAGTCATGAAGAAAGCTCAAGCTGAAATAGATTCTGTAGTGGCCTCAAACCGTCTCCCTGAATTCGAAGATGCAGACGCCCTTCCTTACGTTCGGGCGATGATCAAGGAGACAATGAGGTTCGCGAAATTCATTCCTTTCCACGAATTGGCCACATTGTTACTGAACCCTTTTCATTCAAGATGGCGACCTATTTCCCCGATGGGTGTTCCTCATAGCGTCATTTCTGACGATGTTTACGAAGGGATGCACATTCCCAAAGGAAGCACGATTATTGGGAACATTTAGTGGGTCAACAGTTCTCAACTCGAACACTGATTTTTTTGCGCTCAAGCTTGATGAGTAAGGACGAAACAGTACGAGTTCCACCACTGAGCAAGTCGGTGAAATACTCACGAACTCCGACAAATAGATGTTCCCCTGTCCTGATACTTTCAGGCCTGAACGTTATCTCAACGTGGAGCAGGCCATCTCCCAACCAAATTCAACGTTTTTTTTCGGATTCGGGCGCCGCATCCGTCCTGGGATGCATATCGCCCTGAATTCTTTGTTCATAGTCATCATCCGCATCCTTTGGGCTTTTGATATCAACCCTCCCAAAGATTCTGATGGAAAGCCGGTTATACCTTCTACGGAGGTTTTTATTGGAGGTTTGGTCACTCGTCCTCGTCCATTCGCATTCTCGTTGGAATTGCGGAGGCCTGAAGAAGGCGCAGAGGAAGTCATTGTGTCTCAAGCCACTAGCATACGCAGCGTAGCGGGGTGCATCGCTGTGCTGTCGGGAAACTGGGTTCGGGGAACGCGGCTCATGGCGGGGCTAAGGAGATAAATCTTACACGATAACAGAGGCCTTGTTGGATTCCGTATTTTGATCCTCATTCGAACGGTTCGCTGATGCGGGCTGTACCTATAGGCCTAGCTGACTCCCCTGTTCGATTCACAATTCAAGTCAAGAGCTTAGAAAATACCATAAACTATTTACAACACGGCCCCAGATCCGCCCGTATGATGATAGAGGTACCTTCTTTCCTGGAATTCCAACTCTGAACGTTTCAACATCTGTGCCTCGCGCGTGAATAAGCCCATCACAATCACACTTGGCACGGACATAAACCAAAATCCACACGAATTTCAGAAGCGTGGCTGGCCAAGAGGCCGGCCATAATTTTTAAATTTTATGACTTATCAGTGATGTGGGGGAAGAACAAACGAACGCGCTCGCTCCGCGCGTGATGATGAACCCAATTTTTTGAAAAGTCACCGCAAGGTTCTGAGAGTTCACTGGACTGGTTGTGATTTTGAGGCTCTGTGGGGTTTATTGGGCTTCCTGGGTATTATGATGTCTACGCCAGTGCATATATAGGGTTACTCCTTAGTGTAGCATTGAGAAAGTAGGTTTCCTTCCTCCCTTCAAATTCTTTGGTTTTCCGCCGTCACGTCGCATGGGGGGTGGGATCGCCTGTTGGCCACGAGGTCGGACCACCCAAGTAACCATATGCCTTCAAGTCTTGTTCTACAGTTCTTGCGTGTTACATTTTCCCGAAGTCCTATATCATACCATTTGTTTCGCAACCATTTCGTGAAGACAATTCGAACTTCAACACTCTCTTTGAATCGACGTTGGGACGTTGGGATCTGAACCCACATATTGAATCCTCCCCTTTATCACCCGAGAAACTTTGGTGGAAGTAGAACTCGCGGCACGCGGCTCACGCACTCTTTAAAGTCCCAGTGCGCCGCCTGCACATTATTCAGACGAAACCCTTCTGAATCATCTTCACGCCAGGGCACTAAGCGCTAAACACTTGCCCTACCCCCCTCATTTCATTCTTTTTGGAATTGTTCTGCAGCAAGTTCAAGAGCACGCGGTTCTATTTCACATGGCTTAATTATAGCCACAATGCTGAGCGAGATAGCGAGTGTGGGATTGTCTGCTTGAAAATCCATGTGTCCTCGTGCTGTTTTGTCTCGGCAGCCATTGGGGTATATATGTATCATCTGCCGCTATGGCACACGCACGGTGCCAATTGCAAGTGCTCAGCGCCATGCTTCCTTCTTCCATCGAAAATGGGCGTTATTCAAGAACAGCCCTGAGGGCCCAGGTATTATTACCCCACTTAAACCGAATGCAAGGGTATTCATTCGGCCATATACTACTATATATCATCTCTGAAATCTATGGATCGATTTAATCGGTATTTCAAACTGTCTTCTTGCTCATAATTAAAATTAGGGGGTCAATAACACCCGTAGGAAGTGTACAAACCATTTACACCGCGACCCCAGACCCGCCCTCAGTATGTGATAAAATAGTATATTCTTCCTTCAAACCTGTGAGTGTTCAATATTTTCTCTGGTGTAGATTAAGGCAACTAAATCACAGTCACCCCTGGCACAGAGTCCAGACATAAAACACTTTCTACCAACTTTCTACATGAGCATTCGGAAATAAATTAAGTATGGGAATCGAAGTTCACATTAAACGACAAACGTGTCAGCTCTGACGCTGTTCCTCTGATCTCAGCGCAGCGCAGCAGAACTTTCTGCAAGTTGCGAGTCAGTAATGGTTTCGCGGCTGGTTTAGATCAATAAGTGAATCACAAAAGAGGCGTGTACTTGGAGCAATTGACGCGTCTTGTTTGTTTGGTCATTGTGCACGTGAGGGGTGCCGATAGACGACCGCGTTTGATTTATGTAAGTATCGGATTATCCCTCACTTCTGGCATTCTCCAGATGTCGGCCTCGCATTTGGCTGAAGAGCTTCAAAAACTCATCCAAGGCATCTTAAAAGCCCTGCCTCTCGAGTACTCCGCAGAACGATGTTCGGATTCGACGACACTTGGACGATTTTGTGACCCTTGCCTGCAACTTAAAGCCGTCAATGCGAAGCTGTACGAGCACTTCGAAGAGATAAACAAGTTGCTCAAGATACAAACGGAAGCGAAGCGGCGTGTCAACCAGCATCATGACCCCCTATCTCACCTCCCTATTGAAATATCCTCACACATCTTTTCTATATACACCGAAGATGTCAATTCAGGCTTCGACCCTCAATCTCTCGTCGTTCAAGATAGTGGGCCTCTCCTTCTTGGAGCCGTTTCTCAATTCTGGAGGCAGGTCGCCTTTAGCACACCTCATCTATGGAACACGGTTAACATTCACATCCTCTCGCACGACAACATACGGACAAAAGTCGAGTTGACGAAGGAATGGCTAGCTCGATCGCGACAGCTTCCTCTACGTCTCTCCCTGGGTTACCCAACATGGGATGTTGTTCAATCAGGGTTCAAACCATTGATCCCTCTTTTCAACGAGTTGCAACACGTTTCCCCTCGGTGGTGCATGCTCGTCCTGGGAATTTCTGCCAGGTTGTACACCACATTTCTTGGCGAGGTAACCTGTGCGCCAAACCTCGAAACTTTCAAACTCGTTGAGGAGTCGGATGATGACGAACATTTCCATTTACCCCACACGCCATTGTTGAAGCACCTGGACATTCAAGTATCCATGCCTTTTTCTTCCATATCCATCGACTGGAGCAACCTCACTACCGTTGAGGCCAACAAAATCCTGATAGGCGAATATTTTGACATTCTTCAACTTTCTGAAGAGTTAGAATCTTTTAGATTGCGTGGCCTTATTACAGATCCAGAATATCCTCTACCAACCACTCCCATCACACACCTTGCTTTAAGGGAATTATATTTGAATACAAATGAACCGCGGATGGAGCCTTCAGAGGTGGTAACCATGCTCGACCTTGTGACATTTCCCTCCTTGGAACGGTTTGGATATGATTCCGGGAGGAGGTCTACATTCCCCAATAGCGCCATTCCAACTATTTTCAATCGTTCTCGTTGTCGGCTCACCCATTTTGACCTTTGCGGAGACCTCCGGAAAGGCACGACGGACGATCTTATTTCCATTCTCTCCGACTTACCTACGCTCACGCATTTCAAATTGGAGGACTCCTATAGTCGGCGTCAGGACAATCCTCTTATGTCAGACATGTTACTCCGCAGGCTCACTCCAATCTGTGCCAGTGAATTCATTCACATCGACAGACTGCTTCCTCGCCTTGAGTCATTGGAGTTCCTGGGATATAAAGCATTTTCGTGGAGCTTCCTTGCGGGCTTGGTCAGCGCTGCCAACTATGACGGCGATCCAAATTTACGCACTATTCCAGAGAGGCCAGAATGCACAAACTCAATCCGCCACATTTCCTTCAAAGTGTATGCAGACACAGAATTGGACTGCATCGACCAGGATTCCCACATTCACTTCCAGGATGCTCACCGGGCTGGAAATTTCCGTTGTCGAGTCTTGAGAGGCGATTTCGTAGGTCGGATTATAACGGGGGCATTGCGTTATTTACACTGAGATGAAAAACGGAATATAATGTGTATTTATTTTTAATATGTCGAACAAGGAAAAAACTATCCAGTTTCCCATTACAACCCATGGTTCCTGAAGTGCTCGGGTAGAAACCCAGGTTTCTCACAGGAATTGATACAACTGGAGCTCAGAATATTTAAGGTCTATTTTATGTCAGAGCGGCACAGGAATAGGAAAAAAAAAAATACAAAATCAGGATTCAGGAGGCATAGATACCTAAGCAAAATGGAACATACCAACACTCAATCCCTTGTTCACTTCCATGGCGCTCACAGGGCTGGAATTTTATATTGTCGATTTTTGAGTGGCGATTTCGTAGGTGAGATTATTGATCCATTTCCTTGGGACGACGTCCTTGCGTAAATTTCTTCACTGTTGACTTATCCTCGAGAATCCTGGAAACCTTTCAAGTTCTGATGAAATCCAACTTTATACCATAATTTTATCAAGCGACACATAACCGTCCCGTCTGCTCTAGATCGATATATCAATCTCAATAAGCACGCGTTTCCGCCCCACTTGCCTTACATATTATAGCTCCAATCCTAACCGAGATAACGAGTGTAGGATCGTCCGATCAAACATCCATATGCTCTCGTCTCGTTTTGTCTCGGCAGCCATATACACCACTGGGGTAATATCCTTATCCTTTACTGCCATTATAGACGCACGGCGCCAATTGCCAGTGCTAAGTGCGATGCGTCCTTCTTGCATTGATAATTGCGTGATATTGGAAAGAAGGCCTGGGTATTGAATATTGCCTTCTTGAACCATCCGGACGATTCACATTGCAAGGTTATTTAGTTACTATTATGATAAACTCTATATATACCGAGCCCCACCTTCTGCCAATATATATCTTCTCTGCAATGCATGGATCGTTTGATATTGGTATTTCTACTATATTTTGCAGGCAGGGAGTTCCATGGCCCATTCGAGAGATAGTGTACTATGTCTCAAGCCGCATACCTTTAGTAACATACGCAGCGTAGCGGGGGTGCATGTTTGTCGTTCACCTCATTCCAACTTCGTGCACCGCTGTACTGTCAGGAAACATGGTTCGGGGAACGCGGCGGGCTAGGTCAATATAGTGTACAAAGTATCATAAGATATTTACAACACGACCCCAGATCCTCCCGTATGATGATAAAGGTACCTTCTTTCTTGGAATTCCAACTCTGAACATTTCAACGTTTGTCTCGCGTGGATTACACAAAATAAGCTCAACACGATCACACTTGGCACGGACATAAAACGAAAATCCACACGAGCGTTCGAACTTCGGAAGCGTGGCTGGCCAAGAGGCTGGTCACGAATTTTAAATTTTAAATGATTTATCAAGGATGTGGGGGAAGAACAAACGACCATTCTCGCCGACGCTGCTCCGCACATGGTGATGAACCGAATTTTTTAAAAAGTCATCACAAGGTTCTGAGAGCCCGCTGGACTGGTTCCAGTTTTCCAAGGATGGACACGAGAGAGTTGTGATTCCGAGGCTCTGTGGGGTTTATGGGCTTCCTGGGTATTATGATGTCTACGCTAGTGGACCGGGGGTGCTGCTTAGTGTAGCTTTGAGAAAGTATGTTTCCTTCTCGAATCTCTTTCTTCCCTCCTTCCTTTCAAACTCTCGGTTTCCCGCCGTCACGTCGCGTGGCGTGGTGGGGATCTTCTGCTGTCCACGAGGTCGGAACCACCCAAGTAACCATATGCCTTCAAGTCTTGTTCTACTGTTCTTGTGTATTATGTCTTCCCAAAGTCCCATATCATACCATCTGTTTCGCAACCATTTCGTGAAGACAGTTCGAACACCAACACTCTCTTTGAATCGACGTTCGGACCTTGAGAGCCGAACCCACATATTGTGTATTGAACCCCCCCCTTTATCGCCCAAGAAACTTTGGTAGGAGTACAACTCACGGCACGCGGCTCACGCACTCTTTAAAGTCCAACTGCGTTGCCTGCACATTATTCAGACGAAATGCTTCTGACCTTCATCTTCACGCCCAGGCACTAGGCGCTAAGCATCCCCCTCCCATTTTATTCTTTTTGGAATCATTACACCACATACATACGTATCTCCATTTATCTGCGCGTACTGACCCCGATCTATTAGAAGAACCTTGACAATTTGGATGATTGGGGGTTGATACTTATATATGTACATTACCTTGGTACTAGTAGAAGAAGGACGAAATTTGGATGATAATAATCCCCGAGGAACAAAATAGCACAGCTCCATAGCCAAGAACGGCGTACATAGCTACTGAGTAGCTACTTAGTAAGGTAACTACCCTCGTTCGGAAAAAAGCCCGACTTGGCATTAAGTCCTTGGCCATGTCTTGGGCCAAGCGGGCGCCAGTTGGACGCTTTGACATAAGAAGGTATGACAAGCCCGGAGGAACAACGACCGTGACGTCAATCAAACGGCGACCGATTATTGATGTGTTAGCCCTTGCCAAGGGAGTTCCCGTTTACGTGAAGTTGTCCTTGTCCTCGTCCTTCCACATTCATGTTATATTTTTATTTTCCCCTTAAAAGCCGAGTTCGGGAGAGAAGATATCTCGGAATGGGAGGTGTGGATGGGGAGGGTCGGATGCAAACAAGTGGAGGAAGAAAATGATAACTAAGAATTGGAATCGAATCGAATCGGGAAGAAACATTGGGTTCTCTCGTGCTTAGACTCCTTAGAACGGGGTTACATGTATAACATACTGTGTAACGCAGCAAAACTTATCAGACAGACAGAATCAGATAAATCAATCTACATAAGTAAAGATGAATACAGAGGTTTTTAGTCGCTATCGGTATACTGTATACTAGTAGACTCTGTATAATGCGTCGATTACAAACACCAAAGAAACAATACAACAAACAAGCAATACCATTTTTTAAAGGTGTGAGATAAACCCCGCGACGGAGGTTAACCGAGCCTTGTCCGCGGGAACGGTGGAGAGGGGGTGCGTGAGGCAAGGCAGGTGGGTGGGAAAGCCGAACGATAAGAAAAGAACGAAAAGGAAGGAAGGGGGCCAAAAGCCAGATAAGCACAACTTGAACAAAATCAACAATTAAAGATAAAAACTTGCAAACCGAAAAAGGGAACGTGGGGTATCCCTCGCTTTCCATACAGACAAGAGGTCGATGAAAGCGATAGGGAACGGAGAGCGAAGGCAGGGAGAGGCTAACCATCACGCGTTAGCCGTTAACACAACCCATCTCGTTATCGCAAGAGGCTAACAATAGCATATCTGCCCATCGGCGACCTCGGTACCTCAGGCTCGCTTCGCTCGCACGACCCAACACGAACACCACGGAGATGAAAAACCACGACCGGAGCATTATCTAGGGGGGGGGTAGGTGATAAAGCGCCGCGTCTGCTAAGCTCTCCTTGATAAGCAAAAGTCATCAACCCTTCCACCAAATGCCATTTCTTTGACACATCTTGACGGAAAAAAATGATGAGATCTGATGCATGCAGATGCGAGGCAGATGCGAGGCAGATTGCTGATGCGGCCTCGCCAATCGCCAATCGTGAATAAATACCTATACATACACAACAATAACCATTGGGGTTGCCGGGTTGGGGTAAATGCTTTATTTTGCCTTCTCCTCCTCCATCAAGCAACAAACGAGACAAAAAAGTGACATATGATAAAAAAAAAACAACGCCGGTCACAAAGTAGCCGATAACCGGTAGCCGGAGTGGGAAATTGGCGATGACGATTTGCGTGGAAAGGGTGTGATGCGGCGGTGTAGGTGGGGGGCGAATAACCGACATGTAGGTGGGTGAAAATCACCGAATGCCATGTATAGCAGATATGTAGCAGGGAATGGAAACGTCGGGAACTGGCAAGGCGAGATATAGTTGTACCGGTCGGTGGTGCTTGTCGAACAAAAAAAAAACACAACGCATGCTAGATACGAGAAAACGACATATAGATACGTGCGGGGCGGTGCAATAAGGTTAAGTAGGTTTAGGGATGTGCAGTGCGTGCGAGGGGTGTTGGAGATACAGCTGGGCTAGATAAAACAAGGAGGATAAAATCCAGAAAGAGTTTGTAGGTGGTGGGATGATATAGCGACAAGTATGGTAGGTACAGTTGGGGGGTGAGGTACATAGATAGAGTGGGTGGTGTCGAGTCGAGCTGAGTCGAGATGGGCAAAGGATAGGATATAAAGGGGGACAAAAACCTGTCCGAATTAGAAAAAAAGGTATAAACGAGTAACTTGAAAGACGACGAGAAAACACGAAGAGCGAGAAAGACGAAATCCGAAGACGAGAGAGAACAAAAAAAAAGAGCGAATGTTCAAAGGGGGACGACGACGACGATAAAGAAAGAAAAAAGAAAGAAAAAGAATTCCATGAACGATTCTTTCTTCACATCATCATCATCATCATCCCATTCGCCCCATTCCCGCCTACATGACCCGCCATCGCACTCATCCCGCCCATCCCGTTCCCGCCAACATGTCCTAACCCGTTCATCCCACCCATTCCGCCCATACCCATCAAATACCCCTCAGCCATCAAACTACCCCTTCTCGGGACGTACTCATTCCCATTGGCGTGGTGCCCATGTCCATGGTGAAACTGCTGCTGCTGCTGATGTTGTTGTTGGTGATGCAGCTCATACGCCGGACTCCCACCACTCGACCCACTCCTCGCCCTTCCCATCCCAGCAGGGACAGACACAGGCGACCACCCACTGGACGTCGCGCTCGCCGGCGGCGGCTGCGTCTGACCACCACCGCTCGTCGTCGACCCTGGCGACCCATGTGCAACAGGCGACCCATGATCATCCAGTTCAAGCGCCGCTGTGTTCAACGTCAACCCCAAATTGGCGTTCAAGTTCGGATTCAGGCTCGGGGTCGGAGAACCCCCATTAGCAGAGTTCACAGAGTGGCCCCCAACAGGCGACCCAGAATTAGACGTATTCGACGCCGACGAGCGGCCCGTACCCGCGTTATGGTGCGGAATCGAAATCGGCATGGAGGAAGACGTGGCGGCTGGGGGTAACCCGTGTGCTGTCGCTGGCGGTGTGAACAAGTGGTTGGCACCGTTTGCGTTGGGGTTGCCGTTTGCGTTGGTGTGGTATGGTTGGCCTTGTGGCGAAAAGCCCGCCTAAGATGACGAGTAAAGTTAGCAAAGAGCGAAAGAAACGAATAAATGAATATTTACCTGCGAATACCCAAAATACCCCGCATCGTACCCACCGGTCCCAGGGCGACTGCTCATCACTCCACCGCCCGAACTTGGCGGCGGCGGAGGGAGATTATGCGCGAACGGGTTCCCAGCATGGGCGTTCCCGTTCGCAAAGCTCATCTGGTGATGTTGTTGCTGCGGGTGGTGCATTTGATGATGCGCCATCGCTTGCTGCTGTTGCTGCTGGGCATGATGCTGCTGCTGTTGCTGTTGCATCTGCGCCAACACTGACGAAGGCAACACCTGCGGTGGCGGCGGAACACTCGCATACCCAAGCTGAACACCGCCATCCTCATCCTCCATATCCATCCCTCCATACCCTCCTCCATACTGCTGCTGTGGCTGCCCAGTCATCGGGCCCACACCAAACTCATCCCCATCCTCCTCTTCCTCCTCGCCACCAACGATAAGCACCTCCATCTCCCCACTAATCACCATCCCAAACCCTTCTCCCCTCCCCGGCTCCTCGACCCTCGGCACACCCGCCCGATCCCGCCATTCGTTGATCTCCCGCCTCAGCGCGTCCGCTTCGTGTTTCAAGATCCGCAGCTCGCGAGCAGCGAGCAGGCGATGTCGCCGCGACGCGTGGACGTGTGCGATGCTGCTGTTGACGATGGAAGATTTGGAAGGGCGCCGGATTTGGGTCAGGTTTGGGAGGAGGGCTGCTAGGTCCTGTTTTTTTTTTGGCGAAAGTGGGATGTAAGTGAGCATGGGTGTGTTTTCGATTGATGTAGAGAAAAGAAAGAAGAAACGCACCAGGAATCTGCCGTTCAATGTTTCCCGACGCTGCCTCTCCACAGCATTATGCGTCGCACGGCGTTCAGCCGTGTTCGCACGTCGGCTAGGCTTTCGCTTCATCGCGTTGGCAGCATTGTTGTTGTTCGACGCCGCGTTGGTGCCTTGCGCCGCCGCCATGTTGGCGGCAGTACCCCCAGAGGACGACGTAGGGGATTGCGATTGCGATTGTGGATCATTCTTGTTGTTGTTATTGTTGATAGTGCCGTGATTATTATTGTGAGAGGCAGTGCTCGGATTCGCATTCCCACCGCCACCGGCGGTATTGCCGTTCGAAGTAGGCGACGCGGGGTGCGTGTCCGAGGTGGGCGAAAGCGGAAGTGTCATTGCCATTTATTCGAAAAAAAAAAAAAAGAAAAAGAGAAAAAGAAAATGGTATAGATGAAAGAGCGGTGTTGGTGTTGCGTGGATCTGGGTGTCGATGCGAGAGCGAGGGAGAGTTTAGGTTTAGAGTTAGATAATAGGGTTCGTTCGTAGAGCTGGAGGAACGGAGGGTCGTAGGCTTCTTGATAAAGATAATTGGTGTTTTGAAGGACCGAGGGTACGCGAGGGTAGTCAGCGGAGGCCCTGGTGAGTAGGTGGCTTTCGTTGGTAAAGGTGAGGGGGGTGAGAGGTGCGTGTGTGGCGTGTGGGTAAGGTGGACGGAAAAGAGGGTTTCGCGAGCGGGGCTCGAGCGTTATCTCTGATCTCTAGGGAGGCGGACGTCGACGATGAAGACGACGATGACGACGTGCGGTAGCTGTTGCTTGTTGTGGTGTGGGGGTTTGCGGGTTTATAAAGAGGAGAGGGCGGGTAATTAGAAGTCGGCAAGGGTCGCGAGATCTGTACACGCAAGTCAGCATCGTCGTTTGCAAGTGGGCAAATGGTTCAAATTCTCCAACTCTGCAACCTTCCACCTATCAAACAAACCAAGAAGGGAAACACTCACTCCAGGCGTTATCCTTAACCGACGAGGGTCAATGCGGTGTTAATGGAGAGAAGGGGGGGAGGGGCACGACAATCAAAGCACCACTAGCATGGATCAAGGCCGGGCGTCGTCTGCCTAAGGGTTATGTCGGGGGGTACAAGACCCTACACTAACACACGGGGGAGAGGGGTGGGGAGG
>Ga0307513_10006615_pt1 | contig 15131 bp, 16 predicted proteins | sample 15_EM_MG_FD_202174 | JGI IMG/M metagenome (GOLD analysis project Ga0307513, IMG submission 202174) | Populus trichocarpa ectomycorrhiza microbial communities from riparian zone in the Pacific Northwest, United States - 15_EM | ecosystem: Host-associated > Plants > Roots > Unclassified | place... | reverse complement strand
AGAGGGTAGGCTAGGAGAAAGGGAGGAGTAGTGCACCATAGAGAATCCGTGGTGCACTACTCAAGAGGGGAGGGGAACATCCTCATAGTCTGGCCACGCACTGTAGATTAGTGCAATACCGACGTCTTCAATTACAGTGTATCTTGCACTTTCCTTAATCTACAGTTGTACATTTTATTGCACTACTACGGTAAACTCAGGTGGGTACCGTACACTGTACAGTGCGAATACCGTACAGTGCGAGTACCGTGCACTACCATGCGAGTACCGCGCATGTCCTACCGTGCATGTCCTACCGTGTTGCATGGGGTTCATCAGTGACAGTTTGCACTTCCGTGAGTGGCCTAATGGTGGGGCGCCGTGTCGTGTGAGAATGAATACGCGAGTGATTGTAATTTCCCACGCTCGCCCTTTACTCTTTATGCATCCGCAACGTAACATTCACCACTGTTTTGTAATCGTATTGAGTCTCCCATTGGAATGAAACAACAGACGGCGCTAGTCTTTAATCTGATTTTGTTAGGACACCTGGCTGGGTGATGGAGCCATCAAGGTAAGCCTTCTGTCTTTGTCCTTCCCATTGAAGCACTTGGTTTCACCTGGCAGTATGATATATCACGCACATGTAATTAGAAAATAAGTGTGATACAGTATGAACTATCCTATCCCATCCCTCTGAAGGCCCTTCAAGTTCCCCGAGATCGAAGAGGAGATGCTCAAGTCCCTCCGTGTATGGTCTGATCGCGGCACATGCATTACTCATCCGCTCGCATGCCCTTGAGATTGCGAAAAGTTTTCAGGTCCCCGCAGAAAATTTCAGAGGCTCTATGGGCTGGGTTGAGAACTCCAAGCACCGACATCACATCCGGAGGGGTGGGTGGCTAAAGGCGGCCAAGCAGGGGACCCTATCGGCGGCACCAGACTGAAGCCTGCACTGACCGACGAACTGCTCCAGATTGCAGATGAGATATGATGCAGAAAGACTGGACCACAGTGTCGCACGGATCCGAGATCACAACCCCCAGTAGACATGTCATTGGCACGTTCGCCTCGAATCCCTGAGCCTCGACTATGTCTTCACCTCCTAGTACTTAATACAGTAATACAGGCGAACAGTTTGAATCGTGGCATTGAACGCCTCAGGACAGCTCCGTACCGATGAAGCGAACTATTCCGTAGGTGAGTTCTGGTGGGAAAAAGATCCTCGGCGACCTCTGAAAGAGGTATAGTGGCAAGAGGAAATATGTACATGGATTCCGGGAACAAGCAGAAGAACTCGGAGCGTGGAACGGAATCGCGCTGACCAGGATCATCTCCAATATATTTCCAGCTGCAATGGGCGAGTCTCCTTCACTCCGACCTCAGCGCATTGCAACTCGTTGACTCCCAAATTTGAAATATCTCACCTGGTACCTGAGCTCGTTGGACGTTTTCGCTTTGCGGAGAGTGCGGATAGAAGAGGTCGAGATTTCAATGTAGAACGTATGTCGCGCCCCATGGAATTCCTCTGATTGGATCCCCTCAAGGGAATAATATATCTCCGGCTCTAAAATAGGCGAGTCTGACTGACAGTCTTGCACTCCGACCTCGGCGCGTCCAAATGTTTCCGAGGAATCAGGATGTGTGGACCATCAACTTTCAAATTTTACGAGTTAAAGGACTCACCAGGCCTGCCAAGCCAGGACTCCCACCGATGCGGGGCACAGAGTAACAACAGCTGTCTGCGTTGACATAAATCACATGACCAGTCAGTCATTCCGCTCATCATTTCACCGTTTTCAACGGTAAGAAATTGAATCTGAACAATTAACACCCCTCACACCTGGCTATGGGAATGTTTTTATTGATCAGTATAAATACTGCATGTGCGAGCCTTCTAACGAGCATTCACTGTTTCCTTTCTCCCCTGTGAGTTCTACTGCTCCAACTTCTGATTTCCATCATCTTAATCACCGAGATTTTTTCTAGCCTTTTCCGAATCGACTAGTTCAGGCTCGTCGAATCTCTCTCTTACTGCGCCAAGTAAGCGTATTCTTGCCGTTTCTATGACTTTATAACTAAGTTCCAACCTAGACAATTCAAACGTACAATGGGAAAACTCATCGGCCTACCATCCGGTGTTCTTTTTCTCTCCCTTTTTCTTGGACTCTCAACTCCGTGGTTCGCCAGTGCTGCCGACCCAATCGACAACACCACGTCACCCATTTATCCCCGCAAAAATACCACTTTAATCCTGATCAAGGACCCCATCTATGGCACTCGAAATGTCAGCTATTGGGTGACTGATGACAAACTCGCGATCATCGACGGAGATGTCATTTACGGCTCTGTTGACGACCTTCTGTCTCACTCCCTTCCAGACCCGCTCGCTATCTTGAAACGAACTCATAGTATCAGAGCAAATACATGGCCCAGCGCAACTATCACTTACAAGTTCGATTCGGACGCTACCCAGACAGCGCTGGGCAGTATCGTCAGCACTGCCATTGACAACTGGAAAAAAGTGGCTCCTTATCTTAAATTCACCAAGGTTCCGTTGAACAGTGCTGTTGGCCAAAACGGTGTGGTCACGATCAAGGCCCCCGCTTGCGGTGGCTGTAACTCACCCGTCGGATTTGTAAACGCCCCGATGACCATGCGTTTGCAGGTAAGTTGTACCAGTGCACCTGGTAAGTGTGGTATTCTTGAGGCGACTCATGAATTTGGGCATTTACTCGGTGAGTTTACTCTGTTTTCTTTCTTTCCAGTTTTTCTTCTTACTTGCGTATGTATTATGCAGGCCTGTATCATGAACATCAGAGGTTCGATCGAGAGAAGGTTGTCCATTATAATTGTAAAAATCTCGACCCCAATTGCCCTACTGGTAAAACTATGCCCATCGGGGGGACCTGCTGTGATAGTTTCATTCCTGCAGGGTGTTGCGCCGATGCTGGTAACTTCAACATCCTCTCGGGCACCAGTTTTGATGCCGCTGGCGCCTACGATTTACATTCCATCATGCAGTACGAAGCCGATGCATACGCCAAAACAGGGACCAACACATTAACTCCTGCCGTTCCTGGCATCATCATACCGACCATAAACCTAAACATCGATTCGACAGATGCAAATCGGATTTGCAAGCTCTACTCCGCTCAATGCCCATTGGCCTTCTCTTGCCGTGAGGCTGGCTGCCCAACTACCTGCATCCCAATCACTCGTTGCAACAAACCCAGTTTATGCGATAACCCGATAATAGACCCTCCTCCTTGTTGCGATCCACCCGATCCAGGATTCTGTCAAAGTGAGCGGGACAGGTGTACCGCAATGGGTTGTAATTTCTTGCTGTAATCAAGGGTCAGGTAATACTTTTATTCTGGTATTGTAGTGCTTTACCTCGATTCTGTGCAATACTGCACAATTATGCACAATTTTCATTTGAAGGTTTTCCTGATTACTATCCTGGTCCTTCCTGGATATGGGGTCGGACGGTATTAGGAACACTTGTTGAACCGCCAAACAACTGAGTACGTTCTTAATATCGATGGCGCAAGTCCAAGAAGAACGGACAATGGGAAACCAAACGAACGGAGATACTTATATGCATGACAACGAGCGTGGACGATCGGGCCCGGGGTCGCGTCACGGTCACGTGGCGGTTGAACGTTGCAACGTTGAACCCTTGTTGAAACCCAGTTGTTTTTTGCACTTTTTTAAATTCTGCGACACATTGTTATATGCTTTCCTCGACAACTACGAACCCCTGGATATGGCTCCTTTGGTACCATTCGCAAATTACCACGGACAACGGATGGTTGGGTATGTGCTATTGGTGGCCTTTTCGTGTTCCCAGTTGATATTCGTGCGCAAGGAACTCAGGATGAGCGAGCGAGGTAGAAAGCGGATTGTGGTAAAAGTGTGCGTCCTGTCCGGCTCGTGTAACTTCATCACCGACTGACAGCAACCAACATTCTCAAGGACCTCCACCACGACCACATTGTAAGATACCACGACAGAGACGCTACATCCTCATGGAGTGCTGCGTTGGTGGCGACCTTTCCACCATCATCAAGCAAGCGACGAAACTGAACCCACCCAAAGACATGATCTGGCATTATTTTCTCCAAATTCTCCAAGCGTTACACCATTTCCACCATCCGAATGGCCATAGCAGATCAGGCAGCGGGTCCACGATCAATGGCGGCCCCAAGGAGGCTCCCGGCGAGTTCAAATTCTGCATCGTGACCTCAAACCCGACAACGGTTCGTCCTAATATACAGTCCAAATCGTCCTTTCTATAATCATATATTGTCTTGCAGTATTCCTCGACAAGAACAACACAGTTAAGCTCGGGGATTTTTGCCTTTCAAAAGCACGAGCACAGACGAGTTTCGCGAGCACCTATGTTGGGGTACGTCACTGCCAAGGTCCGATTGCCATCTATTTTTGAAAGGCTCCATACTATATGTCACCTGAGCTGATGCAAGAGAAGGCGTACGACTATAAATCGGACATTTGTGTCTGCGTTGTCTGATATACAAACTCTACGCTATTTTTATTCGGTACATTCACTATCGCATTTATTTGTTAGGTAGCAATGGCCGCATACCACCGCTTCCTCGAGGATACTCCCAAGCACTTACTTCGGTTATCAAATCCATGCTGAACCCCAACGTGAATGTTTCCCAATTTCTCACATCAGGAAAACTCATCTCGTGTGGCGCGGTATGGAACATCTGGCAAGTCTGGCACGTCTGGTGTCAGAAATTCACTCTTGCCATAAATTGTCAGAAACCTACCACACAAGTCAGCGCACCAGTCTTATTCATTTTTTGTGTGATCCCCAGAAAGTCCATCAAGTCTCATTTTTGAGACGTGCATAGTATGGCAAAAAAGAATTGATAAACATTATGTTACTTGCTAGCAATTGTTATGGGCCGTGGCCATGGTCGCCGCTGTCCTTATCGTCATCGCGTTTAGCCATTCTCGTGTTAGCCTAGTCGTAGTCCCTGTTAATGGAAGTGGAGAGCACTGAACGAAAAAGCAGCGAGAACGCACATACACACCTAGCAATCTAATTCATTGGTTGTCGGTGCAGCCGAGCCTCGCGCCTAAGACGACACCACTTAAGACGCTGCTGGAGTTGGTGGTCGTTGTGTTGGTCACTCATGAGGCGTTGATATTTTGCGTGGGACCGTTTCGAGGGGCATCGAAGTCCCTGGTGAGACACACGTGACTTTAAATGTGTTGATCAATTCAATGTTCAACATTCCTCTCTCTCTTTTCTCTCACCATCATCCTCCGCCACTACTCAAGTCATACTCTTCACAGCCTCAGGCGACCTTGCATATCGGAGGCGACGCCGCACCAGCACATCCTATGGAACTTATGAAACCGACTTGCGAGGGCAGATGTTGGGCAGTGGGATGGCGCATGATGGGTGTTATCCGGAGGTCAAACAAGGTTTGCACGTACCCATCACCAGAACATTGCTCACCTACTTTTCACTCATGTTAGCCTCTGCATCGGCCCAGGCTTCCGCCATGACTACTAGTGAGCCTCAAAATTATTCGCAGGGCGAAGGAAACACACACGCCCCAATCTGTCTTTCACCTCCCACTGCACCCCGAATAACAAAGTGTAGATATGTCAGTCTTATCTGCATGCTTTGCCGATATCTACCTCATCTCTCTTCTCTCAAGTCTTTTGTATCCGGCACTATATACCCCAACGTCGGTTGGCTCACAACCGTGACAACCCCCCACCAAACTCCAACAAGGATGATGAGGGCGAATCCCGCCTCGGGCAGGGTCTGCGGTTTAAATTGTCGAAAAGGAACTTGTATGTCACTGCGCCATGTTCCCGTCAATGTTGTAGGTTCGTTCTTTTTCCTCGCTATCCCTTTGTTTTTAATTTTGTGGCCATCACGAATCGACGACTATCAAGCTAGCACTGCCTAGCAGCGCTCGCGAACCCCCATCCTCGCTGCCTCCACATCGCCCCGATTCCTGTTGCTGCCACGGCGTAAGTTGTCATCAACGACAGGCCAATCGCACCCTTCCCAGCTCTAAGGACTGATCTCTGAATCGACTGGGTGTTGCTTGTAATCCCCGCAACGCCAACCAAGCCCGTTCCCCCCTCCATGCTCAAATGAAGATCGTCGCTCCTGATTTGTTGAGAGGAAGACGGGTAGGAGCCAACCCGTCACAGGTGGGAATGGGATGATGAAAAAGACGATCAGGGGACCAGATGTTCGAGGGGCCCAACCCTAAAGGTCGTTTAGTTGGACAGGGCCTGAGGCGATGGGGGTAGGCTCGAGCTGGCGATGCAAGATGACCGCTCGAAGGGATATTGTAAGGAGCGATATCCCCAGAGCCAACCAACAACGGTTCGTCATTTGCTTGATTCCTCAATCTGGTGATTTCAAGAATGATGCCTTTCTTGCGTTCAGTATACCCCCTCGCGGATACCATAGCCATTCAGTACTTATGTCGGCGGCCATTGCTCCATATCACATCTCCTGTTGAAGCAATTACTCATTCGCCATCGACCCAAGTGGCACCGTCTTACCTGATTCATGATGTTACCATAATTCTAAATGTCGCAGATATACGGGTCATTCATCGTCAGCCTGCTGTGCACAGCGACATTACATTTTCATTTTGGGAATGAGCTTGTGGGAGTCGTTATTTGACCATATACGTACATCCTGGGTGGCAAACGCTCTTTTGTTGAAACCAAGATATATTTAGCATTGTGTTACTTTCTGCCAGCGATTTCTTCAGTGATCCCTGTTATGGTCCCAGCTTTGTTTATCCACAGTTGGAAAGGCCATCCTGATTGATCTAGGTCCTTTCTTTTGAAGCGTTCTGTGAGTTTCCTACAAACCCGCAACAGGGAACGGGAAGTATTCTGCCGTGACTGACGAATTCGAGGATGAATTGAACTATTGAGTACAGTAATTTATAATTCAAATCAATTGGCTGTGCCAAAAAATTCGTTCCTGCGCACAGCATGATATGTATACTTGGACATGTCGAAGGTAAGCACAGCCTCGTTCGCTTTTCTCTTTCCTCCACCATCCATACATACACAACAAAGATCGTTTGACATGGCTCACATCAGACAAGGGTTCTTCTCTGGAGGGATTCGTGATGTGACGATCCATGGAGGCACCTTCGTAGATGTTCATGGGAGTTACCAAGTCCAGAGCAACAATCATGAAACCCGTACCCCGCTGACACCAGTACCCTTCAACGCGGGTACGGGTTTTCTGGAGTACGGGTGTGGGTAGCCCTGGAATACCCCAGGGTTACCCGAGTGAGTGAGTTGGGTGAGCATTGTCAAGAAACTATGGAATTACGACGAGGGTGACACATTCCTGAGCACGGATGGGGCTTTGAAATGGCGGATGGTTCATAAGCGCGCCCCTAAATACGAGTTCGGAAAATTGGGGAGTATATATTTTGGTCATGTTGGATCAATGTTGGATGAAGAAGATTCCGCGGACATAATTCGCTATCATGATCAATTGGACCTCGGGCTGACTTGGTACGTTACTTGTTTGTTTTTTCTGTGCATAGCCGATCACAAATTTGTAGGAATACCTATAAAATTCGTGTCAAATTCCGTGTGGTTCCTGCTCTTGGGCCAAGTTTCCAAGCGTGATCAGACGAAGGATATCAACCAAGTTGTTTATTTGACTTCTTGAAGGGAAGCGCAACGATGGCGACTACCAGAAATGGTATGCGAGGCCACACAACTAGTAGTGTTTGAGGCGTCATGCACATGAGGTACGTGCTAAAAATACTCGGTGTACGATAATTCCTGATCTGTAGCAATGGTACAACAAAGAAAGCCAACGCTGTTCAATACGTTGGTGGGAAATATAACGATCTGCACCTAGAATATCGGGAAAGCCCCGACCCCACCGAACACGCTCGGCGGCGCACGGAAATTTTGAACGCAGACGAGAGAAGGACAGGTGGGCGATATTGCTTACTTCGTTTGAGGGCGGCTTTTTGAGGGAGCGGGTGAAGACTCGGACAGAACATAAATTTTTATTTACCAACCATTCCTGACTCGACGGATTACAGACGGTTTGTCGTCCTAGGAATTGAAAAAAAAAGGAGAAAAGAAATACATAATGTAGTGCACTGAGCGTGGTTTGGATATCTTCAAGTTGTCGTTCGAAGACGCTAGGCTGCCAACCACCCGGAATTATGTAAAACATCGTTGACAGTGGGATAGCCAAGTTGGCGAATTCCTCGCTGTGGCAACATCAGTCGGTGCTGATATCCAGGCAGGGTGATGGGCAGAGGAGATAAACCAGCCTGTTGGTGGGATAGAAGTGGGGTTCGTTCATCAAATCATGAATGGACTGATGGAGGGGGACGATGCCAAATGTCGGGCCACTTGAAAGGGGAGAAATGGGGTGTGGGTGCGAGGAGCGGACGTCGGGTAAGGGTGAAGTGGATAGTAGATTAGAACGATGAGATTGACGGAAGAAGGCGGTGGTATGGTGGTGATTGTATCTCTCGTTGGATAGGAGGAAGAAGAACGATCACATTTCCAAGGAAGGTGTCAACTCGTCGCTAGCTCACTCTTGTCCATCTCTTTTTCAGTACGTCGCGGCCTGCCGTTGTTGCACGTCTCGACTTCGAAATCGTCCCAGTTGTTTCTCGCGGGAGTCTCTGGGGCGTATTTAAGGCCAGGACTTGAATTTAGATCCCTGAGTGTTCGAAACGCGTCGTGAGCTGCCAAACATATGCGGAATGAAAAATGAATGCTGGTCAAGGACAAAAAGGAGATTAGTGACAGTTCGCTTTCCCACGAGAAAGCCACGAGTCATCCGTCAACACATTTCTCCAAGGTTCCTACAAGGCTACCGTGGATGCGATAGTGTTTATCTCTGGGTAAGATCTTGGTCAGGACTCAGTATGGGATACATATGGTTATCGATTGCTTATAGAGTGATGGAATCCCTGAGTCCTGACAATTCGGCCGGATCCCTAGGCACATCGCCATCGATTTCTTAAGCCCTGGAACCTCCTTGCTGTCAATGGGTATATTGGTTCCACTCTTTGTGTTACTCAGTTCCATTTTCGGTTTGTTGTCATATCACAATGCCAAGCAAACATGGGCATGTGACCACCGCCAATACAGACCTGGCTCCAGCGTCGGATGAGTCGGATCGCGCATAGCAGGCGTGAGAATGCCTTCCTTTGCATTGATGGAGGAACTCATCCAACAGCGTTTTTTTTCGAGATCGAGTTTAGCGACAATAGCTCCGCGTTGACCGCTGGGGCTGGCAATGTAGTAGTAGTGGAACTGGGAGGTGGAACTTGGTTAGCACGTCAGTGGAACTCGGGAGCTTCTGAAAGCTTCTGAGTTCCACTGACTATCCCGCCGCCGGCCCCTCCGCCCTTTTCCCTGCCAGTCCATTGTTCCAAGATCACGTCCATAGCTTGACTTGTTTGGAAAATGTGCCGCTGGCCCATTCCAATATAGGATTGGAAATACATAATTTTTCGATTCAACCTCCCTTCAGAGTGCAGAATTAGACCCTACGCATTTGATGAACAATTCATACGACCTAGACTCGGATTGTGATTTAACACCTTGGTCCTTATATGTAACCCTACCATCTAGAAACTTTATGTTTTGGTTGATAAATAGTCAGATGTAATTGTTTTTTTTTTTTACTTTTCTACTGGTCTCTACTACTTTGAACTGGTATTTTATGCTATTTTCGGCAAGCCTGGACTGTCACCGCAGTTTGTGCATTAGTCTTTGCGTGACGACGTGAATAGCGGCCCGGTTGTCCTGAGGCCAGGCGGGATGGCGGGCGGGAGTGTGTGCGTAATGGAACTCGGGTACTTCCGAGTTCCACTGACACTAAGTTCCACTTCCACTACTTTGGTCGTGACTCCTGGCAATGCCTGGCATTCCATTCAAATTCGAAATCCCGAGGCTGGACTTAAGCTGGACCTCGACATCAGGGATGGCCCAAGGATGACCAGGACAATTGTTCCGGAAGTAGCCTGGCGCCAAGACAATCGTCCCCTCTTGAGGACTTCTACGGAATAGAATGCCACGACGAACCCTAAATTCATAGAAAATTAAACGTGTAGCGGAACGTTGATGTGCCCTTCTTTCCCTCTCAAGTACTATGTTCTCCTCCGGCCAACGTTTTGGAATGTTCTTCCCAAGCTTGGGTGGATGGTAGGTTCTGTCTGGTTGCAAGTTGACGCCAGTAACTCAAATGACAATTTTCTTGCAGCCTCACAGCAATTGCTGCTTCCCTCGTGTTACTGCTCGCAGCGGTGAGTCGTCTAGCTGGTCTAACGAGTCTAAGCCAACCTCGACAACTTTGATCGGTGCTGTAGGTGAGATGGCTCCACAAAACGGCATCCGGAAGGCAGCCAAACTCCAGCGACAACATTATCTTTCTGAACCTCATGCTCGCGGATCTCATTCAGGCAATTGGTGCGAATTCTGGGCCATTTGTTCACGCAGAGCCCTAATATCGGATCTCCGGCTTCCAGGAGCACTGCCCATGATCTGGTGGATGACTGAAGGGGTGTGTATGGAAATTCTTGGATTTGAGATGAAATACGAACTGACGAGTCACCATTTGAATTTGAAGGTCATCACGGAAGGGCGCCTTTGCACGGCACAGGCGGTGATAAAGCAAGTTGGTGCTAATGGGGTGGCATTGTCGTAAGCCCTTCATGATCCCTGTTCTTTAGATTCCTATGTCTCACAATCGAGCGGTCTATTTCAGGTCCTTGGTGCGTACTACCTTTCTATTTGCTGCTCGTTTTCTGATCGGAAATAAAAAGGCTATTGCGGTGCACACATTCTGTGTGCTCGTGCTCCGCTGGAGCGCACCAAAGATTTTCTCCAAGCTTGTGATCCTCATGATCTGGATCTTCATCGCCCTCGTTATTGCAATCCCCTACAGCCAAAATAAACTACTGTATGGGGATGTCGGTTACTGTAAGTCGTAGGACTGATCCGCATTTTTATTAGGATTGACGTTCCCTTAAAGGGTGCTGGGTCAAACCGGCATTTGGGACAGAGCAACTGGTCACTCAATACATATGGCTCTGGGTATCCTTAGGCCTCGTGATAATCTTATATGCCATCATGTTCGCTGTGATGCGGGAGTTGATCATCGTTGAAAATGGTGTATGGTATTGGTACAGAAACCATACGCCAAGATCTGGTGCTGGCCGAGCTGCAGAAAAAACACAAGAGGAAAAAGATTCCAAGGCGATAGCTAACCTGCTATTACTGTGAGTATTTTCAGAAATCCCATGAAGTATACCGGCTGTTGGATCGTCGCTTATGATAGTTGATTTTTTGTGTTTAGCTACCCTGCGGTAAATTTTGTTTGCCTAGTACCAAACAGCCTTTCCTGTCGGCTTTTCTACTCTGGCACCCACGTCCCATACGAAGCCACCCTCTTTACCGCCACCCTCTTCTCTCTCTCCGGGACTCTCAACGCTCTCCTGTTCTTCTTTACCCGTCCACATTTAGTGGTCGACATTGAAACTCAAGCTTTCAATGATAGAGAGCCAACAAGCCCCAGCTCGCGGAAGTTCGGGTCCCTGCCCAGTCGCACCCCCGCTGCATCGGACGACGTTCTGCCCGACTTCGGGGGCCAGTTCGACCCTTACAACTCAATTCCACTCGCCGAAGGCACGAATAGTGATGTGCGTACATCGCCCCGCCAGATGGAATTCGATTCCGGTAGCCACGCAGCTTATTTGCCAGGCGAGCGAAGCCATGGAGATTTTAGGTTGAAACCCGCCCCTCCTGCCGCCTGCGTTGGTGGAGGAGGAATCGTATGAATACCTCCCACGCTAGACTTTGGTGCGACAATTACTGAGGATTAGTACTCCTGCTCTGTTGTACAGCTCCAAATATATATTTTTCACCTGTTAATTATCCATAACGCCCCCCCAATTATGCAATGAGAATAGCCGAGGAAATTAATCATAAGAGCAGGTGAATCTGCAGTAAATCGGATTCACCCACAGTTCAGTGGAAATTCACCCGTTTGAGATGTCTGAAATACATGTTGAAATTGGTAATAAAACCTTTGAAAATAACCAGGTTTTCACCCGCTGCCGACTTCGTAATTTCATCCACCCATCGGGTGAAACATTTGGTTGCATGATGATTTCAAATTGGTAAGCTAATTACAATAAACCGATATATTGAGGAATTGAATATTGAAATTCACCTGTTGTGGGGTCCACAGTGAATATCCAGCGGTGAAAAAGTATATATTTCTTTTGAACGAGATGGCTCACCTGAACGGCCTGTCGATACTTCTGGCGCCTGAACTTTCCATTCCAAAGCTCTTTCAAGGAGGAAACTATACATTAGAAGTCAGCCAATGTATTCACCCCCGAAACTTTACGTACTTTTCGATATCGACATTATTGGAAAAGGAGACGATGTGAAGGACGATATGTCTAGATCAAACGATGACGACGACCTGCGCATGCAATTGTAAAACTGGTGATTGTATCCAGAGATTCCATGATCATGCGGCATATCACTGAATACGATTTATGACCAAAGCAATTCTAAATGTCCTTGACCGGAACTCGACGCATGGTCACATCAACATATTCTGTATTTAATTATATCCCCCATCCGTATAATTCTCTTGATAAGATTACTGTACTATTTCGACCGATTGTTCATGCCATGTTACACGTTACATGTATTGTTCATCTGACAAGTTGTTCACGTCACCCTAAATAGGAAATTAAGGGTCCATTTCGGGTGCCTCGGGCGCTTTTTTGGAGATTTTGGACTAAAAACTCACCCTTTTGGGCCCCGTTACGCGTTACATTTACTACTATTGTTCAGTTCATGACCGACCGTTACCCGTTACATGAACAATCGGTCGAAATAGTACAGTAGTCGTTCGATCATATTTGACGATTTGACGAACTTTGAAGGATTATAATAGTTAACTCAAGCGCCCACTTTCCGATTCCCTCATCTGGCCTTTGAAGTGGTTTGTTCTGGTGCGCCACTCTACGCGTACGACGACGCTTCCACAAATGGCTCGGGTGTATATCTATTTTTACACTCATCCTCCATGAATAGAACCCACAGAAACATTTGGAACATGGTCGTCCATAGCAAATGTTGTCAACCGAGTTTTGACCACGGCGTTGATATCGGATGTGCTGGAGTTGAGGGATTGTTGGCAGTGAGGATGAATGGGAAACACGTTGTTCTCGTGAGATACAACACAGACTTTGCCCTGCCATGCGTTCCATCGCGTCCACCCTGCAGTTTTAGTCGCCCGTTGATCGTTGGTGTCGAAAGGGTCGGCTCCACCTATTATCTTATCGTTGAACTTCCACAGTCGTTGAGTGCATGGAATTCAAGTGTAAGTACGTCGCTATGAATTTTTCTCATCATCAACGAACGAGGAGTTTTCAGAGTCAATAAAGCACCGTAACCCCGAAACTTGCGAATAACGCCTCCCTCCTCTCCAGCGCTCCTCAAAAACCCCTTCTTTTTCCAGGACGCCCGGCTTCCAGACGCAACCGAGGAGTCGATGGGCGATCCCATTGTTCATCGTTGATTTCATGCGATCATACCAGCCGCTGGCGATCCGTCCATCCCGCAAGGGATCATATTCATATTTGGGTATCGGAAAACCTGAATAGGGCATTCCTTCAACATCGTCTAGGGAAGTGGAAATCAACCGATTGAAAGGTTTGAAGGCAGAAGTTACAACATACATTCGCACACTAACAGCCCTTTGTACCCAGGGGTTCATACATAACTTTCGTACCGCTTCGCTGTGGCTGCAAATTGAATAACAAAGTTTTTACCTGTAGGTCGGACGGTTCTCATCTCCGTTTGGAAGATGTACAGGCCGATGCGCATGAACCTTTTCTTCACATCGAATTGGTAACGAGTTTCGTGAATACGATACTCCATCGCGAAACGCAGAGTCCACATGTGCAGTCGGAGGAAGTCGTCTTGCTGATATAACATTCCCTCCTTTACCGTGAGACCTGACGGAGCCATCTCGGAAGAGGCACGCATGCTGTCCAGGGTGTTCTCGTTGTTGAAGTCCTTCTAAGACTTGCAGAACGGCTTCTGAGCTTTCCAGTGAGAAATATGATGCTCTCGGCTCTGTGGGTCTCGATGACACCAGAGTGTGGATCGAAATAGATTACTCACGCAGTGTCGTACCATTTTGCACAATTTTGCATCCACGGGCGTCGGGAATGCTGGGGCGCCCTCATGTTTTGGTGATGTGACAGTGGATACACTCATGCGGCACATTTCAGCCGCTATCAAGGTATCCTGGGACGTGGAGTTTGAAAAATGTTTGTTCGCGATCCGTATGCACGTGATGTGATACTCCGCTCATCATTGACATTTGTTCATCATGACCAGCGATTCCGTATGCTCAGGATAATCAAACGCAGTCGACTGGGTTCGCGAGGGAGTCCTTACGAGAAGAGGGAATTTACATGGTAAGTACTTGTCCTCGTCAATTCGCCCCACCTTTGCATCCTCATACCTCTCTGACAGTGGCAGTAACGAGTTTTATATCCTCTACCCGAGGAGATTCGACCGCATTGGCCTCACCTACCCTCGCAAGTCAACTGGCCATCTTCTCTGTCCGTGCGTCGCCTCAGAAATGGAGACAGCGAATACTTGCTCCAATTCTGCACCAACGTCGAACCCGACACCTCGGAACTATCCATGTACCACACATCTAGTCAATCCAATGGGCGTACGCCCAGATATTTGCCAGCGGACACCACGCACGCGCGTTTTAGGATCCAGGAACTGCCCCGCCGTTCAATGTTCAACGTTCAACGTTCAACGTTCAACGATTACCCCCCCGACATGCATCTACATAACCTGCCGCCACTCTTCCCATACCCACCTTCGTTTTCTTACCACCCACCCCATCTGCGATAACTCTCATCTCTCCATCGGCCATAGCTGTTCTCTCTCAGCCCAAGTATCCAGTGTTAATTTATAACAAGAACGACTGCCGGCTTCGAGATTGAGCTCGAGGAGGGAGTGATGCTGAACTAAAGGGCGAAGGATGTCGATGACGATAGATGATCACTCACCTGGTAAGCAGT
>Ga0307513_10006614_pt1 | contig 15132 bp, 13 predicted proteins | sample 15_EM_MG_FD_202174 | JGI IMG/M metagenome (GOLD analysis project Ga0307513, IMG submission 202174) | Populus trichocarpa ectomycorrhiza microbial communities from riparian zone in the Pacific Northwest, United States - 15_EM | ecosystem: Host-associated > Plants > Roots > Unclassified | place... | reverse complement strand
CTGCCACACCCACAAGCGGTGCACCTTCTCCTGGTCCTGCGTCATCCTTCGCTCGTATCGATGCTCCCGAAACAGAAAAACCCCCGCCTCCTCCGTCTCCCAAGAAAGAGAGATCTAGACGCGGAGGAGGTGGACGTGGTGGCGGACGTGGTGGCGGAGCTCCAGCAAATGGCTCTCCAGTTAAAGTTCCGAATATTCTTCAACGCCCAGAAGGACCACCCCCTGCCGCTGTTCAGAAAGATGCATCCGATCCGATAAACGGCTCTATGAACGGCACTGATGCCCCTCCCAACCCTACCCCTCCCAACCCAACAACCAACCAGCCAGCAATTCCGAGCACCTCAGGAAATGCCCCTCGTGGCGGCGGTCGACGAGGTCGAGGTAGGGGTCGAGGTGGTGTTCCTGCGACTACCCCACGAGGTGGCTGATATTTCCACCTATCCGAATTTCAACCAGAAGCAAGGTAGTCTTATTTTTTGAATCATTTGCCCATGTCATTCTGACTTTTATATATACAAGATCTCACCCAACCTTTCTTTTCGAAAGCTTGATAGCTGAAATGCCCCTCCGTTGTGCCCCTCAATGCTGCTGCATCGCAGGATCGCAACATTCCCGCTCAGATGTCCCGCAAGTTGTATTCCGCGAAACCCTTGGCACCGCAACTTCGTTTGTTTTATGAAAGAAGGACACTCCAGCTTCGGGTGATAGACGAAAAAATGCCAGCTCTCTGTATTACCAAAGAAGTCATTCGCTGTTTTCCTACGAATCGATGACGTTTTCGACTTTTGCTTTTTCATTGAGTTGGATACTTTTTATCAGCAATTAGGTGTTAGGTTACGCTTTGAGGGCATTGTTGACCTTCCTGAAGTATGTGCATACCCTTATCGTCAAGTTCTCTCCATTGTTTGGTACTTGATTAGCGCTGACCTTTTCACCCAAGTATCATTCAAGGCTCAGCAGAACCTGACTACAATCAGAACTGGTGGTGTGGTTCTATTAATTCATTTCGGTCCGTGTTTTCTCCTAAACCGCTCATTCCAAATTACGAGGATCATGTTTGCCACTGACGGTGAGAAACGTCGCTCTTGAGAACATGCACGTCGTGGGTTTTCTGGTATTAGGTGCAACTATGGCCTCCGCGTTGTCGCTAGAGTTCGGAGAGACTGGATTTCAAGCTGCCGAATAATCACCATTCGAATTAAAATTTCATGGTATGCGCCGTCTAATAAATGCCAGGTACAACATAGTACGGAACCTTCTTCGCCCAGTCCACCCACTGCTTTCCAAACTGCTTTCGCAGCGCCTCGTCTTCGTTTGACATCCTCGTGAGTACCAAATATAGTGTCCCGATTATCATGATGACAGCGTAGGACAATGTAACGAATTTACCCTGTGCCGTGTCCCATAGACCGGATTCTCTGACCCAGGAACCTTCCCAGAATTGCCACAAAAACCATCCCGAATGCGAAATTAGAAGGCCGGTATATCCTGGGTGTCGGACGATGGAATATGGCCCGCCGGTCACCAATTTGTGGTTGTGCTGAATGCTGGCCTCGAAACGGAAGAACTCGCCCAAATAACGGTAGGTAACGAGCCTAATCAACGACCCTGTTATGATCATTATTCCGCCCAATGCGATAATCGGTGTCAATTGAAGCTCCTCTGGCCTGCCTCCTTTCATGACCAGCACAGAAAGGATCGCCTGGGATAGAGCGGACGATCGAAAGTTCCAGGCGAGTATTGTCGTTATTTCCGCAATGCCTGCTATCCACTGAAGCGTCTGCCATGCGTGTTGTTAGCCTCCATCTAGATTCTACCTGAGGATTGGAAAACGTACCGTGGCGTAAAATGGAGACCTTTGAGTATACCACTCAATTTCCATGAAATTGGTTATGAGACGTTCGCTTTTTGCGGCAGGCGGATTGGGAGGCGTGATGCATTTCTTGAATGCCCAACAAACGAGGAAGGTGAGGGGAATTCTGGCAAGCGACATCTTTGGGGCTACTCGCTAACTGCTTCTCGATGTAAAGTGCTTTTATATGCAACATTCCAGAGAACTCCGGATATGCAGTAAAAAATTTCCCAAAGTCGGTCGTTTACTGGCTGTCCCGATCTCGACAGGTCTATTTCATCCAAATTCTGGAATGGGTACCAAAAACGTAACCCCATGGAATAGTCTTCCGGGAATCGGTGAGGGAAGCCAGGGATATGGAATTGCCCGGCTCAGGAGTGAGAAAAAAAACAAAGCTGCACACCCTGGGTGACGATTAATGGAGTAAAGTGCGCTCTCTACGAATTTGTGGTTGCTTACTGAGCGTGGCCCCGGTAGAGTTCCCGAAGGAACGGAAGCGGAGCACGGTTCTTGCGGAAATCGATTTCCCTTCGATATTGCTACCCGGATTTAACTGGAGCTCTTGAGACGTCTCATTGCCTTCTTTCTTAACAAGTGGGGACGTTGGCAGCAAAGAAGGTGGTACCATCACTACTTACCAGTTGCCACCGGAAGTTCCAGGTGGTCATTTCCCCGCCCATTTCAGGGGTATACCACTCCATTCCCTTAGAGTTGAGATCTTCATTTCTTTTTCCATGTACAGCGCAGAAGGATGGCAGGATTTTGGAGGCCAATGACTCGGACGTGGACAAAGGTGAGGCTGGATAGCTGAGGTCGTTCTTAATTTACTTGAATATCTTCAACTCGTTTCGAAGAGTTTGGTAATTGCAACAATGCAATTTCAGGAACGTCATGAATACCTATCTCTGGGAAGTATTCTACTATTAAGCCCGGATTTGGAAGTCAAATTATCGCCGAAATGAATCAGTACACACCGAAGGAAGCCGAATAATCACGACAGCCTCTGACGAAGTGCGCCTGGGGGGCTTGAATGGGACTTCGTAATCGCATTCGCATTGATTTCTTTTTTCAGATGCTGCTGACAGACTAGGAGTACTACGGCTCCCAAATCCCACTCACATAATTCGGGGAGCGGCCGATGTATTCAAGGATATAAATGCCTTCATATATTGTGAACCGTAGGGCACTTCACATATATCGCAGTCTGGCTAGGAGAGACTAATAAATGCCGGTGAGGTCCAATAAACTTGTTCAGGTTTGTTTGGAACAGATGACGATTCAGACTCGAGCTTTCTAATAAATGTTCAGTAAACTAGTAAGTCATCGCACTTGAATAGAGCACTCTTCTAGCCTGGTACTATTGAGTGCCTACTAATTTACTCTTCGAATAATTCTCGCATTTCTGTAAAACGGGTCAAAGCAGTCATGAGGAAGCCTTCAAATTGGCCAAATATCACATCTCGAATTACGCAAAAGTGAGATACGGCAGTACGCGCCATCTAATAAATTCCCGGTAAAAGATAGTACTGAACCTTCTTCGCCCAGTCCTCCCACCGTTTTCCAAACTGCTTTCGCAACGCCTCGTCTTCGTTTGACATCCTCGTGAGTACCAAATACGATGACCCGAGTATCATGATGACAGCGTAGGACAATGTAGCCAATTTACCCTGTGCGCTATCCCACAGACCGGATTCTCTAACCCAGAAACCTTCCCAAAATTGCCACAAAAACCATCCTGAATACGAAATTAGAAGGCCGGTGTATCCTGGGTGTCGGACGATGGAATATGGCCCGCCGGTCACCAACTTGTGGTTGTGTTGAATGCTGGCCTCGAAACGGAAGAACTCCCCCAAATAGCGGTAGGTAACGAGCCTAATCAACGACCCGGCTATGATCATTATTCCACCCAATGCGATCATGGGTGTCAGTTGAAGTCCCTCTGGCCTACCACCTTTCATAACCAGCAGAGAAAGGGTCGACTAGGAAAGGTCGGACGATCGAAAGTTCCAGACGAGTATTGTCGCTACTTCCGCAATGCCTGCCATCCACTGAAGCCTCTGTGTGTGTTGTCTGTCAGGCTTCCATCTGCCTCAAAATCAGAAAACGTACCGTGGCGTAAAACGTTGCCCTCTGAGTGTACATACCACTCGATTTCCATGAAATTGGTTATGAGGCGTTCGCTTTTTGCGGCAGGCGGATTGGGGGGTGTGATGCATTTCTTGAATGCCCAACAAACGAGGAAGGTGAGGGGGATTCTTGAGAGCGACATCTTGCGAGCACTTGCTAATTGCCTCTTAGTGCAAACTGCTTTATACCCCAGTGAACCTGAATGAGTATGCAACCCGCTGGAGGCCCGTCCCAGCCTAGATGCGGTGTTTCATTAAGCAGCATTTTTTTCGGTGTTAAACAACCGCATAGATTTGCCGCCGCGAACTGGTAAGGACAGCAAGCGATTAAGAATTGCCTTGGCTCAAGTTGAGCACCAAGATCCTTTGCCGAATTTCCACAAAACGAGGGTGCAGAATAAACAACTTGAAAGCCGCATATCCTAGCACAAGTAGTCCCCTCGTTGTGAGGTTGTGGCTGTACTGAGATTGGCCTTATTCCCCTAAGGAAAAGCTTGAGCGCTAGTCAAGTGCCAGTGGTGCATAGCTCGACCTAACTAGCAATTAACTAGCCCTTTTGGAGTTATTGTATAACGTTAAGGGTGGCTAGCCATCAATCGAACTTGCCGAGTTTGATTGCCTTCTCATGTGACAATATTCTCCTGAATCTCAGACGGTAGAGACGAGAATTCGAAGGGCAGAGATTGTATTCAGATCGATAAAATCGAATAAAGTCTAGTTCGTATGTGAGATTTAAACTCTATGATGATCATTCAGACCTTTCTTTTTCAATAGATACCAGGTATCACCAGATAGGGCACCCTTTTAGCCCAGTCATCCCATTGACTGCCGAACTTCCTCTTCAACACCTCGTCTTCTTTTGACATGCGCGAGAATGGTATCGCTGAGGTGGAGAGGATTGCGATTGCCACATAAACCGCAAGGCACAGTTTACCTGTTGGACTTGCGAAGAAACCACACTCCCTCACCCAAGAGCCGCTTGCCCCGTTCCACAGAAACCAACCAACGTTCGCCATCAGCATCCCCGAATAGGCAGGATGGCGCACATAGGCGTAGGGACCCGTAACAATCAATTTGTGATTTTCCTGGATGCTGATTTCAAACCGAAAGAAGCGTCCCAATTCGCGGAAGGTGCGCAGACGCAGGGCAGCACCGCAAGTCCAAAGTACAGCTCCCAGATATGAAAGTGGTGTCATGCGGAGTTTGCTGGCTGATATTTCTTGGCGGACACATATCGACAAAGCCGCCTGGGCCAATTTGGACAGAGGTCTGGTACTTGCGATGATGGCAACTATTTCAGCAGTGGCCGCCAGCGTTTGGAAGACCTGATACTATTGATTAAAAGAAGGGAGTCATTATTTTGAAGGCGTACGTGTCCCAAGTTGTGCCGATATTTACGAAGTCGATTAACATCAATCATCGTCGAGGGTACGATTTCGTGGTCTGATGGTGGTGGGTTGGGAGATGACAACATGAGCTTGTATCCAATAGTGAGGAGAACGATAACTGGTATTTTCTTCAGAGACATCGAGGCGGTTGTAGCATCGTATCGGAGTTATGTCCGGCCATATTTATAGGGGGCGTCGCTGTTCTCATCGGCTTCGGTTAGGTCTATAAGAACAGAAGTGATGCGGCCACTTCGTCCATCATTCTGGGTAATTGAGGACCGGGAAAATTACGTCAGAGCCTCACTTCCAATCGTTTCACGATCGACAGCCTAGCGCACGGATACATAGCATCACAAATACTTATGACACTCCGAGGTTGCTCGAAGGTAAGTGATAATCTGGTTGGAATTCCAATTGTTCATTAATTTGAAGTCCCTGTTATTCAAAAATCATGAATCAATGATGCACCGATGCCCGATGTCCCGCTTCCGAGTCGTTCATGCATGATCCTGCAATAGCCGGAGCAATAGCCGCCGACGGGATGAAATCCCCGTGCCCTTGCCATCTTGTACTATGAGACACCTAACGGTCCTAACCATACGCCATCATTTTACGCCACGGTATGTTTTCCGATTTTGAGGTAGATGGAAGCCTGACAACACACACAGAGGCTTCAGTGGCAGGCATTACGGAAATAGCGACTGTCGAACTCTACACTTTCCTTCTACTGTACTTATGAAATTATTATAAACAGGCGTCTGGATCCGGAGAGTATCTACCCCCAACTCCAAAAAGGCCTTGATCATAAAACTGGGACCATCACCCAACCTCGACCGGGAAATCCGCATTTACAAAGAGTTAGGGGCGAACGTCGTAGGCGGACCTGCCAGCATTCCCCAAATCATTTGGTCTGGAGAAGAACTTGGATATAACGGCATCATAATGCCCAAATACCATGAGGTGTACTTACAGTAATTCATGAGTGAGCAAGCCGCCGCCTGGAGAAGTCAAGGAGATTCGAGAAGTACAAGTAGTGGGATTTATTCGAGCTCCGACAGCATGTGACCACGTTGATGGAAGAAATGTTGGAATTCTATTCCTCTCGACTCACTGCTCAGTGCTCTCCACCTGGCACCCACCGCCTCCCCGAAGCCCAATACAAATGTTGCTTTTTATCTCGGGTAGACTAGGTGGAACATTTGAAGCAAGTCAATCCCTGGGATTGCATGCGAACGGAGGAGAAGGCGACCACGGCAGTTTGGTTCGCATCGTCGAAACCCCTGGTGTGAGTTCATTCGCACTACAGCACGCAATACGAGTCGGCGATATCCCCACCACCGCCCTCGCCAAGCCCCTGCCTTCCTGCAAGTCCAAGTCACACTGGCAGCACCCCAGCACGAGCCAGCATAATCTCCACCGCTGCTTCGGTTGGCAATATTCCCTCTTATTGGTCTGTTCATGAGGCCACTCTGGCAGGAGGTGGCGTAAACCCCACCGCCGCCCTCACTTGCCTTGATTATGTCCGTGCCCTCTTGTAGGCTAGCGGATGCCCCAACTTCAGGGGTATCTACCACCATCGTGCAGTTTTCTGGCCAAATTTCATGTTAGAAGGATCATCGGTCCCATTGTCAATGTGTCTTTTACCCTCTTTCCACAGTAGCTGGTGGATAGCGAGCCACATTTCCGGTGGCTGCTGCGATGATTCTGGTAAGTCTTATTCCATATATTTCCGTTACACAATTATGTTCTAATCTGTGGTCATTGGTGACGACCGCGAGGAACGGCAATACTGTGCTGCGCCGCGTGTACTCATTGAAGGAGTCTCGGGGGAAGTGCAGAGAAGCCGTAAGTATCCCAGACCGGCATCGAGAGTGGTTATCACTCGCGTTACTCGATGTTCGGGGTGCTTGTGCAACTGTCAACAGTTCTGGATTTCTTGGTCGTCCTCAAAGTTTGGCCTGTGCTTGCGATTTCGGCCGCACCACCACTGGCACTCTCCCTCCTTCAAAGACTTATCACCACCAGAAACGAAATCCCCGGCCTCGCCTAGTGTGTGTCCCGCTACTCCTAGCCCTAAACTCCCGCCGTATCCGCTAATGACACAACCTAGACTAACAAAGCCCACCCACTCACCCACATCTTGTTTCACGCCTCTTCCTATCACCACCATTGACACAATTGTGGCTTCTCCAAAGCTGCCCGCATTGGCACTTCCTCACTTGATGAACAAAGAACAGGCCAACGTGGATATCTGAACACGAATTCTTTGATAATGCTGTCGGCCTATTGGTGCATCGGACGAATATTGATGTGCAATGGTCCTGGGTTCCGGCGGGGTCATGTAAATGGCAACGAGTGTGCGAGAGGAGAGGTTGGGCGCTGTCCAAATGGGACGCGGGTGGGTGATGTGCACGTCCAGGGTCGTAGGAATGGGTGAGTGGTACCGTCGGTTGTGCGATGCCTAAAAAACTCAATCAGGCTGCTCGTCGTTTGATAGGCACCGTTATGACTTACGGATAATGGCGCTCATCAGGAAATCGATTCCCCAAGTCGGCCTCTCAAATCGTGTCGTATTAATATATAAAGACAAATCTTGTCCCTAAAGACTTTCGCTGGTCTTTACTACCGCAATCCAATCCCTTTTCCTTCTTGCGGCACTGATAACGGCCATACTCATGCCTACCTTCTAGTATCATAGATCGTGTCGCACGACGGGCCACCCCTTCCATCGCTGGTTCTCCCTTGAATTTCGCTAACACTCCTGCTCATCAGCTCAAGACACGGTCACCGATGCGCATATGTACACGGTGGTGTTTATTTCAGAATAAGGCTGCGCTGATAGGAGGAGTATCGACGACGACATTGTCAGATGTAAAAAGAGAAGTTTGGAGAAGGAAGAAATGAGCACTCTGTACACTACTCACGCATCCTACAACTGACACGTGGTTTCCAGCGGAGTCTCATTAAGCAAGTGAAGACAGGGTTATGATCGTCAATTCGGAACCACCATCGTTGGTGCGCTTTCCAACATCGTCCCAGGACATTTTTATTTCACAACAACTCGCTGGTGCGAAGTTGAGTCCAGACGGAAAGGCGTGCGTCGTGAACAAGTCGTCGTTTGCATCATTATTAAATAGCCGAGTGGATTTCAACGCATCAAAGGACACGCCAGCTAGGAAGAAGTGCCCTGCTAAATGGTTGTATGCTCAGAGTAAAATCGTAGGTGTCTCCCCTTATACACAGGCAGTTCCATTTATAACTAGGTTTATCAGGGAAACGTGTTGTTTTAAAATGGATTAGAATGAAGATACAGGGACCAAGGCATCGTTTCAACATCAATACACCCCGGAAACTTGAAATCCGAGTTCCAACCCCACCTTTTGACAATGGAGACTTAGTTCCTTGTGAAGACATGTTCCTCAACTCGTCGAAGGCAATGCTAATGATTCACCTTTTAGGTTCCGTTGTTGCACCCCGCGAATTATGCTGCCCTGACCCAACTCTGAGCAGGAGCCTGACCTGAAAGGGTTGAACTGGGTGGAAAGGTACAGTGATGACTCCTACTTCCTCACAGCCACTGTATTACTCATTTACTGTAGGGTGGTATCACTTGTGTGAAATGAAAAGGTGATGAGCAAGGGTGGACACTGGACACCGGAAAAGCGGGGGGACTTGAAAGAGATGTGCACCCCAGACTCTGGATGTGGGTGAGGATGTATGTCCGTCCCATGGCCGTATGTGAGCGGAGACTCCAGTAGTACATGTTAAACGTATTAAAATAACATTGCCATAGACAGAAGGTCGCCAGGTTCTTAAGAGGTTCTTGGATGGACCCGAGAGCGGCAGAATGGGGAAACAAGAAGAACGTGGAGAAGGTGAAGCGTAGCGTAGCGAGCATGCTGATGGAATACAGGCATTGCGTTGCGTTTTAATTTCAGGAGATCTGGATGTGGCAGTCTGAAGGATATTCTTATGATGCAGTGTGAGTTCCGGCGAGGTGCAATAGATCGAGCGTCACAAATTCATGAACGAACTGCGGGTCGGAGAGACACTTATTTTTTATTTTCACCACCGTGTATTCAAGGATAGCAAGTGACTTTCCCATCCTGACAGAACAAGTTCGAGAGGAGTATCGGCAGGTGAATAGTCTTGGCGCGATCCGACGACATACTCTCAAACACGAGGGGAATCACAGCGGAGTGCCCAGTTTTTCCAGCGTGTTTTGTATGAAAAGGGCTCAATGCATGCTCATGATCGCAGCATCTACAACGGGGACACCCTTCAACTCCGCAGTTCAATTCAGGAATTGACGATTACGGCTTTCAATTGAATACCTTATCAAGTCATTTAGGTGATTTACAAACCTTCGACTTTCTGCTAACAACTCGGGGTCAAACTTGAGCCCAATTCCCATGGAATTGAAGGGCGAGTTGGGGTTGAGTTATTTTTGGACGCATTCAATGGGTTCTGAGATCTATATGCCATGAGTCTCCATGCCCTCAGCCCAGATATGAAGTGATGTAGGGTAACGCCGTTCATGCTTTAGGTGCATGTAAGTGAAGTGTCACTTGGATGGTTTCTGTGAATATTTCCTTACGATCTGAAATGAGATGTAGGTTCGCCTTGGTACCACCTACATATATATCCACATGCTGACAACCCAGTTTCCGCAAGAAACTATCCTTTTACCCCGACTTCGGTTTACATCTGGAACCATGAACTTGAAGCTTTTTAAAATTACTACCACCACTATATTTTGCCTCCTCTTGTTCGCATCTGCCGCTCAAGCTGGGTATGATTAAAATGTTATAATAAGCAAGGATGAGTACTCACGCGCACGCTCGGACAACAGTTGCTACGTAAATGAATCACCAAATGTATTTTTTGAAGTGCTAATTGTCTTGATACATAGAGAGAGTGCAACCCTGACGGGACAGTTTGTTGGTATGGTAAGTTTTAGTTGTCATCGTGCTTTTGAGCGATCGACTGAAAACCTCTGTGTAAGTGTGCGTGGACTAGACGCATACTTCAAGTTGGTTGGATAGTCGACAGCATGATCAACTAGTGGCAAGATATCAAATCTCAATTCGAACTGTCCATTTTGCTGACGTATGAAAGTGTAGCAATTCGGCTCCTGTTTTATGTTCCCCATTCTCCCAAGTTCCCATCGCCTCCACGTTCGTGATGATATCCGCCTCGAGCTCGTTCTGTTGTCTTTCTATTTACTTTTCTTCCACTTGTCGGACTTGTCGTTTATCACGTTGGTATTTGCTTTACCCCTAGCTAGCTACTGTCTTAGTTACATAGCTCTCGCCGTCATAGCTAATTTCCTAGCGAATTCGGAAATGTTACCCCCGTCCATCACCAGACCACTTTCAGTCCAGTCGAGTTCCCCATTGCTAGTTGTCAGCGCCACGCTGGCTTGCGTTGGACAGAAAATAATAAGAGGACGAAAGCCTAAAGGAAAACGCAAGTAGACTGTCGACAACTTGAAAGCCACACAACTAACATCTTATCCAGGGAAACGGGAGGCTTCTTCATCAAAACGATCACTTTCTAGCGGCGACCCGCCAAACTGGATAACGCTTGATGGTTAGTCTTCTCCCTTAGATGCTCTTTTTTTTTTGCTGCTTGTCCGTGAACCTGCTTGTTCAAAATTTCTGCTAAACAGTTCTTATCTAAATTATAATTTTATAACTGGTCTTACATGACTTGAATCCCCGAACTTGTTGTTGATTCATTGTGGGGTTCCAGTGGGATGGGCGCTGAGCGCTGAGGCCCGAGGAAGAAATTTCCTTTTAAAATCCAATGCCTCAACATTTCCAGTGTTCACAAACGGCTCCGGGTTTGAAGATATTGGATGGCGAAGAACCGGATTCCAGAAAGTTGGTTTCCAAGAAGGTTTCGAAGAGGGTTTCGTCACGGTAAATGAGGCTGTTGAGTGATTTCCCGGGGTGAATAATCGCTGCTGCGCCGCATTGATATCATACCTACATAGGATGATAAGAGTCGGCCAAGTCCAGCCGGTTCACTCTGGGTCTACAAGCAGTGGAAGTTGACCGCAGCCTCGGTCCATGTCTTTTTCGGACAAGAGGGTGGCCAATGTGCTCAGGAGGGATGAACCTGGAGTATGTATGAGACCATCTCCACCAGTTCAATATTACACAAACCTTTTCCGATTGTAAAAACAAACAATGTCCCTTTTGCTATCCCTAGTAATTTTTGAATTTAAATTTGCGAGGCGAGATCAGACAAACAGGATACTTGTACGATGGTGGTGTAGAACAGTAGAAATTTGATTGTTGCAGGATATATATGCAAGTGAGACAGGGTTTTCAATGAGTGGAAAGCCCCATTTGAGGATGGTGTTGGCGGGGGGCGCGGCTTCGGCAGGTGTGGCAGAGGAAACCTTGGACTCCAAACTTACTCCAACTCACCCATAGGTATACTTCCAAATAACTGACTAATAAACCTCGCAATAGCAATGCGAGTGTCAATTGACGCTGCTGTGCAGTATTGCGAGGTTAAGAAAGTTTTTTGGTGATAGATACAGTAAGTAACACAAAGAACAATCATGACTGGCGCGGGGTGGTAGTAGCAAAGGAAGAGGGAAGGAGGTTAGGGTGGCGGTCGCATTCCCCCGCCAGAAACACACAAAATTGATTGACGGCATGGCCCAGGTAGCAGGATAACCATGATACCGATACCGCCTAGTTCCCTGGCTCTTGCGATGAGGACTAGAAAGAGCCGTCATCAACATTATAGCGGCGATTATCCTATCGCTACTTTCAGTGATGGCCAACCTGGCTGCTGCCTCATACATATGCGTCAACTCATCATGAGCTCATGTTCTAGAGTGCAGCCGTCGTCTACGATAGCCATTCCTAACTGGGGAAATGAGGATCAATGTGCTAGCAGTTCAGTTGTGACGCATCTAGCAGCGCTCCCTCGCGCTCGGGATGGGTTCTCGTCGATGTAGCTAGAAAATCACTGGATTTTCATTGACGTCGCTGTGCCTCCATGTCGTAAATGGGCTTTTGTTAGCATTAACGGGGTTGTTAGAGTTCAAGAGGGTTCGCGCTGTTTGTCGATGACTTCTCGTAATCGGTGGGTTCGCCTCGTCCAGCAGTGGGCTGCGCACAGTCATGTCGTATCTTGGCATGAGAGGCTGTGGTTATCATGCAGTTCACCATGCTGGGCTGAGGGATCAGTAGGGGCAGAGAAAGAGCGAAGGGTGAAAGTTTTGTGACGCACTGCCTGGGCCTCACATTTCCTGGGTCCCCTGGTCCCTCTCCTTACTCCCTTGGCACATTCCTCCACCGAGAATAAACAAGATGGGCCCACATCCCTCAGGAGAGGGGAGAGGCACCTGGTGGCGATTGGGAGCGAGTTTGAGGAAACGAGGATGGACGAATTGGGAACTGGTGATGTGGCAGTTCCTCCCTTCCTTGGCGTATTTCCTCCAGCATAAAGGGAAAGCACCCGCATCTCTAAGGGAAGGGGAGGGGCACTTTGTGGTGGTTGCGAAGTTGGCGGTAGATGGTAAAACGAGGGACATGTACATACAGTATCCATGGCCGAAGCCCAGCATGAGCGCCGTGCTGGAAACTCGTCGTCCCACCACCAAGAAGTTGCATCCGGCCTTCGCTGCTGGTTCTGTGGGTCTTTCAAAGTCAAACTCGATGCTGCTACTGCATGGGGCTCTGGAGATGAGCTAGTTGAGTTGTTGGTCGATGAGGTGATCGAAGCTAGAGATGGAGGTATTGATGTCAATATTGAGGTAGTATTCGTTGAAAATTGAGGAAGCTACGGATGGTGTCGACGTACAGGGAGAGTTGCTGGAGTCGGTAGTAGCTGCTTTCGTTGAGTCAGGAACATCTGCAATAGTTAATGTCGTAGTGGTCGTAGTCAATATAGAAATTGAGGCCGTCGGGTCTGTGAAGCGAGAAGGACGTCAACAAGACGCTCACAAAATCAAACGAAAATGAAGTTGATGAAATAGTAATGGATGAGCCAACACACCTTCGCCATTTTTCGCATCCTTCGCCTCGCTGGCAAGTCCCAATACGCTCCCAAGCGGACCTTTGCCCGCCCAAACAACAGTACGCTTAGCACAATTGAGTATGTGGTGGATTCAATGAAAGCGGAGTAGGCGACCTGGGCGATAGCTGTAGTGTCCGCATTATGACCCGATAAATGGCGGTAAAAAATGCACGAGGTCATTGATTGGTGATGAGAGGGAGAGCGTGCGTAATGAGGGCGGGGGCGGTGGCGGCGAGTATGCAACAAGCGCGTGGGTAGTGCTGGGGTAAATGGGTGGTGTGTAACAGAGCCGGTCTCTCTGAGAGCAAAGACATATGATATGGTCCATGTCTGCCTTGGCGTTCGTCGACGTCGATGGCCCAAGCGGAAGAGGGCCTTTGCATGATCGGGATCGTGCTAATTATAACGGCCACCCCTAACCTGCGGAGTAAGAAATGGATGACTGTGTTCGACCCAGAACTAAACCATGATGCATGATGCATGAACGCTTGGTCGTCCGTTTTTGAGGGTGGGTGGCCGATGGTACGGACGGGGCGAATGGGGCAATGTTAGGCTCTTGTACGACTAGTTTCGAAGCTTGAAGGCTCGAGTGGAGCGGGGTACAGGTCAAAATCGCTTTGGCAAAATCTTGCATTTTGAAATCACATTTTTACAGTCACGTGTTTTCCTTATAAGGGAATTCACGTGATCCGGCAACTAACATCCTCGCGAAAAGGATTGACCATACCTTTTGTTGTCCGCTGCGAACCAGAGAATCAGTAGCAACCTTTGAAGACTCGCCGACGTCAAAGGTATTGCCTTGGGCACCAGCCCAGCGAACTCCATCAGACGAATGGCAGTGTGACTGTCAAGTATGCCACTCCAGCTCATTCGCCAGATAGTAATGTAATCATGTTCGTTGACGCGTTTTCATTTTCTCATTTTTCTCAAACCGCGTGCACGCTAGTGTCCAGTGACTCCACCCTCACCAACTCTCTTGCTGGACTCTGCCGGCATTCACGCGCACGCCTCGACATCCTCCAGCTGCCCACAGAAAACATATTGGCGAGCTGGATTGAAGTAGCAAGTGTGTTCCTACGCCAAGTAAACCTGTCCACTTACTCTCCTATTGCATTCCATTCCGGGTGTGTGAAGTATGACTGAATTGAACAGTATCATATCTACTTACATCTCTCCTCGCCAGGCGATTAGCGTCATTGCTCTTAACACTTCCTCGGTACCTCGTTGCAGCAGGGATTGATACCTACATAACAATCGAGAACGAGATCAAGTACTGGTGGTTGTATACACTAGAGCTTCCGTGCAATGATGGCCTTGGTGCTCGGAACAACTTCGAGGATGACATTGTCGTGGTGCGTACTACCCAGCCCTTTTCAAGCCCGATCAATAAAAAGGTCTCCTGCGCCGACAGATGGGATGTAAGTTACTATGTATAGCATCGATAGCCATGTGTTCGTCCAATATAGATTTCACCGCCTGTCATGCTGATGTATATAATCTGCCGAGCGTCTGGGTCCGAGTGCTCTAAAGATTATATAGGTCTCCACTATCGGACTGAACTCCTAAAGACACTCAGTATCCAGTATCCTCAACCACGGCTTCATCAGGTCTTCCACCAATTCCACCAGGCAGGTAGAATGTAAGTCTTTCAGCCTTTCTCAGCCTGCAGCTTCTGACTTCGATAGGAATTTTTGCATTCTCTTTTCAGGTCTGTGGGTCGCTC
>Ga0307513_10006613_pt1 | contig 15133 bp, 18 predicted proteins | sample 15_EM_MG_FD_202174 | JGI IMG/M metagenome (GOLD analysis project Ga0307513, IMG submission 202174) | Populus trichocarpa ectomycorrhiza microbial communities from riparian zone in the Pacific Northwest, United States - 15_EM | ecosystem: Host-associated > Plants > Roots > Unclassified | place... | reverse complement strand
AAATCTAAAAAAACATCGTTCTGTCTAGGGTTGGACAGACACCTCCGGACCGCCCTGGCATCTGTCCCGCATATTCGAGCCATCGACGGCGTCCTGGGGAGGAAACGTTCGAATGAGGGTCTTCAAGGTCTCTGCGGGAAACCACGGCTGGCAGGTGTCCGGCCTGGGCGAGCCGACGTTCTTCCGCTCCGGCGGTCGGGCAGAGGCGGCCGCACGCCGGCTGGCGATCGCTGCGGCGCGCTGCGGCCAGCCCGTGGAACTGCAGGTATTCGACCGCGGAGGAACCCTGGCGGCGCAGCTCCGGTTCTAAGGGCTCGCCGCTCCACGCGCCTAGCCGATCGGAGCGGCCGCGGTCGCCGCCGGAGGCTTCCTGGCCTCGGTGATCACGTAAGCGCGGACATCCTCCGCGTCCTTCGGCGTCAGGAAGCGGGCGAAGCTCGCCATGCCGCGACTGGCGCTGGCGCCGTCGATGACCACGCCCTTCCAGTCCTCCGCCGTCGTCAGCATCGGCGAACGCTTCAGGTCCGGCAGCCAGGCTCCGGAGGCGTTCGGCCCATGGCAGACCTGGCAGCTCTGGTGGAAGACCGCGAAGCCGTGCTGCACGTCGCCCTTGGAGCTGACATTGGCGAGGTCGATGGTCGGCTGCGGCGGAACCGGGAAGTCGGGCGCCGTCGCCTTGCCACCCAGCTTGAAGACTAGAAGCCGTCCCGGCAGCCTTGGCCGCTGCGGCATCGAGCCGGGGGCCGAGATCTGGCCGCCGCCGCCTACGCCAACCATCACCGCGATGTACTGCTCGCCGTTCAGCTCATAGGTCATCGGCGCGGCGATCACCCCATTGCCGGTCTTGTAGGCCCACAGCTTCTTGCCGCTGGAGGCGTCATAGGCGGCGAGTTCGCCCTCCGCCGAGCCCTGCAGGACCAGGCCGCCGCCGGTCGCCAGCACGCCGGCGTTCCAGAAGAAGGGGTGGTCGACGGTCCAGACCGCTTTCTGCTGCACCGGGTCCCAAGCCACCAGCTGACCCTTCACCAGGGCGGTCACCGCCTTCAGCGTCGCCGCATCGGTGGGCAACGCATTGGCCAGGAAGTCGACGCCGACGTTCCAGGCCCCGGGCTTGTACTTGAAACCCTTGTCGTCGGTGTAGGCGAACGGCGTGACGTTGGTCGGGATGTAGACGAGGCCGGTCTTCGGGTTGAAGGCCATCGGCTGCCAGTTGTGGGCGCCGAGCGGGCCCGGCACCTGCAGGATGGCCGCCTTCTCGTAGCGCGCGCCGGGGGTCTCGATCGGCCGGCCGGTCTTCATGTCGACGCCGGTCGCCCAGGTGATGTTGGTGTAGTTCTTGGCCGAGATCAGCTGGCCGTTGGCGCGGTCGAGCACATAGAAGAAGCCGTTCTTCGGCGCCTGCATCAGCACCTTGCGCGCGGCGCCGTTGATGGTCAGGTCGGCCAGCATGATCGGCTGGGTGGCGGTGTAGTCCCAGCTCTCCCCCGGCGTGGTCTGGTAGTGCCAGACGTACGCGCCGGTGTCCGGCTTGAGCGCCAGGATCGAGGAAAGGAAGAGGTTGTCGCCCTTGCCGCCCGAACGCCGCATGTGGTTCCACGGGCTACCGTTGCCGATGCCCAGGTAGACGAGGTCGAGCGTGGGGTCGTAGACGATGGCGTCCCAGGCGGTGCCGCCGCCGCCGGTCTCCTTCCACTCGCCGTCCGACCAGGTCGCGTAGCCCTTCTCGGCCATCACCTTGTCCGACGCCGCGCCGTCCGGCTGACCCTGGGGATTGGGCGTGGTGTAGAAGCGCCAGACCTGCTTGCCGGTGGCCGCATCATAGGCGGTGATGTAGCCGCGCACGCCATACTCGGCGCCGCCATTGCCGATCAACACCTTGTCCTTGATGACCCGGGGCGCGCCGGTGATCGTGTAGGGCTTGGAGGTGTCGGTGGTCTGCACCGACCAGGCTTGCGCGCCGGTCTTGGCGTCGAGCGCGATGAGCCGACCGTCGACCGTGCCGACGAAGACGTGGCCCTTCCAGACGGCGACGCCGCGGTTCACCACATCGCAACAGGCGTTGAAGCCCTTTGAGCCCTCCACCTTGGGATCGAAGGCCCAAAGCTGCTTGCCGGTCGCCGCGTCGAACGCGAAAACCTTGGACCAGGCGGTGGACGTGTAGATCACCCCGTCGATCACGACCGGCGTGGCCTCCTGGCCGCGGTCGGTGTCGAACTGGGCGTACCAGGCCAGGCCCAGTTGTCCGATGTTGGCTGTGGAGACCTTGTCCAGCGGACTGAACCGCTGCTCGGAATAACCTTTGCCGGTCGAGACCCACTCGCTGTTGGTGTCGGCGGCGGCGATTCGCGCGCCGTCGACATTGCCGGCCTTGGCCGCGGGTTTCTGGCAGGCCGCCACGGTGACGGCCAGCGCAAGCGCTAGGCCCAGCTGGATGATCCTCATGGTCGCCTTCTCCCGCAGCCGTAATCTCGGCCTTGGAGAGACCTAAGCCTGCGCCGTGCTCGCGGGCAAGCCGTCCGCTGCGTCACCTGGCCCGCGCTCGACGAGCCAGGCGACCGCGCCGAGCGCCAGATAGACGGCCAGCGCCATGATCCCCATCTGCATCACGCCGCCGCCGGGCGGCATCAGCATCGCCACGATCTGGACGGCGACGAGCAGGGCCAGGAACAGGGCCGCGGGCCAGACCCGACGGCCCGCGCGCACCCGCCAGCCGGCCCAGAAGGCTCCGGCGACGGCCAGCAGACCGATCTCGAGAGCCTGCTCCGGCACGGGGTAGTTCCAGAGGGCGAGGCCGACCTTGGTCCCGCCGAACCACAGCTCCAGGTCCGGGCGATGCACGAGCAGGTCGGCAAGCCAGTGCGAGAACACCACGAGGCCCACAAAGACGCAGGCGCGCCAGGAGAGCTTCATCGCGAACCGCACCGCGAACGCGGCCGCCAGCGACCAGAGCACGGCCGAGGGCAGGCTGTGGGTCCAGGGCATGTGTTCCAGGACCAGCGCCGAACCGGGCAGGGTCTCGTCGAAGCTCACCCGCTCGGCCCCGGTCATCACCAAGACCGACCAGCCCACGTCGAGAAGCTGACACCCGATTACATAGGTCCAGAGCGGCGCTCCAGGCTCGGCCGCCTTGGCCGCCAACGCCGCTGAGTAGTGTCCCACGAACATCGCACCGCCCCCGCTCTCGCCTGTCCCAGGGATAGCGCGCGGGTCCCGCGCGGCGCTACGTGCGCGAACGTGCTCCGGCTATTCAGCCCTGCATAGGCGCGCGCGCCTAGCGCTTCTTATGCGCCGGGTTCAGCACCGAGATGACTTCCGGCGGCTTGGCCTTCGGCTGCTTCGGTTTTCGCGCTTCCTTGTTGGACTTCTTCTGACCCTTGGCCATGGCCGGCTCCTTCGTGGTTCGAGATCAGCGGGTGCTGCGGCGGTCGTTGAGCACGGGTGTCTTGGGCGTCGAGGGCGCGATCCGGCCTGAGGATCTCGCGTCATTGAGGTCGCGGCGGTTCGGCGTCATCGTGCCGGTGTAGGTCTTCATGGCGTCCTTTCGTCCCGGCGCGCGGCGGCCGACGCGACAGGCGTCGACCGGCAGGCGCGGCATTCGGGCGATGGCGCATCCTACCACGCGGGCGGCCAGGGATTGGCGGCAATCTTTTCAGCCGCGCGCGGCGCCCTCGTCCACGATCCGCAGGACCGCGATGGCGGCCGCGTCCAGGTCCGCCGTTGTCAGGCCGGCCAGCTCCACCGTCCCCCGGATGGGTCGCGTATCCTTGCGGCTCGAGCGCCGATAGGCCGGGTCGTAGTGCAGTTCCATCAGCGCCAACGCCAGAGCCTGGAAATCGCCGGCCTCGGCCAGGCCGCGCCATTCCTCCAGGCGCTTGCGCCCCGGCGGCGTGGGCAGGCGCGTCATGGCCGCGTCCAGGGCGACCCGGTCCTCGACGATGTCGCGATAGGCGCTCACCAGGTACGCGGCGCGCAGTTCCGCAGGCGCGACCAGTTCGATGCGCGGCGCGGTCGCCATCGCCTGCCAGAGCGCCGGCGGCGCCATGCGCTCGCCGATCTTGCTCGACTCGGCCTCAACAAACACCCGACGGGCGGGATCGATCGCGTCCACCGCGGCCAGCAGGCGGCTCTCGAACAGCTTCTGGCTGGGCTGCGGCTGGCCCGCGAACGCGCCGAACAGCGAGCCCCGGTGGCCCGCCAGCCCTTCGAGGTCGATCACCTGCTCGCCGCGCTGCGCGAGCAGGCCCAGCACCTCGGTCTTACCCGAGCCGGTGTTGCCGTCGACCAGCACCACCTGCAACGGCAGCTGACCGTCGTAGAGACGGGCGGTGACCTCCCGGCGATAGGTCTTGTAGCCGCCGACCAGCAGGGTGGTACGCCAGCCAACCTGCGACAGGACCGTCGCCATGGCGCTGGAGCGCTGACCGCCGCGCCAGCAGTAGACCAGCGGCGCGAAATATCCCGGCTGGTCGGCGAGCGCGGTTTCCAAGTGGCGGGCGATGTTGCGGGCGATATAGGCCGCGCCGATCTTGCGGGCCCGGAAACGCGAGTCCTGGACGTAGATCGTCCCCACCTCGGCCCGCTCCGCGTCGGTGAGCACCGGCAGGTTGATCGCGCCCGGAACGTGATCCTCGGCGAACTCGCCGGGGCTGCGCACGTCAAGGATGGCGTCGAAGGCGCGCAGGCTGGCGGCGTCGGCGGTCGCGAGGCTGTGGATGCCGGACACGTGGGACCTTCGGAATGGACAGGCGTGCGCCTAATACTGGAGCCTATGACAGCGATCGCCCCGGAAACCACCCCTGCGCCTGTGCGCCTGACCTCATTGGCCCACGGCGGCGGCTGCGGCTGCAAGCTCGCGCCGGCCGTGCTGCAGTCGATCCTCAAGGGGATGCCGGCCGCGGCCGCCTTCACCGACCTGATGGTCGGGACCGACACCTCCGACGACGCCGCGGTCTGGCGGCTGAACGAGACCCAGGCGCTGGTGGCGACCACCGACTTCTTCATGCCGGTGGTGGACGACCCCTTCGACTTTGGACGGATCGCGGCGACCAACGCGCTCTCCGACGTCTACGCCATGGGCGGGACGCCGCTCCTGGCCCTGGCGATCGTCGGCATGCCCATCGACAAGCTGGCGCCCGAAATCATCCGCGCAATCCTGCAAGGCGGGGCCTCGGTCTGCGCGGCGGCGGGGATACCCGTCGCCGGCGGCCACTCCATCGACAGCGTCGAACCGATCTACGGCCTGGTCGCGCTGGGCCTGGTGCATCCGGACAAGGTGCTGACCAACCGCGCGGCACGGGCCGGCGACGTGCTCATCCTGACCAAGGCGCTGGGCGTCGGCGTGCTGAGCGCCGCCTTCAAGCAGGAGCGGCTGGACGAGGCTGGCTACGCCGCCCTGATCGCCTCGACCACGCAGTTGAACGCCGTGGGCCGGGAGTTGGGCGACATCGCGGGCGTCCACGCGGTCACCGACGTGACCGGCTTTGGCCTACTGGGCCACGCGCTGGAACTCTGCCGCGGCGCGGGCCTGACCGCGGAAATCTCGGCCGAGCCGCCGCTGCTGGCGGGCGTGGAGGCCCTGGCCCGAGCCGGAATCCGCACCGGCGCGTCCACCCGCAACTGGGCGAGCTATGGCCACGATGTCCGGCTGCCCAAGCGCCTCCCCGACTGGCGGCGCGACCTCCTGACCGACCCGCAGACCAGCGGCGGCCTGCTGATTTCCGTCGCAGCGGATGAGGCCGACCAGGTCCTGGCCCTGGTCCGAGAGCGGGGTTTCAGCGGGGCCGCGGTGGTGGGCCGGCTGGAGGCGGGGCCGGCGGAGATCCGGGTGCGCTGAGCGCCTCGTCGAGCCACCCGGGCACGAGCCATCGCGCGCCGGAGGCCGAGAGGTGGTCGTCGTCGAAATAGAGCAGCGTCCTGCGCTGGACGGTCAGGCAGCTGGCGGCCGTGCATAGCTTGGCGGACGGGAAGACGGCGCGAACCGGCGGGTTCCTGCGCAGGGCCTCGCGTATCCCCGCCTCGGCCTTGTGGGCGCGGATCAGCGGCAGGGCGGCCGGGGCGGCCCAGCAGCGCCATTCCCGGCGACCGAGGTGGCGCGCCTGGGCCACGCAGTCGGGAGGGTTAAACGTGAGCTCGGGGACCGGGCCCATGACGATGATCCGTGCACGGGTTTTGGTCGCGGCGATGGCGGCCAGTGTCCGGTCGAGCGCCTGGCCAAGCGGGTAGGCCGCCGTCGACCGGCGCCGCGCGTCCTGCAGAGTGATGGGCGGCGAGTCCGGGTCGTAGATCACCGCAGGGTCGGCATACATCGGCCAACGCGCCGCCAGCACGATCACCTTAAGGTTCGGATTGGCCGCGATCTCCTTCAGCAGGAACGCGGTGGCGTCGCGACAGCCGGGAATCTCGCCGCGCCTGGGCGCGACGGCGCGCACGTCGACCAGCGGCGGACAACCGCCCTTGGTCGCCTCGCGGACACTCAGGCCGCGCGTCCTGGCCCAGCCGACGACGCCGGGCGCGATCGCGTCGGCGTGCGAGTCTCCCCACACCAGCACGTCGTAGTCGCGCGCGTCAGCCGCCGCGCCGAAGCGGCAGCCCGGCCGGGCGAACTGGGACCGGTTGAAACAGAGGTCCCGCGCCGGATTGATGTCCGAGCCGGAGAAGGCCGCGGCGGAGCGCGCGGCGGGCGCGAGCCGCTGCGGCAGGCCTTTCGCGATGAAAATCAGCGGGCCCGCGGCCACCATCAGCAACAGGGGCGACAGCGTGAGCAGCAGGGCGCGCCGGCTCACCCGCCTCGGCGGCTTACGGAACGGCTGCTCGACGAACTGCCAGGTGAGCGCGGCCAGGAGGACGCTGAGAGCCACCGTGAACGTGGTCTCCAGGCTCGAAAGCGGGCGCTGTAGCCAGACCCGGCCCAGCACCAGCAGCGGCCAATGCCAGAGGTAGAGCGAATAGGAGATCAGCCCGAGCCAGACGACCGGCCGCCACCGCAGCGGGGCCGCCGTCGACGGCGCGCGACCCTGGCCGCTCCAGATCAGCAAGGCGGCCCCCAGGCAGGGCGGAACGGCGGCCAGACCCGGGAAAGGCGTCGCTTCGCCGATCAAAGCCAGGGTCGCGGCGATCAGGACCAGGCCGCCGACCGCCGCGACGTTGGCGGTGACGGAGCGGCCAGGCGGGCGGACCAGGCCCAGCGCCAGCACGCCCCCTGCGAGGAACTCCCAGATGCGGGTTGGGAAAAGGTAGAACGCCCAGATCGAGCCGTTGTGGGCGAGGAGCCACTGCGCGCTCGCAAGCGAGGCCGCTGCGAGCGCCAGGACGATCAGCGGCCGCGCCCGGCGTAGCCGCGCCCAGGCGATCCCGGCCAGCAACAGCGGCCAGACCAGGTAGAACTGCTCTTCGACGCCCAACGACCACAGGTGCAGCAGAGGGCTCTGCAGGGCCTGCGGTGCGAAATAGCCCATCCCTTGGGTGAACCAGACATTGGTCAGGAACAGGCCCGACGCCGCCAGGCTGCCGCCGAAGAGCTGGAACGCCCTTGGCAGCAGAAGCCAGGCCGCGAGCGCCGTCACCAGCCCCGTCACTGCGACGTATGCCGGTACGATCCGACGCGCCCGGCGTAGATAGAACCGCGTGAACGAGAACCGGCCCCCCGTCATCTCGCCGACCACGATGCGGGTGATCAGGAAACCTGAGATCACGAAGAAGATGTCGACGCCGACGAAGCCGCCAGGAACGAGGCTCGGGAACGCGTGGTGGATCACGATCGCCAACACCGCTACGGCGCGCAGGCCATCGATGTCGCTGCGATGGTCCGCCGGCCTGTGTTGCATGTCTCCGCCCTACGATTATTACATCTGTAATTCTAACAGGATCGGAGGCGCGCGGGGCGGCGTCAAGCGAACGATCTTGCCGCTTGACGAGTGAAATTACAGGTGTAACCGTAGCCGTGCAATTGCAGGCATATGCTCATGGCGAAGATATCGGCGGCGGAAAGCCAGGTGATGGAGGCGGTTTGGCGCGCGGGCCAGCTCACCGCCGATGAGATCGTGGCCCAGGTCGGCGAGCCGCAGGGCTGGGGCGAGGCCACGGTCAAGACCCTGATCAACCGCCTGCTGAAGAAGAAAGCCATGGTCTCCGAGCGCAGCGAGGGCCGCACCCGCTACCGCGCCCTGGTCAGCCGCACCGACTATGTGCAGGGCGAGAGCCAGGGCCTGCTCGACCGGCTGTTCGAGGGGCAGCTCTCCCCGCTGGTCGCGCATTACGCCAAGCACAAGGCGCTCTCCGCCGACGACATCGCGCGCTTGAAGCGCCTGATCGAGGAGTTGGACGATGGCAAATGAGCTGCTGGCGATCCTGCTGCATGTGAACCTCGCCGCGGCGGGGGCCATCCTCGTCGTGCTGGCGATTCGCGGCCTAGCGCGCAGGCATCTCGGCGCGGGCTTCTCCTACCGCCTGTGGGCCTGTGTTCCGGTCGCCGCCGTCGCCGCCCTCTTCCCGCCGCCCGCCGCGCGCTGGATACCGCTGCCCGGCACCCCGCGCACCCTGGTCGGCCAGGCCGCCGACGCGGTCGCGCAGGCGCCGGCCGTGACGATCCTGGCGATCTGGATCGCCGGCGCGCTCTGCGTCGCCCTCCTGATCGCCGTGCGCCAGCTGCGCTTTCTGTCCCTGGCCGAGCGCGGCCTCGCCGGCCCCGCGGTAGCCGGGGTCGTCGCGCCGCGGATCGTCATGCCGGCCAACGCCGCCGAGCGCTTCACACCCGAGGAGCGGGCCATCATCCGCGCCCACGAACGCGCCCACATCGACCGCAAGGATCCCCGCACCAACGGCCTGATCGCGCTCGCTCAGTGCCTGTGCTGGTTCAACCCGGCGGTCCACGTCGCGGCGCGCGAGGCCCGGGTCGACCAGGAACTGGCCTGCGACGCCACCGTGCTGTCGCGCCTGCCCGGCCAGCGTCGCCGGTATGCCGAGACCCTTCTGAAGACCCAGCTCACCGACAGCCTGGCGCCGCTGGGCTGCCACTGGGTGGGCGCCAAGGCCCATCCGCTGGAAGTGCGCATCCAGGCGCTGCGCCTTCCGGTGGCCACGGAACGCCAGCGCGACTGGGCCCTCGCGGCCCTCGCCACCACCCTGCTCCTCGCCGCCTACGCCGCCTGGGCGGCCCAGCCGGCCGGGCCCGCCATGGGCAACGGCGCCTGGACCCGCGCGGCGGTCGACGTGGTGCACGTGCGGATCAACCCGAACCAATAGCCGCCAGGCCGCGTCCGACCGCCTCTCAGACGGCCGGCCGCGTTAACACCTGACTCAGGTCTCCGAAACTCGGTCTTTACGCCTCACCTGTATCAATTCGTGACAACAGGAGCCCTCGCCCGTGAGGCGGCGGCCAGTCACGGTGTGGGTGTTTTCAAATGGCCAAGACGGTTCTCGTCGTCGACGACGATCCGACTCAACGTCGGCTGATCCAGGCAGTCCTCGAACGCGAGGGCTTTGCGGTGGTCCATGCCGAAAATGGCGACCAGGCCATCGCGCGCCTGGGCGCCGGCGGCCCGGCCGACATCGTCCTGCTGGACCTGGTCATGCCCGGTCTCTCCGGCCAGGAGACCCTGGTCGAGATGCGGGCGCGCGGCTTCAACCAGCCGGTCATCGTGGTCACCGCCACCGGCGGCATCGACACCGTCGTCCAGGCCATGCAGGCCGGCGCCATCGACTTCTTCGTCAAGCCGGCTTCGCCTGAGCGCATCACAGTCTCGATCCGCAACGCGCTCTCGATGGGCGCGCTGAAAGGCGAGGTCGACCGGCTCAAGAAGCATCAATCCGGCCGCACCACCTTCGACGACCTGATCGGCGGCTCGCCGGCGATGACCATGGTCAAGCGCCTGGGCGAGCGGGCGGCCAAGTCGTCCATCCCCATCCTGATCACCGGCGAAAGCGGCGTCGGCAAGGAAGTCATCGCGCGCGCTGTACATGGCTCCTCCGACCGCGCTGGCAAGCCCTTCGTGGCGGTCAACTGCGGCGCGATCCCCGAGAACCTCGTGGAATCGATCCTGTTCGGCCACGAGAAGGGTAGCTTCACCGGCGCCACCGACAAGCACCTGGGCAAGTTCCAGGAGGCGAACGGCGGCACCTTATTCCTCGACGAAGTCGGCGAGCTTCCCCTCGATATTCAGGTGAAGCTGCTGCGCGCGTTGCAGGAGAGTGAGATCGACGCGGTGGGCTCCAAGCGCTCCATCAAGGTCGATGTGCGCATCGTCTCGGCCACCAATCGCGACCTCAGCCAGGCCGTCAAAGAGGGCCGCTTCCGCGAGGACCTCTACTATCGCCTGAACGTCTTCCCGATCGAGGCGCCGGCGCTGCGCGAACGCAAGGACGACGTCCCGGCGCTCGTCGACGCCTTCGTGAAACGCTTCAACGTGGAAGAGGGCAAGACGGTCGTCGCCGCCGCGCCCGAGACCATGGCCTACCTCACCGCCTTCGATTGGCCCGGGAACGTCCGCCAGCTGGAGAACGCGGTCTACCGCGCCATCGTGCTTGCCGACGCGCCCTACCTGCAGCCGCACGACTTCCCCGCGATCTCGGGCGTCGCGCCGCCGGCCGGCGCTGCGGACCCGCTGCCGGCGTCCATCGCCATCGTGCCCACCGGCGGCGAGCTGATGGCCGCCATGCCGCAGGCCGCCCCTGTACGCATCCTCGACGAACGCGGACACCTGCGCACGCTCGAGGAGATCGAGCGCGACCTGATCCAGCTCGCCATCGAGATCTACGCCGGTCACATGAGCGAGGTGGCCCGCCGCCTCGGCATCGGCCGTTCGACCCTCTATCGCAAGGTCCGCGAACAGGGCCTGGAAGACGTGGTCAAGGGAGGCCCCTTTGAAGCCGCCGATGAAGCTGACGCCCAGGTCGCGTGAGGCCCGGATCCAGTCGCTGATGCGGCTGGCGAAGGTGAAATCGCCGGCATCTGAGAAGCGGTCCGCCTAAGCGCCGGGACGCGTCAGCGCCAGGTAGACGCTGTCGCACCATTCCTCGCCGACCAGCCAGGTGCGCTCGGCCCGATGGGTTTCGACGAAGCCGAGTCTCGCCAACAGCCGCAGGCTGCCTTCGTTGCGCGGGTCGACGTCGGCCGTGATCGCGGCGACGGCCCGGGTCGCGAAGATGTGGCGGATGACGGCGCTCAGCGCCTCGGTCGCCAGACCCTTTCCCCAGTGGTCCGGGTGCAGGATGTAGCCGACTTCCGGGAGCCGCCAGCACCCCGCTTTGCCGATCGCGAGCCCCTGATACTCCACGACGAAATCGTCGCTGGCGTCCTCGGGCGCGCCGATCATGTTGTCGAGGAAGTCCCGTGTCTGGCCAAGTTCCGTGTGCGGCGGCCTCGACCAATAGCGCATCGCAACCGGGTGACTGAACACCGCGTGCAGCGCCTCAAGATCGCCGGCCTGCGCTCGACGAAGCCGAAGCCTTGGTGTGACGATCTCGGTCATCCAGGCTCTCCGCTCTTCTCGGCCTTGCGGCGAAAGGGCCGCCGCTTGAATTCCTTCTTCTCGCCCTTGGCCTTGGCGGTGATCTCCTTGAGCTTCACCGTCTGCAGGGCCGAGAGCGCCTGGCCCGGCGCACCCTTTTCGGGATCGCCGAACGCCCGGCCGAAGGTCTTCAGCCGATCCGCCACCGACCCGAGGAATTCGCCCTCCCACTCGGAGAGCTTCACGCCTGCGCGGTCAGCGTGCCGCTGCGCGCGGCGAAGCGCGTTGAGCGCCGCCCGCTTGGCCTGAGCCTTGTGATCGACCGGCTTCGGCAGCTTGCGGGGCTTCGGCGCCTTTGGCGCCCCCTTATCGGAAGAACGGCGGTTCAAATCTCTCCGATGGCCGAGAGATAGAGGTCGAGGATGGCTTCCTCTTCCAGCCGCTTGGCGCGGTCCTGTTTGCGGATGCGGACCACCTTGCGCAGGATCTTCACGTCGAAGCCGTTGCCCTTGGCCTCGGCGAAGACCTCTTTGATCTGCTCGGCGATCTCGGTCTTCTCCTGCTCCAGCCGCTCGATGCGCTCGATGATGCTCTTGAGCTGGCCTTGGGCCGCCTGGTTGAGGACGTCAGGATGGGCGGAGGCGTCGTCGGCCATGGGGAAGCGCTCTTAAGCTGGAGGAATGAAGTTGGCCGGACCCTAGCGGGGCGTCCGTCGGCTGTCATCGCCCCCGTGTCCTTTTGCGTCATGAACCTTCGCCGCATGATACCCGTTGAGACGCAACGAGGCGGAGGGCGCGAGAGCCATGTCTGACCAGCGGAAATCCGGGCCGACGCAATCGGAGGCCGAGGCGGCGGTGCGCACGCTCATCGAGTGGGCGGGCGACGACCCGGATCGCGAGGGTCTGCTCGACACGCCGGCCCGGGTGGCGCGCGCCTACAAGGAGCTGTTCTCCGGCTACGGCGCCGATCCCAAGGACTACCTGAAGCGCACCTTCGAAGAGGTCGGCGGCTACGACGAGTTGGTGATCCTGAAGGATATCCGGGTGGTCAGCTTTTGCGAGCACCACATGCTGCCGTTCCTGGGCAAGGCCCATGTGGGCTATCTGCCGAGAAACCGGGTCGTGGGAATCTCCAAGCTCGCACGGGTCGTGAACGGCTTCGCGCGGCGCCTGCAGATCCAGGAAAAGCTCACCGCCGAGATCGCCGAGGCGATCCACGACATCCTCGACCCCAAGGGGGTCGGCGTGGTGCTGGTCTCCGAGCACAGCTGCATGACCATGCGCGGCGTCAATACGCCCGGCTCACGACTGACCACGAGCCACCTGCTGGGCGAGGTGCGGGACGATCCCCGCACCCGCCAGGAGTTCTTCGACCTGGTCCGGAATTCAGACTAGGCGGTCGCGGCGGCCGGGAGGGTCCTGCGGCGACGGATCATCGCGCCGACCCCGCCGAAGCCCAGGATCATCATCAGCCAGGTCGCCGGCTCGGGGACCGCGGCCTGGACGGCGCCGGCCAGGCTGTCGAACTCGAAAGCGTTGCCGCTGGAGATGAACTCGACCTTGTTCACGCGGTTGGCGCCGAAGTCATAGCTGACCCGGCGGCCGAAGCTCTGGTCGCCGTTCTCGACCCCGGCCGGGCCCAGGATGTCCTGGCCCGAGAGCGTCACCTGATAGCCGTCCAGGCCATAGAACTTCACCGTGTTGTAGGTGTCCGGCGAGCCCAGGTAGAAGCTGAACGACGTCAGCAGGCCCGTGGTCGTCAGGGTGGCCAGGCCGCCGCCCAGGACGGTCTCATAGTTGCTCACGTCGCCGGGAGGCGGCGCGCTGACGCCCGAGTCCAGGCCCTCGGCGCCGGAACGGACATAAGCGTTGGCGTCCTGGGTGAAGGTGAAGCCGGCGGCGATCGGGTTGTCGAAGTCCGCGATCATCACCTGGTTGGCCGGCAGCGGCTGGTCGTTGGGATAGAGGGTGAGCGTCAAGGCGGCGGCCGGCGCGGCGATCGCGATGGTGGCGGCCACGGCGGCGCTCGCCATCAGGCCGCGAAGGGCGGTGCGGTTTTGCATCTGTGTCGTCCAGTTCTTGGCGACGAACCCTTTCGGGGCCCGTTCAGATTGAGACAGGCGCAGGTGCGCTCACCCAGACCTTGCACGGCGTGTGCCAGGAGCGGGATCGGCAGGTCAGCTCTGAGTGGCTAGAGGAGGCCAGCGGCCTCCAGAGCGGGGCGCAGCGCCGCCGGGTCGGTGAAGTGGTGGGTGTGGAACCCGAGCGCCGCGGCGCTGGCGATATTCTTTTCGCTGTCGTCGACGAACAGGGCCTCGCCCGGCGCCAGGCCGAACCGCTCGCAGGCCTGGGCGTAGATCCGCGGGTCGGGTTTCATGATCGCCGTCTCGGCCGAGATCACGATGTCCCTGAGATGGCCGAAAGCCGGGCTCATGGCGGTGATGCCGTCGAGAACCTCGTGGCTCATGTTGGACAGGCCGTATTGCGGGACGCCGCGGACGTGCAGCGCCTCGATGGCGGTCTCCGTCTCCGGGATCGGGCCGGCGAACATCTCCCACCAGCGGTCTTCCCAGGCGTGGATTTCGGCGGCGTATTGCGGATGACGCGCGATCAGGGGCGCGCGATTGTCGGCGAAGGTCACGCCGAGATCATGCGCGATGTGCCAGTCCATCGTGCAGACAGACGTCAGGAACCGTTCGCGCTCGGCGGGGTCCGGGAAGACTTTGGTATAGAGGTTGCGAGGGTCCCAGCGGACCATCACGTTGCCAACGTCCCAGATGACCGCCTTAGGCATCATCCGGGGCCGCGCGCGGTCTTAGCCTTGCTTGGCTTTGAAGCGCGGGTTGGTCTTGTTGATGATGTAGACCCGGCCCTTGCGGCGCACGAGCTTGCAGTCGCGGTGACGCGTCTTGAGCGACTTGAGCGAGCTTCTGACCTTCATGACCTAATCTCGGGCGCGCGGACGTAGGCGTCCGGGGGTTTCTACAAGAGCCGGCGCATATACGGGCAGGGCTGGCTTGAGTCAACGCTCACGCCTGACGCCGAAGTGATTGGGGCCCAGGGCGACGCTCGTTAGACTTCGGCAGATGCGTCGTCCACATCTGCTCGCCCTCCTCCTGCTGGCCGGTTGCGCCAGTCCCGCCGCGCATTCGCCCGCGCCGGCTCCTGCGCCCGAAGCGCCGTCCGCGGCGATCCCGCTGCCGCCGGCCGCCGCCGAGGATGCGGCCGGCCCGATCCGGCCGCCCGCTGCGTCCGGCGATATGGTGTTCGACGCCTGGGCCGCCGAATTCTACGGCCGTGCGGTGAAGGCCGGTATCTCGCCGAGCCTGCTCCAGCGCGAGATGGCGGGGCTGACGCCGGACCCCCGCGTCACCTCGCGCGACAGCCGCCAGCCGGAGTTCTCCCAGCCGGTCTCGGCCTATATCGCCGGCGCCGTCACCGACGGCCCGATCGCCACGGGCATGCGCAAACGCACGGAGGTCCCCTCGCTCGGCGCCATCGAGCAGCGCTACGGCGTGCCCCGCGAGATCCTGATCGGCATCTGGTCGCGGGAGAGCGCGTTCGGCGCCATCCAGGGCGATTTCGACGTCGTCCGCTCGATGGCCAGTCTCGCCGCCCAGGGCCGCCGCCGCGACTGGGCCGAAGGCGAACTGATCGCCGCCCTGAAGATCATCGGCTCGCGCGAATTCC
>Ga0307513_10006612_pt1 | contig 15135 bp, 21 predicted proteins | sample 15_EM_MG_FD_202174 | JGI IMG/M metagenome (GOLD analysis project Ga0307513, IMG submission 202174) | Populus trichocarpa ectomycorrhiza microbial communities from riparian zone in the Pacific Northwest, United States - 15_EM | ecosystem: Host-associated > Plants > Roots > Unclassified | place... | reverse complement strand
CATCGTTGACGTGCCTATAGTATCTCTTGCGCGAGCTGTCTATTCCCGCGCATCTGTCTTGTTCCTGGATGACGTATTGTCTGCTGTCGACGCTCATACTGCCGACCATCTCTTTAACAATTGCCTGCGTGGAGAGCTCATGGAGGGGCGCACTGTCATCCTTGTGTCTCATCACGTTCAGTTGTGTGCCCCTGGTGCCAGTTACATTGTCGCTCTCGATAATGGCCGCGTCCAGTTCCAGGGCGATCGGGACGCATTCTATGCATCTGGCGTTATCAATGGTTTGGTCCAGTCTGGTGCTGCGGCTGGCCAAGAGGAGGAGGATGAGGTCAAAGTTCCTAGTGCTGAAGAATTGGCCGAGGCGACCACAGTTACGCCTTCCGAAACGAGCTCCACGATCGCCACCGCTGTTGCAGATCCCAAGCCCGACAAGAAGGTCCCAAGGAAACTTGTCGAAGAAGAGAAGAGAGCCGTCGGTCGTATTGGCAGGGACGTTTGGTTGACTTATATCCGTGCCGCGGGTGGCCCCTGGTATTGGACCATCTTCCTCAGCTCTCTCGTTCTCGCCACCCTTGGACCTATTGCTGAGAAGGGTTGGCTTACGAAATGGGCTGGCGCGCCGTTGCGTGACGAGGCCCCGAGGAGCCCGATCTGGTACATCAGCATTTATGCTGCTATCAGTGGTGCCAACGTGATGTTCGCAACTCTGAGGTGGTTCATCCTCTACCACGGTTCGATCAATGCTTCCACCACCCTTTACAAACGACTCCTCGAATGCGTCCTCTTCGCGAAGATCCGATTCCATGACACTGTTTCGAGAGGTCGACTCCTTAACCGGTTCGGAAAGGACTTCGAAGGTATTGACAGTAATCTTTCGGATCACTTCGGTCGAAGTGTTATGTATGGAATGTCTGTCTTTGCGACGTTCATTGCTATCGGCTTTGTCGGTGGTTTGCCCTTCGTGGCTGTCACTCTTTTGGTCAGCGTTCTCTACTATCAAGTTGCGAAGGTTTACGGACAGACTTCTCGAGACATGCGACGATTGGGTAGGTTGTGGGGTTTGCACGGAATGGGAAGGCGCTAACCTTGCAACAGACTCTGTTACTCGTTCTCCGTTGTATTCCTTGTATGGAGAGACCATCGCTGGAGTCGGCGTCTTGCGCGCTTTCGGCGCATCGTCCAAGTTCATGAGGGACATGCTTCGTTGTGTCGATACGGTGGGAGCTGGGGTTTCCTCCTAACATCGGACCTTAACTGACAGCGTCGCCAGAACTCTAACCCGTACTACTGGATGTGGGGAGGTGAGCACCACCCTTCAGCGATAAACGGCTAGAATAATAACGCACAACTGCAGTGAACCGATGGATCTCTTCTCGTTTCAATGTTCTCTCCAATTTCGTCATTGGTTGCGTTGGCTTCATCGCAGTTTTCTCGTCCATGGACGCTGCTCTTGCTGGTTTCGCCTTGGCGTTCGCTTCGACAATCGTCAACGATTTATTGTTTATGGTTCGACGATTTGTCGGCCTCGAGCAGGCGATGGTACGGTACCGATACTATTTCTATAATGCACTCCCTCACTCGCTGCTCTTAAGGTTGCCGTTGAGCGAGTCAAGGAATACTCGGAGCTGGAACGTGAGCCTCCCGAGTTCGTCGAGCCCCGGCCTCCCGCATCTTGGCCTATCACCGGACGTATTGAATGCAAGGACCTCGTCATTCAGTATTCTGTAGGCTGCCACTCCCCACAAGGTTTAACGAAGGTGGCCACTAACCAGCATTTCAGCCGGAGTTGCCGAATGTGCTTCATGGTCTTACGTTCGAGATAAATCCAGGAGAGAAGGTAAGCACGCTGTGTGCGATTGGCGCATTCTGGGAACGTCCGGGCTCACGGGGGCGCCACAGGTCGGTGTCCTTGGGAGGACCGGTTCCGGAAAGAGTACCCTTGCGTTGTCGTTCTTCCGATTCGTGGAGGCCACTGAGGGGAAGATTATGATCGATGGAGTAGATTTGTCCGAGGTTGGACTTACAGATCTTCGGAGTCGATTGAGTGCGTTTCAACTCCTTCCCCCGTCTTGAACGGCTGCTGACATACTTTACAGCAATCATTCCTCGTTAGTACCTTTATCCATATAAATGGGGGCTTCTGTTTTAATTGCGCTTTACAGAGGACCCAACGATTCTTAGTGGAACTTTGCGTTCGACCCTCGATGTCTTTGATGAGTACGAAGACGCAGACATTGTAGGTGATCGTCCTTGGTTAACGATCGGGCGGGCTCAAAGTTTTCTAGTTCGAAGCGCTCCGCCGTGTCCACCTTATTCCAGACTCGGAGGAAGAAGATCCTGTTGCTACCGTCAACGCCAACGTTTTTCGTGATCTCGAATCTCATGTATCCGAGGGTGGCGATAACTTCTCCACCGGGTAAGGGGGATCCTTGTTCTTTCTGATGAAGTACGCTGAAGTACCTTTACAGAGAGAAACAGCTGCTTTGTATGGCTCGGGCTATCCTGAAGAAATCCAGGGTACTGCTTATGGACGAGGTGCGCAGTCTACCGTCTGGAGTAGTCCAGATTGTCCTGACGAGTCTGCCCGCAGGCTACCGCTAGCGTTGATTATGCCACGGACGAATTGATTGGAAAGACCATCCGACAGTCAGTCTTTGCTCAATCTCGCACCTAGTCATACTCACCAAAGTCCTTTCTAGCGGGTTCGCCGAAAGCACAATCTTGACGATCGCGCACAGGCTGCGGACTGTGATCGATTACAACCGGGTTATGCTGCTCGAGGACGGAAAAATTGTCGAGTTTGACACTCCAGGGAACCTTTTGGCGAACCGGGACTCCAAGTTCTATGCTCTTTGCAAGGCTACTGGGAAGGAAGAGTTCTCGACGCTCAGAAGGCTTGCCGGTGTCACGAAGGAGACAACTACCGGCTCGACTTAGTCCGAAAAATTACTTAGATTACCATCTCGTAGACTTGGTTGTCCCTTGGGATTCAGCCAGAACTCTTATACCGATCATTGTATCGAACTTCATGCACTGCACCAAACCTGCATGACATCAAATACCAGCTGCAAAAATGCCGGTGCACACACGAAACATGTTCTCATGGGTGTTCGGTCAGGCTTTCAACCACCGAAAAAAACAACTATGTATATGGACCGAGAAAAGTAATAGCAATACAGTAGGGTAACACGGTACAAACCAAAAGACAGAAATCTACTCTTCCTGAGAATCCTTCTTCTTGGTCTTTGATGGAAGAAGGGCTGGGTCGATGTGTGGAACGACACCACCCTGTGAGATGACAACGTTACCGAGGAGCTTGTTCAACCTGGAGAATTAGAAGACAATGTCAGGAAACTGATGCCGAGTGGTAGTGGAACAAAAGAACGTACTCCTCATCGTTCCTAATAGCGAGTTGCAAATGACGGGGCACAATACGTTGCTTCTTGTTATCACGAGCGGCGTTACCAGCCAACTCCAGGATCTCGGCAGCGAGGTACTCGAGAACGGCAGCAAGGTAAACTAGAAATATGGAAAGTTCCCAAATCAGTGTCAAAGCACTGTCAAGAGTTCGCAAGTAAACGTACCAGGAGCACCAGCACCGACGCGCTGGGCGTAGTTACCCTTCTTTAAGAGACGGTGGACACGACCGACCGGGAACTGAAGACCAGCCTTGACCGATCGGGATTGCTGGGACTTGGTCGGGTCGACACCAGAGGATTTTCCAGACTTGGACTTTCCGCTAACTTTTCCAGACATCGCAGTGGTAAAGTGGTTGGGTTAGGTGGTGGTAGTGGTGGTTAACACGAAAGGAGGAGCGAAATGCGACGAGGGGAATTGTGGAGGGAGGCTGGCTGTAGACCATCATGTCTGCCTTTTAAAGCGCGCCGGACGCGGTCACGTGCTTCCGTTTGTCCTTTTGATGCGGTCATGGCCAGTGGGCCACCGGGACAAACAAGGGTAAACACCGTCACGTGATGTTATACCATCGGGCTGTATATAACTCGTCCCTCGCTGCCGATCATCCGTCCCCTTCAGTTCCCCTCCGTACATCAAGACTCCTCAGTACTTCACCCTCCACACAGACACGCACACCTCCTTCCCAACCACCAGAAATGCCAGCCAAACCATCTTCCACTGCCGGAAAGGCCCCTGCCTCCACCGCCTCCAAGGCTCCTGCTAAAACCACTTCGGAGACCAAGGCTAAGAAGGCCACCAAAACCTCTACTTCTACCGATCCCGATGCTAAGAAGAAGAGGAGAAAGACCAGGAAGGAGACCTACTCCTCCTACATCTACAAGGGTACGCGCTTCTGCCTCCTTGACGCGACTCGTAACTCGGTTCTAATCTTTCGTCCTCCAGTCCTCAAACAGGTCCACCCCGATACTGGTATCTCCAACAAGGCTATGGCCATCTTGAACTCGTTTGTCAACGATATCTTCGAGCGTATCGCTACCGAAGCCTCCAGTATGTCCTCGTGGGCTACTTTAAGAACGCGCGCACTTACGACTTATCTTTCTAGAACTCGCGTCGTACTCGAAGAAGTCGACCATCTCATCACGAGAAATTCAGACCGCTGTTCGTCTCATCCTCCCTGGTGAATTGGCAAAGCACGCCATCTCCGAGGGAACCAAGTCGGTGACCAAGTTCTCGTCCGCTGGTGCCAAGTAGCCTCGCTTTTCCTTTTGGATGGTTCTTTTTCGTCGTGTATTTTATTCTCGTTTGTATTTGTCGATTCTTACTACTTTTGCTATGATATAATCCGACTTAAACATACAAGGCTTTGTCATCGTAAGAGCGACGTACGGTCACAGATCACTCGAGGTCTTTGGTTATAAGTAATTGCCACAAGTACAGATACATGAGGTTTGCGGTGGTCGTGTATTTACACGTGGAAGAGAGCAAAGGCTAGGAAGTACGTCTGAGGTTGGTAAGAAAACGTTGCACGGCGTAGAACGCCAGAAAGAGAGTGGCTCTAGCTAGCAATAAATAATCATATACATATGTCAACCCTCCACTCACGACCCGCAGAACGACGGAAGCCGGGTAGGAAGGAGGAACGGGCATCGATGCGGAGGTCGCGATTGAGGGTGCGGGTGACGACGATTCACGCTGATTCTCCCTGTATGCGCAATGAAGAAAGAAAGAAAGAAAAAGGGTGGTATGAATGATGAATTCCCCCGATGAAAAATCCAGAAGGCCCAATAGGTTTCTCACAGCTTAGCCCCCTCGGTCTCACGAAGGTTCACGAGTTCAAGCATATGGTCGACGATCTGCGCCGGCGTATTCACGTGCCAACTCGCGAGCGTCCTCTTGCTGCTCACTCCTACGGCCGTCGTGAACACCGCTTCTCGATCGATCGCCAGTTCCACGGGCTCGAAGGTTCGTTTTGGTTCCAGTTGGGTCACTGAGACCGGTGGCTTCAGGATAGCCTTGGGCTCATCTTCCGGGAAGAGGATGAGGGCACGGAACATGTCCTCGTCCGTCTGAATACCAAAGAGGGATAAACACGTGTTGGTCTGTTATCTGCAGGACGGAAAGCTCCCACCTTGTCATCACCGGCACAGAAGATGAACTCGGCATCTGGGTTGGTGTACAAGATCCTCTTGACAATCTCACCCTATCGCAGCAGGCGATAAGGATCAGGGATCATCGCTCTCGACATGGTGAGATGATAGAACCAACCTTGTTGACCGCGATAGGTCTAACCTCCAGGTTCTTCTTCCCAACAAGAACTATCAATCCGATTATCAGTGACCTGTGATCAAAACACCAATGCCACCCGGGATATAAATGGACGCGCAAGGGGAAAAAAGGGGGGAGGAATCAAGTGAGGGAAGGAACGAAAACAGGCCACAAGGATGCAATCGCGGAGAAGCGGGAATCCGAGGACAGATCGGGTGAATGCATGTTCCCATCAAAAGGACTTGCCTTCGATCGGCCGTTTGCGCGACAAGTTGTTCTCGAGCAGGTCTTGACACTGCCTACACTGGAAGAGGCCCCACTCCGGGTCCGAAGCGCGGTAGTGCCAAGTGATGGAACTCTTCTTGACCTCGATATGGCTTCCAGTCGTCCTCTGGGGGGGATCAGTCGCGCGAGCAACGCACATCGGGAAAACGACGCTTACCTCAGTATAGTACTTGAAGATTTCCTCGACCTCTTGCAACCAACTCATATCCAGCACCTCGGTGAAATTGGTCCATTTGGTCTCACCAGGGGGACGCATGAAGCCACCATGCTCGGCAGACATGCCGAGCCCTTTAATGTGTCCCAGGTGTTGTGTCAAGAAATCACCGTCGCGGCCGGAGATAATGTATACCAAGTTCTTGGGGTCCGCAGCCAGTCGTTCAAGCGCCTCCAGAGTCGTCTCCGTGGGAACGGCCATACTTGGAGTCCTGACAATAGGGGTCAAGGTACCCTACCGATGAAGAGAGTGAACATTGAGTAGAACCTTGTCAAGATGTCTCTAGAGACTCACGTCATAGTCGAAGAGGAAGAGTCTCTTTTTTGCCTTGAGGTAGCAATCCTCCAATCGGTTCTTCTCCATGAACGGCGTCTGTCTGGCCATGACGTTCTCGAGGCCCATCTGTTTAAGAAGCATCTTGACCAAGGTCGCAGCCCACGAGTGACTGGTGTGGGTGTTCACAACCTTGTACATCTTGTCGTGCCTCTCAGCCTTCTCCTCTGGACTCATCGTGAGTCCACGGTTGATCGCAGCGGCGACATCACCTAGGTTCCATGGGTTGATCTGAAGAGCCTCAGACATGTTGTTCGAAATACCCATGAATTCGGAGAGGACGAGTGGGCTCTTCTTAGTCCTTTCCTGCGCGATGACAAACTCCATCGATGTTGTGTTCATACCATCACGAAGAGGGGTGATGAGGGCGAGGTCGGCAATGGACAAGAGGGCGTAGAACTCGTCCTTTTTGATGGTCTGGTGGTAATGGTGAACGGGAATGAAGTCCAAAGAACCATACTCTCCGTTAATGTGAGCGACGACCTCGGACACTTGACGCTCCAGTTTTGGGGAATCTGTCAAGGCAGGAGAGGTGACCTGGATGAGAACTACCTTTCCAACCCACTGGGGGTAGTCCTCTAGTAGTTTTTCAAAGGCCCGCAACTAGGGGTAGAAGATTGTGAGGGCCATACATGTGAACAGAGGCAGATATCCCACTGACTTTCTGAACAACACCCTTGACAACATCGAGCTTGTCACGACCGACGATGATTTTCTTGCCCTCATACAGAGCGTGAAGGGCATCCAACTTGGGCTGAATTCCGGGGAGGAGAATATCTCGAGAAACGCGTGCAGAGTCGATACCGACGGGACTGTAGTTCACGGCAGCGACGTGACCTTCGACGTCAATACCTCTCTGATTGGGGGTGGTTTCATAGCCGCAAACTCGAATGCAGGAAGAGATGAAGTGACGCGAGTAGGAATAGGTCTGGAAACAGACAAGGTTCGCGCCGAGCATTCCTTCGAGAATCTCCATTCGGCCTAGGTCGCACAGACGGTTATTCGGGATTGTTGGAATGACGTCAGCGATGGGCAGACTTACGAGGAAGGCATCTAAACACCTCGGAACTTGGCCAGGGTGTATGAACGAACAGGCCGATCACCGCTTCCGGGAGCAATTGACGTAATAGTTTGGGAACAAGTAACAGGTGATAGTCGTGAACCCAGATTAGATCACCAGGTTTGTAGATTTCAGCTATCCGCTTTGCAAAGATGGCATTGGTTGCCGCGTAGGGAGCCCAGTACTTGTCGGCAGACGCGTATTCTGTCGCAACGTCCTGCCATAGGAGGTAATGGAACAAGGGCCACAAGGCTGTTTTTGAAATCCAAGTAAGAGGATTGACCCGCAAACCGAGAGGGCGGGTAAACGAAAAACGCACTTTCTTTGCAGTATCCCTCATAATGATCGTGGGCCTCCTTCTCATCAACCCAAACGGGAATGTAGGTCGTCTTTCTCTCGTCGTCCGGATCGGCCTCCCGGGGTTGATACGTTTGGAGGGACTTTTCCAACGCCAAGCGATCTTCATCTGTAACGCTGCTTAGCGGTACTGTTGCATCTTGATGGTTGGCGTTCTGGATGTCGCCGGTCCAGCCGACGATCAGCTGTTCGCTGGGGGCCTCGAGAGAACGGATGCCGCTGATCATAGCAGCGTGTCCATCGCGGACGGCGATGGACCACTTGGAGGGAGCGGTGGGGTCGTCGGCTTTCGGCAGAGAAATGGGGTCAGCCTCGGGCTGCATGGTAAGGCTGCCGACGAGAGCAGGTTCGGTGGGGGGTGTCTGAGGAGGACTCGGGAAGCTCCCCTTGGCGGTGCTGTGCGCAAGCGACGATACGACGGGAAGATAGTGGCACACATGGAGGACACGACCGGAGAGTTTGATGCCCTTCGCGGTGAGATCTGCCTGTTGCTGGAGGATGTGTTTGCGGATGTCCTCGAGAGGGACTTGGGCTGGAGGAAGATGTTCAGAGAAGCTGTCCATGACGGTGGGAGAGGTGGGAGGAGAGGAGCGATGGAGAGGGAGCGAGTGAGCGATTGGAGAGTCTTATAAAGTGTTTTCCAGGGAGGTAGAACCGGAAAAGGAAGGTAGAGTATGTATGTCATCGGTAGGCGATCTGCGAATCCGCGCGCACCGAACGTGTGCAAAGATTTACATCTATGCATGTGCGATGGCAAACGCTCTCCCTTTCGCTTCCGCCGACGCTGTGGGCGGGGGTCGACGGCGGACCGTCAGAGAGCGAGCTGAGCACGTGCAGAGAGAGACCGGGGGGCGGCTCGGCGAAACTGGGAAATCTTCAAATGATCGTTCGTCTCTTTTTCTTGCCATATCCTGCCAGTCGTCGCGGTTTTTGTCACCCCACGTTCGTTCACTGTCGAGCAATTACGTTGGTTCGGCTAGACGATCGGATGGAGAAAGAGGGAAGATAAGACGATAAGATACAGCGTATAGGATTGTGGGAGAGATGCGTATATACAGCCTCTGGGATATAAAGGCATCTAACGTGATGTGATGTGGTATGCAACTGCGATGCGGAGAGCAAGAAGAGCGACGGGAAAACTAGCAGAAAGCAAAAAACAAGCAAGCAGCGGAGAGAGAGAGAGAGAAAAAGAGAGCGCGATACACAGAGGTCCGTCATCCACTCCACTTCACTTCTGTCACACCGACATGGAACTCGTTCTCGGTACGCGTCAGATCCGACGCGGATCCTTGCTGTGGGGGTGGTTTGGGCATGGAGATCATGACTGCGACATGGAGGCTCGTGTCTGCTGGCGGACGTCTGAAGAACAAGCGGTTTTCGGGGCTCTCCCAGGAGACGGGGCGTGTGATGTGGCCTTGGACATATCCTTGCGGGACGCGAGTGGGGGGAGAGTAAGGGTATACAAGGGATGCTGAGAGGGGCTGGGGCGAGACACTTATCAACCGACTGATCGACACGCAGAGAAAGACACACGACTCACCACAAAAGTGTCCCAATCATTAACATTTGTCCGGTCCTCGTCGGGAACATGCTGGTTGGGCGCTATCCAAACGTCCCACAGCTGCGGTTTTTGGGCCGAAGGTCGCCTGAGGGGGACGGGGGAACGAAGATAGCGGGGCTGTTCTGCGGAATTTGGTGGGGGACGACACTTCTTGTAGATGATGACGATGACGAGGCCGAAAACGATGAAGCCGATGGCAATAAAAGCGAAGACGAGTGGGGGAGTATTTCCGGGGTCGAATGGACCATTGTCCTTGACATCGTCGGGGGAGCTAGTGTCCGGCGATGGAGATGCGGAGGGATAGGGTTGGAGGTACCGTGTGTATGTCTCGTCGTGGGACATGGGGGATAGGGTGTCGGGGAGACGGGGGAGGAGAAGGGTGTGGAGGAGGGGAGTGGCGGAATATAAGGAAGGGAGGGGAAGGGAGGGTTCGCCAAGTTGCCATGAACCGCGCAAGGAAGGCGACCTTCTTCTTCTTCTTCTTCTTCCGTGATGGCGAAACCGCCTTCTTCTCTCTTCCATACTCTTGTTCCGTGGATCCCTCGTCCGCAGGCGAAAAAGAGGCCCGGGCACGTGACTCGGGGCGCGTCGCCGGGGCCAGCCATCGCCCCGCCAGCGCCGCAGAGGGCCAGGGGGGCTGGCGGGGGAGGGGACTGATAAGCCGGCGGGCAGAAAAGAGGAGCGGGGTGACGGGCTAGAAGAAAGATGAAACGTCCACCGTCGTCTTCTCTGCTGCTTGTCAGATCGACGCTCTCCAGAAATGCGGAAACAATCCGTCCCCCCAAAAATAAATAAATCGCCATTTATTCCGGCATGGCGCTAACGCGGCGGTCATCGTGATCCGCCACGCCTCGCATCGCACCCGCTTATGTTCGCTCTTGACGGACGGATGTCCATGTCCACCCAGACTTATCCCCATCCGCCCTGCGCTCGCTGTCCATCTTGTACATAGGGGACACCTGGCCACACACGCGGCCGCTCTATTCTCTCCATCATCGCCCTGATGTCCCACTAGTGCCATTAGATAATCGCCTCTGCTGATCCCTTTAAGGGGGGCCTCTCCTACGCCAAGACGGACGTCCGTTTCCCTTGCCGTGCCCCATGTATCGCTCAACTCTCAGTCTGGGTCTCTTTGCTGTGGTCTCCCTCTCTGCTGTTCTGCGCGCCCGCGCCCAGACATATACGGCCACCTACTCTCCAGACAATCTCCCCGATCACACCGAACCGGGTCAGACTGGCACAAATAGGTGTGGCACTGGAAGCAACCAGACCTCGTCTTGCCAGAATGTCTATAGTTCGTCTCCGAACCAGCTAAACGCCCTCCCGCTATTGTCTGACACTGGATCGCAGTAAACTCGGTGGAAGACTTTTGTGTCTGGGGGCCGCCCGAACCCGGTCCAGGCTCAGCCATCGGCAACGTCGAGGTCGGTTGTCGCCCTGTTCTATTTCTAGAGCGTTGTTTCCCATGATCCCTATCTTTATCCATCCAGCCAATCGTGGTCTCGTGGTGTTCAAGGGTATGTCGTATTCGTAAAACACTCCACCGCTCTCACCGTCGTCTGGCAGTCCGGATATGGGACTCGTCTCATTCCAGCGGGTACAGTTAAAGGTGCCCACTTCGTCCAGACCCCCGATTACGTCCAGATAACGGGCATGGGAGACTTCACCTCGATGAATATCCCCGCCGGTGATGCGGGTGGAGAGCTTGATCCCCACGGTGCCACCGGCAATGGTACTTCAACATCCTTACGTATGATGATCATCTATCATCCTGCTCAACCATCGTTGTAGGTAATCCTGTCGGCGGTCTGGTCTTCTCCGGCGCATTCAACAATGGCCAGCCGCAGCAGTTGCATGAGTGGACGGTCAGCGCCCGCCATCCATCTGGCTCGGCAGCTACTGACTTGTCCTACTAGAACTTCATGTCCGCAACCATCTTCTGCATTCGAGCTTGTAAAGAAGGTCCTCGAGCTCCCGAGTTGTGTGAGCACATTTACGACGTTATGGGCTGTGCCTGGAATATGCCCGGCAACTACGACGTTGGCACATTCGAAAACTGCAAGGGAGACACCGGCCCGGTACGTACATGTGTATCATCAGCCCGGCGTGTTTGTTCACTTGCGCTGGCCGGATAGCCTATGGGTGTCTATGGAACCTCTACCTTCTACCAAGGGCAAGGAGCAACGCCTCCCCCGCACCCAGCTCCTCCAAGCTCGGAGTGCACACCTGTTAGTACTATTGGTGGAATCGTCAGCTCCAGTTCTCTTCCTCCGAGTGCGTAGACTTCTCTGTTGTTCCGTATCGTGTGTTTCATCGTCGGCTCCCAGGTTCCCCATTGTCGCAGCCAACTGGCGGGACCACCGCCACCCCTCCACCAACTGGAACGGTATGTCGCTCCCCCCGTTGCTCGGAAGCCATCTCATTGCTGATCTTTTCTGGCCCGCCGACACTCAGAGCGTTAGCGGTAATACCGGGAGCGCTTCTGCACTTGGCGCTGGGTTGGAGTTCATTGGTCTTGGGTCTTTTACGTTTTTATTGGGTTGGATTTTGGTCACGATGGTTTGATTTCTTCGCATTTTGGTTCGTCAGGACTTGCACTTGGGACATGAACATTTATTTTCATTTCACCGTCACGCCGGACTTGTTTCATTGGAGTTTTAATACTTCATGTTGCGCAGTTTACACGAGGACTACGTGGGCTCTGCTCACACCAGGACACTTGTTCTTTCTCTTACGATTTTTGATGCCAATAACGATATTCGACTCGCTATCAGACCATATCTCTTCGTCCCTCCTCAGAAATGCGTGCATAAACTGGTGCCACATTCCTCCAGATCGTACCATGTTGCTTATGTAATTCTCTCGACGCGTCCCATAAAAATGAACGACCATCGGATTCATGTATCCTCCAGCGTGATTCGCTGTCCCTTCCCGTTTCTGCCCCCCACTCTTCTTCTCCTACTGTGAGTGTCCTCTTCCGTATCCTGTGTCCTATCCTATGATGAGAATCTATCTGCAAACGTTTGTGACGTGTTTCGACACACTGGAGCCGTCCCTTTTGGGAGTAATTCAAGTCTCTGACCGCTTTTTTTCTTTCTATTTTCCTCCGCCGTTTAATTTTATACGTGTCAGTTCGTGTGCCGACTCTTACTCTTCCCTCTAGTTCCTCCCCATACCACCCATATACCTCTCGTGATGGCTGACGCTCGTTCGACCGACCGTATCGGCAATTATACCAAGTTCTGGGACAAGGACAGGAAACACGAGAAAGCCGAGGTCCAGGGTGCACGTGTCGACAATTACACCGAAGTCGTTAACGGTCAGTTATGTTCCACGTTCGTCTCGTTCGTACAGGTGCTGAAGGATTTTTTTTTTCATTGTGACGTTTCAGGCTACTACGATGGTGCCACCGAACTGTACGAGTTTGCCTGGGCCCAATCGTTCCACTTCTCTCGATTCAACAAGGGTGAAGCCTTTAATGCTTCTCTCGCTCGTCACGAGCACTACCTCTCCTCCAAGATGGGTCTCAAACCCGGCATGCGTGTTTTGGACGTTGGATGCGGTGTCGGCGGTCCTGCACGTGAAATCGCCCGGTTTGCTGACGTCAACATCGTCGGTTTGAACAACAATGCTTTCCAAGTCGGTCGTGCGACCAAGTACGTCAAGGACCTGGGTCTTGAGGAGCAGATCCAGTTCGTCAAGGGAGACTTCATGAAGCTCGCTGAGCAGTTTGGAGAGAACTCGTTTGATGCTGTCTATGCTATCGAGGCTACTTGCCATGCACCCACTTGGGAGGGTGTCTATGGTGAGATCTTCAAGGTTCTTAAGCCTGGAGGAGTCGTGAGTCTCGTTCGATTTCTGCTTCTCGTTTCTTTGGTCTGACGTTTCTTCTCAAAGTTTGGTGTGTACGAGTGGTGCATGACTGATGACTGGGACCCATCGAACCCGGAGCATAAGGCTCTCGCCCACGAGATCGAGCTTGGCAACGGTATCCCTGAGATGCGTCCCCTGTCCAAGTCTCGGGAAGCTCTCGGGACGGTCGGTTTCGAGATTGAGCATGAGGAGGATTTGGCGGAGCGACCGGACGAGGTGAAGTGGTATTACCCACTTGAGGGGGATATCTGGAAAGCCCAGACCACTTGGGACATGATCACCGTCTGGGGAACCTCCTGGAGCGGGATGCTCATTACCCATTCAGCGATGTGGGTTATGGAGCTGGTGGGGATGCTACCCAAGGGAACTCTAGATGTTGTAAATTCCCTCAAGTCGGCGAGGACTGGACTCGTCAAGGGCGGTCAGACGATGTTGTTCACTCCCATGTATCTCGCCATCAGCAGGAAACCGTTGAACTAGGAGCGAGAGAGGACTCGTCGTTTGCTTTCCTGTCGTTATGTCGGTCATTGCTGCATCTTATACCACTCCCTCCGAAAATTAGTATATCATGTTGGGTGTAATTCGCATACAATTTTAGATCTCTTTTCTGCATCAAATTTTTGGGACGAGCCTGGGCGCGGAACTGGCGATTTCATTTGGCGGTCGTTCATGTATGAATACAGCAGCGGATATGAAGGAACGAAGCCATGAGAGCATGATGAGTTAGGGGTACATGAAGGCATTATTGATATTAAAGCCGGCGCTCGGAAGAGTCCTTGGCAAATGGCAGGCCGGTCCGTCCATCTGTCGAAAAAGGAAGCTTATCTTCTCATCCTCTTGGGATCTGGGCCTCCGCCTCCAACCTCTTCACCGGCGGTGAAAAGATTGCCGAGAGGTTCTCGTTTCATGGCCGCGTTCGTGTTTCCGTTTGTGGGCATGGCCGAGAGGCCCATACCGGTTGACACTCGTTTAAATCCCGATCCCCCAGGTCTATTTGCCAAGAGGTTAGTTGTGATCATCGTCATTGGCGAGCTTTGATCTCAGAAGCTGGAGGCGGCCGCGGATACTTACTGCTGTTGTGGATGCTGGAGCATCGATTCTGCGGGGCGTTTGGAGCCTATCCCGGACTGGTTCTGGTGGCGATTGTGTGGCGCAACGTCAACAGGATCCATTGTGATCATGGCGGAGGAGAGCAGGATAAGCGGTTCGTTAGCCTCACGCTCGAGAAATTACGGGAAAGGATATGGCGCGTACGGTGCCGAGTGGGAAGGAGAAGCCGCCTGCCGAAGGTCTGGTGTTACCAGAGCCGGAAGGTTGAACGGTCGAGTTGGATGCGTTCGGTTTGCCCCCGCTCCCGTAATTTCCGTTTCCAGATCCGTTCGAGCCGTTGAGAGGTTGACCGCGGTTGTTCCCGTTTCCGATGGAGGTTCCATTGCCGCCGGAGCGAACATTCGGAAGCGGCTGGAAGCTGACTTCCTTGTTGCCGCTGCCGTTACCGTTCGGGTTGACCCCCATGGAGGTGGAATTGCCAAGGTCGAACCCCCCTGATCGCTGGGCCGACGTGGTGCTTCCATTCGTTGAAGGGCCAAGACCAGTGTTAGCGAGGCTGTTGTTATGACCAGAGACAGAAACGGTGTCATTCCGTGGAGCAGAAGCAGAAGCAGCAGGACCTGTGACGGAGGGAGTTCCCTTCCGTGGGTCCACGTTCCCCGAGGAATTGGTGTCTTGGAATCCAGAGTCATCCTGGTTCGTAGCCGATTCGTCTGCCCC
>Ga0307513_10006611_pt1 | contig 15136 bp, 13 predicted proteins | sample 15_EM_MG_FD_202174 | JGI IMG/M metagenome (GOLD analysis project Ga0307513, IMG submission 202174) | Populus trichocarpa ectomycorrhiza microbial communities from riparian zone in the Pacific Northwest, United States - 15_EM | ecosystem: Host-associated > Plants > Roots > Unclassified | place... | reverse complement strand
CCTGGCGCGCGCCCGGGTTGCACAGTACTGCTTCGTGACATTCGGTGTCCTGGTAGCTCTGTTCGAGTCAGGGGCGTACCGAACGTTCGGAACCTAACAATTTGGGCTGATCTGAATGACGCTTCGGGAGATGCCGACCGAACCGCACTACGCAACTTCTACAGCGAAGCTCCTTCAAGATTTCTACATTCCGGCGCTGAGCAATTCGCTGACCTATGATCGCGGTGTCGGCTTTTTTACCTCGAACTGGCTTCGGTTGGCGGCGTCCGGCCTAGCGGCCCTGGCTGAGAATGGGGGGAATGCGCGGATAGTGGCCAGCCCCATGATCAGCCGCGAAGACTGCCTAGCTCTCGCGCAGGGCGTCGAGGCCCGCGATAGCCCCGTCCTGAAGGCAGCGCTTGAAAGCGCCATCGCGGATTTGGAGCAAGACCTGACTCGCGACACCTTGGCGTGCCTGGCGTGGATGGTCGCGGACGGACTCTTGGAGTTCAGGGTTGCCATTCCGACTGCCGACCTTGACGGCGATTTCCACGATAAATTCGGCATTTTCCACGACACCGTTGGAGACGCGATGGCGTTTCATGGCTCGCCGAATGACAGCGAGCGCGCATTTCGCAACTACGAGTCCATCAGCGTGTATTGTTCTTGGCTAGATGCCCGCGAGGCGTCTCGCGTTAGCGCCCAACAGACCCGCTTTGACCTGATCTGGACCAACGGCGACGCAAATCTCAGGGTCTATGCACTGCCAGATGCGGTGCGGCGCAATCTCATCGCGTTTACAGAGCGCTATCCCCGCCCCTATCGGCAGCCCCAGCCGGCGGGCTCGATTGAGACGACCCGCTGGCGTCACCAGACCGCGGCGGCCGCAGCCTTCCTCAAGGCGCGCAACGGAATCTTGGAAATGGCGACGGGGACGGGAAAAACGCGTACCGCGCTCAACATCTTGGGCGAACTGCAGGCCCGCGACCTGATTGAAACCGCCGTCGTGAGTGCGTTCGGGACGGACCTTCTTGACCAGTGGCACCGCGAGCTCGTCAAACAGACGTCGCTTCCGGTCTACCGCGCCTATGAGCGTTATCGGGAGGCCCAGTCCTTCCTGAACGCGCCGGGCCAGGCGATTCTGCTCGCGTCGCGGCAGAACCTGTTGGAGGTGGTTTCGCGATTAAAGCCCGCGACCCTAAACAAGGCGCTTTTGATTTGCGACGAGGTACACGGTCTGGGGTCTCCGGCGCTCGCACGATCCCTGAGCGGGAGACTGAAGCCCTTCGCCTACCGGCTCGGCCTCAGCGCCACGCCCGAACGCCCGTACGGCGACGCTGGCAACCTCTTCATTGAGGAGGAGATTGGGCCCGTCATCTTCCGTTTTGGCCTGCGCGAGGCCATCGAACGCGGGATCCTCTGCGAGTTCGACTACGTCCCCCTGGACTACGCTCTATCAGACGATGATCGCGCAGCCATTCGGCGGGCAATCAAGCGGTACCATGCCAGGGTGCAGTCCGGCCAGCCACCTCCGGCCGAGGCCCTGTACCGAGAAATCGCGCGGGTCCGAAAGGTCTCCAGCGAAAAGATCGAGCCGTTCCGACAGTATGTCGCCGCCTGTCCTGAGGTGCTCGATCGTTGCATCATTTTCGTGGAAACAGCGGAATATGGCGCGCTCGTACAACCGATCTTGATGCAATACCGCACGGACTTCCATACCTACTACGAGGACGATGACCGAGAGAATCTTCGCCTCTTCGCAAAAGGCGAGCTTCAGTGTCTCCTGACCTGCCATCGAATCTCGGAGGGGATCGATATTCATTCGGTGAACAACATCGTCCTCTTCGCGTCAGCCCGCGCGCCGCTTGAGACGGTTCAGCGCCTCGGGCGATGCCTGCGCATGGATGCGACCAACGAAGGCAAGCGCGCCCATGTAGTCGATTTCGTGGAACCGACGCCCGAGGATCTGGACGACCCGACCGACGAACTGAGCGCGGACGAGGAGCGGCGGGCGTGGTTTGAAAGTCTGGCCGCGGTGCGCCAGCTGGCCGCCTACAGCCAAACCGCGGCGGCACCGGTGCCGGGGGTTTCAACCTCATGATGGACCCTGCTGTGAGGTCCGCGATGGAAGCCGCACTTTCGGCCGCCCCGGACCAAACTGACCTCTTCCGAACGCGTTTTACGCGACTGATCGAACTGGTCCTGTCGGGCAGCTTTGACGACCCCGACGTTCGCCGGGTCATGGAGTTGGTCACAGTCTCCGTCGACTCGGAGGACTGAGATGGAGGTTCGGCTAACCGGGTGGCGCAGCAAGAATATTCGTGGCGGTCTGCGCGATCTCGACATCGACCTCGGCAGTGATCCACGACGTTGGACTCTGGTGCAGATGTCGAACGGCACCGGCAAGACCACCACCATGGATCTTCTCCGATCGACCTTGACCGGCAGGGCGTTGTCGACGCCCGAGGTGCGGGCGTTTCGCGCCGACGATCTTGTGGAGACCGGGCTGTTCGAAGCCCGTCTTGTCGTCGACGATCGTCCGATCCGCTTGCAAATGGAACTCGATTTCCGAGACGGCAGCGTTTCCTATTGGACCGTGCGCGCGGAGACGCGAGGCGGTGGCCGTGAGGAAGGTCGTGCCGTGCCCAGCGAGCTGCGGGAGCTGTTGAAGCCGGCCCTCACGGAACTCTTCGTTTTCAACGGGGAACTTGCCACTCAAATCCTGGATCTCAGTAAATCCAGAGCGGCCGGCGCCATCCGCGCGCTCTATGGACTGGATCAGGTGGACGCGTTGCAGGAACGCGTCACTGGCCTCGTCCAGCAGGAAGTGCGGCGCGCCGCCTCAGTCACCTCCGCCAAGGAACAGAAGGGCATTACACAACTCCAAAACCTGGTGAACGAAGCCACGTCAGCCAAGCAGCGCCTTGAGCAGCTGCAACAGGCCTCAGCGGCCCGCCTGGCTGAAGTCAGCCGCGAGCGGGAACGACTGGATGCGGAAATCACCGCGAGGCTGTCTGAGGACGCGGGGGTCCGCGCCGAGATCGAAGCTCTGGACGTGAACCAAGTCGAGGTCGACGCCAACGCCAATGATCTAAGCACCCAAGCGTTGGAAGCGTTTCGGAGGCCGCCGCATGTTAGTGACTTGCTTCAAGAGCGACTGAAGACCCTCGGCGAGCAGCTCTATACGCTGAAGCTGCCGGAGACGATTTCGCGCGAGTTCTTCAATGAGCTCGCCAACGAAAAGCTGTGTGTCTGCGGTCGGCCGATCGGCCACACTGAGCGCGATCAGATTATTACCGGCGCCGGGCGCTACCTAGCCCAGGACCAGATCACGGTGATCAATCAGATGAAGACCGCCCTGCGCGATAGCAGCGGCGCTCCGAATGTTTTGGGCGCGACTATCGCCTCACTCCAAGCGCAGTTGGTTGAGCGCCGCAAAATCAAGGCCGAGCGAGACCGGCTGGCGTCCGAGCGGATCGCAGAGGGCGACGACGTCTTGGCTAAACTTCGCGCCGACCTGGGCGAATGCATCGAAGAGGTGAACGCTCTTTCGGCAACGTTGGAACGGCTGTCGACAAAGGACTCGATCCGTCAACGCGCACTGCGCGTGGGGTGGGAGTCCAATCTACCGCTGTGCGACGGTGAACTCGAGGTTCGCAAGTTCCGGCTTCAAACAGCGACCAAAACGCGGGACTTTTCGGAACAGGGCAAACGGCTCAATCAGATCATCGCCGATACGACGCGACGCGCTTTGGACGGCCTTCGCGACCGTGTGCGCCTGGCCACCAACGAAAAACTCAAGCTGATCATCAAGGGTGAAGACCTGCAGGTCTCCAAGATCGGCGGAGGTCTGGAGCTGCAATCAGGTGGACTCGACGCCAAGGCTGGGGCCAGCGAAGGTCAGAAGCTGGCCATCGCTTACGCTTTCCTAACTTCGCTGCTTGCCGAAGCCCCCTACAAACTTCCGTTCATCGTGGACAGCCCGGCCGTCTCGCTCGACACCGAGGTGCGCCGCGAGGTCGGTGAGCTCATCCCGTCGTTCTTCGGGCAGATGGTTATGTTGGTGATCTCCAGCGAACGCGAGGGCTTCGCCGACGCGTTTTACGGCCGTGCGCCTGAAGATGTGCGGTTCCTCACCGTTGCCGCCGAGGGCGGAGGTCAGGTCCGCATCGAGGAGGGTCTCCAGGCCTTCCGGGATTTTCACGGGAAGGACCTCACCGCGTGAGCTTCTTCCTGCCCACCGGCGTGCGGAGCTTCTTTTCGTTTGAGGGCCAGCGGGCTTTCGCCAAGACGCCCCGTCGGCGGGACGCCACGCCCCGCTTCCTGATGTTCGACGCCTACTATTTCTCCCTCTTGCTCGGCTTGCGCGAAGGTCGGCTGGGAGATGCGAACCGGCTGGAGGCCCAATCGTTCTTCGACGCCTATCCGGACAACTACAGGGCTCAAGCGGAGCTGATTGCTGGACTGTTGGTCGACTCTGAGCTGCGTCGGCTCCAGATCGGCATTGGCGATCGCGCCGACATTGAGCGCCAGATGGTCCTATTGCTGGACCTGACGTCAACAACGCGCCTCAGTGGCCATGGCGACCAGCTGCTTAATCGCTACGCCGTGGCAGGTTTTGACGTCCTGCAGGACGGGATAATGCCGCCCGACAATCTCGAGGACTTCCTGGTGGCCTATCACGCGCTCTGGGCGGGCAAGGACCCGGCCGAATGACGGCGCCCCTGCTCCAAGCGCCACGCGCGTGCTGATCCTTCCCAATCACCTGGCCATCGGCGCGCTTCTAGCGTCGAATGGCACGTTTCAGGTACCGCGCTATCAACGGAACTACGCCTGGCGAAGTGAGGAGATCGCGGCCTTCCTGAAGGACCTCGACCTCTGCCGCCGGGCCCGCGCTGACAACCAGCGGCGACATCACTTCTTCGGCGGCGTGGTCACGGCCAACTCGCCCGTGCCCGGAAGCTCACGACAAAACCACGAGCTCATTGATGGCCAACAACGGTTGGCGACCTTCCTCATGCTGCTTGTCAAGCTTAGGCAGGCGATGACGAGTCTCGCGGGTCACGTCGGGGCCGGCGGGCCGCAACCGGTCGCGACCTTTCTCGAACAGACTGCAAAAATCCTCTCCGAGCGCTACGAAACCCACAAGGACACCATCAATCTGACGGTCGTGTCCGTTCCGCGACTGGAACTCTCCCTGCCGGACCGAGCTTTTTTCAGCGCCCTGCTGCAGGGCGCGCCCGAAGCCGCCACGCGGCGGTCCCACGAACGCCTGCGGGACGCCTTTGGCGCCATGGGCATCTATCTCGACGACCTGCTCGCGTCAGTTGAAACCCCGGCGGACAAGGCGCAATGCCTCGACACAGTCTTGAAGGTGATCGAGGAAGATTGGACCGTGATCCACATGTCGGCTCAGCAAAAGTCCGATGCCTACATGCTGTTTCAGGTCCTCAACGATCGGGGTCTAAACCTGACGGAGGGGGAACTGCTTCGCGCATCCACCCTCGAAGCGCTCGAGCCGATCGCGCCGGCCGCGGAGATGCAAGCCGTGGAGCGATGCTGGGACAACATTCTCAGCGGCATGGACCTCGATATCCAGAAGGGGTTGAGTTGGGTCTATGCCTCGCAGATTGGCGATTGGCCCGGCCACGCGACCCTGCTGTCCGATATTGAGCAGAACCTGTTTCCGGCCCTCTCCACCGGCGCGCCCCTGACCCGCGCCCAGGCCGACGACATCACCGCCACGGTAAAGGTGCTCGAACGGGACTTCGGAGAGCTCGGCACGATTTTACGGGGTGAATGGCCCGCGTTGCCCCATCAGCAGATTGTCGGATGGGACAAGGATCGGCTTCGGCTTCTGGTCGTCCACTTGCGGCAGACGGACTGCCTACCCCTGCTGATTGCGGCAACGCTACTGGCGGCCGCAGATTTTTCCAGCATCGTTCAGATGCTCGAGCGCTTCTGCTTCCGCTACGCCGTCATGGCGGAGGGGCCGCGGCTGGAAGCCCAAAGGGTGTTCAACACCCAGGCCGTCGCCATCCGGCGTGATCCGGCGAATTTCAGCGTGGGTGACCTTGCCAGGGACCTGCGGGACCTGATTGCGCGCCACGCCCCTGACGACGTCTTCGCGGCACGCTTGGGCGGACTCCACTACCCAAGATCCGAGAGTAAAAAGCCGCTCAAATATTTCCTGATGAGCCTGGAGCACTACGTCCGCTGGTACGACGAAGGTGCCCAGGGCAAGCCGGTCTGCCGCGATCGCATGCGGGTGCTCGACTTCGACAACGCCACGATCGAACATATCTACGCGGAGAACGCCGGACAGCCGGACCTGCAGCTGACGCCGCTGATCGACACGCTGGGCAATCTGACGATCCTCAGCCCGGCGGAAAATGACGCCGCGGGTGCGAAGGGCTTCACTGCAAAACGCCCCTATCTTCAGGCTTCAACCAGTACGCTCAACCAGCAGATTGCCGCCGAAACCGACTGGACGCCTCAGATCGTGCGCGCCCGACAAGAGCGGCTCGTGAAGATCGGTTTGCGCGTTTTCGTCGTCTAGCGCGCGAGATCTCAAACCGCCGCCGAAGCCAAGCCCAAGAGACGGCGCGCCTCCTCGCAGATTAGCGTTGCGGCGTAGCGCATCTGGTCCTCGGTGGTGAACCGGCCAGGCGCGATCCGAAACGCTTGGCGAGCGCGCGCTGTGTCCCCAAACATCGCCAGAAGGACGGGCGACGTCTCGATCTTGTCGGAGGAGCACGCGCTAGACGCTGAGAAGCTGAGGCGGTCGCCGAGGCGCCGCATGAGCGCCAGGGGCTCAATGCCGTCAATCGAGAGCGAGAGGTTGTTGGCGAGCCGGTTCGATCTGGGGCCGTTCAGCTTCACCGCTGGCAGGGCCTCCGAGACAGCTACGAGGAACGCCTCGCACATCGCCGCCAGCCGGCTGGCCTCAAACGTCGCTGTGCGCGCGGCCAAATCGAATGCGGCACCCATTCCCACAATCCCGGCGGTATTCAAGGTGCCCGGCCGCAAGCCCCGTTCCTGTCCGCCGCCAAACACCAAGGGCGTGATCTTGGCGCGAGGCCGCCGGGACCGCACGTAGAGGGCTCCAACACCTTTGGGCCCATAGGCCTTGTGCGCGGACAGGCTCGCGAGGTGGATCCGATCCCGCTCGACGTCGAGGGGCGCATAGGCGGCCGCCTGCGCCAGGTCGGCGTGGAAGAGTACATCCCGCTCGGCGCAAATGGCGCCGATCTCCGTGAGCGGCTGCAGGGCCCCGACCTCGTTGTTGGCGCCCATGACGGACACCAATGCTGTCTCCTCGGTGATCGCATCCCGCACGGCGTCAGCGGTGATCATTCCCTCGTCGTCGACGGGGAGAAACGTCACCCGCCAGCCTTCGCGTTCGAGCGCCCGCATCGGCTCCAGTACGGAGGGGTGCTCGATGGCCGTCGTGATCAGGTGTCGCTTCGTGGGGTTCGCCCGGGCGGCCCCTAGGATGGCCATGTTGTTGGCCTCGGTACAGCCGCCCGTAAAGACGATCTCAGCTTCGCGCGCGCCAATAGCGCTAGCGACTTGGGCGCGCGCCTTGGTTACGGCGATCGCGGCCGCGTGGCCGTCCGCGTGCTCGACGCTCGAGGGATTGCCGAACAACGACTCCAGGTAGGGCCGCATGGCCTCCAACACCCTAGGATCCAAGGGGGTGGTGGCGTTGTGGTCCAGATAGATGCGGTCCGCCATCGCGCGTCAGACCCCGGCGGGCGTCAGGCGCAGGATGTCGGCGGGCGATTTCGCCCGCACAGACAAGGCCCCGACCCCGCGGTGGATGTGCCCCCGGAACCGATTGAGAAGCTCCTCGTCTGACAGCGGCGCCGAGGGTGCCGGCCCCTCCTCCACCCACCGCAGCATCGCCGCGAAGAGGCCGCCGTACTCGCCGGTCAGCGTGTAGGCGTTGAACTCCGATCCTTCATCGTCGGGAATGGGGGCGCGGCCCAATGGGCCATCCTCCAGGGAAATCGCCAGCCCGATCCGGCATAGCAAGTTGGGCGTCAGACCCGTGCGCTGGCGAAGCGACCGTAGTTTGCTCGTGGCGTCGGCGGAGATCTTAAGCTTGCTGTAGTGCAAGGTGGGCCCCTTCGTCGTCCGGCGCTTCAAAGTAGCCCGGCAAGACCGATGTCCGAGCCCCCTCAGGGTCATATTCAAGGCGGTAGGCGTGGGAGATATTCGCGCCGAGGGCCTTGTAGAGATCCGCATTCACCTCCGTGTCGGTGGACAGCAGAATGACCTGGTGTGACGCGCTGGGAAAATATCGGTCGAGAAGATTGGCCCTGTGGTCGGAATCCAGCCGCGCCAGGGGGGTGTCGATGATCATCGGCAGGGCCCGGCCACTCGTTCGGGCCAGCGCCCAGAGCATAGCGATAGCGTAAATCTGCTTCTCGCCGGCGGACAGCGATGACTTCGGCACCTCCAGACCCGCGCTATCGATGAGGGTCGTCGCAAAGGTGTTCGGGTTGATCCGGACGTCAGAGATCAGTTCGGCCTTTCGCGCCAGGTGGTTGAACCGATGGACGAACTCCAGCCGAAGCTGTTCCAGCTTCTGATCTAGCAACCGTTGCTCATAGTCGGCGAGCGCCAAGACGGCGCGGACCGCTAGATCGGATCGATCGACCGAGCGGGCAGTGTCAGCCTGCTCCTCCAGGAGGCGGCGCTGTTCGCGAGCCAGTGTGACCAGTCGCCCCCGCAATGCCTTTAGCTGTTCCTGAGACGCGTGCAGTCGTTCCTCGGTAGCGCCCACCCGCTGATCGGCCACCCGCAGATCGTCCAGGAGCACCCCAGCGGCGGCGTTGTCGGCACGTGACAGGGCGACCCGCAGCGCGCGCGCCTGATCGTCCAAATCATCCATCTGCGCGAGCAACGCGACCGCTCGCGGACGGGCCTGAGCCTCGATCTCAGCGATCCGGCCCAACGCGGCCGTCCCGTCGCCCAGTTCCTGGAGCGCGGGAGCGCTGGTGGCCGGGGAGAGCGCCGCGCTCTGGCCGTGCAGGAAGGCGGCGAGATCGCGCCAATGCGCCTCCTCCCACGCCGCGGCGCGGTCCGCGTCCCCCTCCAGACGCCAGCGTTGTAGGGCTGCATCAACGGCGGACATCGAACCGCGCTGCGCCGATACCTCGCTGGCCTGCAGCAGCGCTCCCTTCAGATTTCGGATGAGACGCGGCGCAAAGGCGAAGGGCAGCAGCTTCCCGGCCAGGTCCCGCAGTTCATGTTCCGCCCGGTGGACCAGGCCCTGGACCCGGTCGCGATCCGTTTCCATGCGGTCCCGGTGCACGGCGACGTCCCCGCCTTCAGCGACAAACTGGCGGCGCATCTGCTCCGCGGCCCGGGCTTGGGAGTCCCGCTCCGCGGTCAGGTCCGCAACCTCATCGGCCAGTACCGACGCATGGGTCTCGGCAACCGAGATGTCGCGGTTGACAGCTTCGAGGCGGGCTGGGAGGTCAGAGCCGCCGACCCTTTGGTGGCGGGCCAGGTACAAGCCCAGATCGACGCGCAGCCGGCCAACGAGATCAATTCCCAGCAGGCCCCGGACGGCTTCGCCGAGTTGCTCGTTGTCCTGGTCGCCTTCGGCAATTTCGCTGATCTTTTCACCATCGAAGAAGAACAGCTGGGAGACCCCCGGAGGGATCAGCTCCTGAAGGAAATGGTGCCATTCGTCCCGGGGCACGGAGGAGATGGGGAGACCATCCTTCTCTAGCGACAGGGTCTCAATGACGCTCTTCCCACGGGCCGCCCATTCACGGCGCACGCGATAGCGGTGCACCACCCCGGCTTCAGCGTAGTCAAGTTCCAGTCCCACCGCAGCGGAGGCCGGCGACGCCGAGCGATTGATGCGGCCGCGGAGATAGTCCTCATACTCCGACTGTCCGACGCGGACGCCGAGCGCGCGGCGGCCGTAAAGCGCCAACCGGACGGCCTCCAGGAGCGTAGTCTTGCCCGCGCCGTTCTTTCCCCCGATCAGGACGATCGGCGTCGGTCCGCCGGGCTTCCGGCGGGGCACAAGGTCGAGGTCCGTTCTCCCGGCGTAGAGACCAAAGTCCTCAAGCGTGACGCTGCGAAGGATCATCCGCGATGCCCGTCGTCGAACGCCAGGAGGGGCATGTCGGCGTCATCCGCGTCCTCGGAACCTTGCTCTGGCGAAGCTTCCGGGCCCGCTGACGCGTCGCGGCCGGCGACGCGCTCCGCGAGCAGCGTCTCCAGATCCCGCCACTCCTGCCGAAAAACATCCTCGATGCGCGTGTGGACGGCATGCCGGCGCTTCAGGCCATGGGAGGCGCGTTCGACGTCAAGCAGCCGGACCAGGAGCTCGGTCGGCACCCCGCGGTCCGCGCAGACCTCATTCAGAAGGCGTGCGTCCTCCGCGGTGAAGGAGACGGTGTCTTCGACGATCCAGTCGATGTCGCGCCCCAGGGCGTCCCGCACGATCTGCGGCAAGGCGTCAGCCCAATCCCCGCGCTCGGCGCGCCAGATCCGGCGGATCTCATGCAGCTCCGCGTCATGGATCAACAGTGTGTCTTCGCCGGGCGGCGCGGCGCGCTGCACCTCGACCTGGGTGGCCAGCAACTGGGCCAGGAGAGTTTTGCAGAACTCCAGCGTGTAGGGCCCAGGCACGGGTGTGTCCGTGCCCTTGATGAATGACACCTGCCCGCTACGCCGCCTGAATTCCCGGACCTCGGTGCGCTTCTCCGGGGCCTGAGTCTCCGCCAGGAGATCGCGGAACTCGAGCAGGGGCTCGAGCCACTCCTCGCCGGAGTCAATCATCGCTTCCATAGAGCGGTCGCGCACGACAACCGTGCAGACCCAGCAGCCGAAGCGGGAATTGCCGCAGCTTGGCGTCGTGGTGTCCACCACCAGCGGGCACTCGCCGGCTTGGGCATTGCGGTACATGGCCACCAGGTCGCGGTTATCGTTGCCCCACGGCGAGGGGTTCTGCAGGAGATAGGTCCAAACGTCGTCGGTAGTCAGGGCTTCGATCGGCCCATAGACGAAGGCGTTGGTCAGGGACGAGTGACGCGAGAGCGGGGAGCCCTTAATCCGGTGAAAGGACATAACCTGCGCCCGGGTCGCCGACTCCGCGGAGCGGACGCCGAGCACCATCACAACCTCCCCGAACTCGGCGACGCGGCCTTTGATGAAGTCGTTGGCAGGCTCGATCTTGAGACGCTCGGTGCACCACCGGAAATGCCGCGTCGGTGCCGGATACCCGCGGCCAATCAGATTAACCCAGAAGCTGCGGTCGACCTTGGGGGTTACCTTTTGTGTCTCGATAGGTAGCCCCTGCTCGGCGGCGGCGGCGGCGATCCTCACCAGGGTCACATCAATGTAGCGGACGATGACGGGCGTCTCGACCAGGGTGTCCGAACTGATAACGTAGATCGGTTTCTGACGCTGCTCGACGGGCAGCGCCGATAGCGCCGCCCAAACCATTTGCAGCGTGCAGGTGGAGTCTTTACCGCCGGAAAACCCGACCACCCACGGCCGGTTGTCGGAGAGATAGACACTCCGGATTTCCTCGTAGCGCGCTTCCAGGCCGCCGTTGTCAAGAATGGACGCCTGCGCCATCAGCTCGCGACCTTCAGTGGCGGTGCGTAGAGGTCTTCGACGCGGCGGCCCTCGCCGGTCAACGGCATCCCCAAGGCTTCCACAACCACATTGGCGACCAGCCGGATGTTGTTTTTGGAGCGGTTCACCTTCCCCGCGACCAGGACCCGATTGTCCCAGAGTTCCCGATTGGCCCGCGCCCAATTGATCGTCGTCAGCTTGGGGATTCGAGCTTTCCAGGTCGTCGGATAGGTCTCGACCAGCTGACGCCCTGCGGCAGCGATCGCCAAGACCGCGACACCATGCGCGTGGATATAGTCGCGCCGCAGTTCTGAAGTGAGAGCCTCCCGCCTCGCCACGCGCTGCCAGTCCGGCATCGCGTCAATCACAGTGGTCCAGAACTCAACGGCCAATTCGCCGTCCTTAGCGTTGACGTCATCAGACTTGCCCTTGCCGAGCAGCTCGCCGATGGCCTGATGCAAGCTGCTGAGGGTAAAGAACTTGCTCGATCGGTGAGACAGGCTGCTTTGCTCGAAACAGGTGAAGTCCCGGAACAATGGCACCTCATTGATCACCTCTCGCGACAGCGCCGCCAGATCGTTGCGGTGGTCGTACAGGAGCTTGATCGAGCGGTTCGGGCGAACCGCATGGATATTCAGATCCGCAAACATCTGCTGGGACCGCATCAAGCCACGATCCGCGAAGATCACCACCGAGATGGTCTCGTTGCCCATTGTGGGGCGCTCCCGCAGCGCCTCCTCGATCGCCGCCCTGCGGTGTTGGCCGTCGTTGATCAAGATCGTCGCGCCCATATCGATCTGCAGTTGACCCACCTTCCGAAGCGGGCCCTCTGAGCCCGCCGGCTCGAAGTGGATCTCACCATCCACGGACGCACAGAGCGAGGACAGGATATATTCGGAGGGGTTGCTGGTGATGTAGCTGGCGATCGCTGGGACGCGCGCCTTGTTCAGAATCCGCTGAGCGCGAAGCTCCGCTGGCATCGATTCGTCGTCGAATTTGAAAAGCCGCGCAACGACACTAAGCGGAACCATGATGACGTAGTACGCAGTGCCAGCCTGAACCCCACGGATAGCCGTAAACTCCAAACAGTTGCCGTCCATGGGAGCCTCACTAGGAGATGTTAAGGATGACCGCTAGCGCCCTGGACGTCAACTCACGATAAATGGACGTTAGTTTTTTTACCCTAACTGACGTCCATGTCCAAGGGCGACCACGCTAGTGCCTGCTTCCATGCCCATCATACCAAGCCTTTGGAGACGCTCCAGGCCGGCGCGAAGACCAAGCTCCGCGAGTTAGCCTTGCTCTGCACCAACTGCCACCGGATGATCCATGCCAAGCGCCCGTGGCTAACTATGGATGAGCTGAAGTCCCTCGTTCGGACCCCCGCTTAAAGGCCCTTCCCTCCCCCATTTCGCATAACCCTACATGTCCGACGCCGCCGGAGGCCCGGCAGGACTCGAACTATCGAAACAGTTCTGTGTATAAATGACCTTCCTACCAACAGAAATGCCAACAGGTTCACTTCTGTCACATTCGAAGCGCTTCGAATGGGCGTTCACGCGGCTGTGGACCCTCATTGAAGTCGGTAGCTGATCGTGGTCACGACCCGCAGGCGTTTGAACACCTGCGAAGATTCGTCACCCACCATGTCCCGCCCGAAGATCTCGAACGATCCTTGCGTCGCCGAGCGAATTCCACCCAATGCCGAGCGGGAGTCTCGCGCAAACTGCAGAGCGCCGCTGCGGGCGCTCCCGGTCGCTTCGCCGATCATAGCCGCCCGGACGTCGTTCAATCGCGTGAAGATGTAGGAAGGTCCGCGGAAATCCTGCAGCACGACGCCATCGCGGACCAATTCGTTCAACTTGCGGGTCGTCGCCTGAACGCGGTCTACGTTGGTGGTGCGGACGATCACCGTCTGGGCGACGAGATATCGCGCACCGACTGATTGCTGCTGGAACTCGCGCGCATACTGGTCGACGACCTCGAGACGACCGAGATCGATTTCCGAGGGCGAATACCCCTGCGCAGCGAGGAAATTGCGAACGACTCCCAGGTCGTTGTCCACGTCGGCCTGGACCTCGGAGAGCACATTGCCGGCCGATGCAAACCGCAGGGGAAGTACGGCCAAGTCAGCCTTTACGCCCCGCTCGGAAAGACCGCGCACCGTCACGGTGCGGTCGCCCACGCGCACATTCTCAATTCCCCGGCCGATCATCGCTCCGCCGCTGGCAAGGCCCAGCGCAAGGATGCCGCCGACAACGGTGGAGATGAAACGAGTGTCAGACATGGAGGCCTCCGTTGTTCAGGTCGGACATCGGCATCGCGGGAATGCGAACGGAAATGGCGGTCGGGCTTGGGCGAACCTTCGGCCCCGTTGATCGGACCAGTGCGAGGCTCGCCACCATCACCCGGTAGCACTCAGCCGTCTGGCGGACGCAGAGCGCCCATTCCCTTGCGCGCATGATCGCTCCGCGAGTCTCCTGGGACTCGCCTCGGACGCACCACAGCGCGAGACGCCCCTCCGCCTCCTGAGCATGTTGTCTCCACTCGCGGGCGCGTTTCGCCAGGTCCTGGGCGGTTTGCCCGACCATGCCTGCGCGGAAGCTCTTGGGGCGGTCGTTCGGCTGGTTCTGCGTTGTGTCGATCTTCATGGCGTATTCCTCATGTGGATTGGTCGTTCGGCGTGGCGGATCCATTGCACGGCCGTCGGGCTCACAGGCTGACCGCAAGTTTGCGGACTCACAGGCCGGCGGGCGCCGGCATCGTCAGCGGTGTCGCCGGTGTGGGACGGCCGTCCTGGAGAACCCGGGCGAGAGCATGGAAATCAGGCAGGCGGCACAGGTCGCGCCATCCCACCTCGGGCTCGAACCAGGGTGCGATACGCGCAGCGTCAGGCGCGCCGAGCCGGAATGCGATCAGGTTGGCGGCGTTCGCCAGGGCTGCATCGGTGGTGTTGGGCTGTCGCCCGCGGCCATCCATCTGACCGAGCGACTGGTTGGCTAGAACCAGGGAAAGGCCGTACTTGCGCGACTCGGCCAGTAGGTCGGAGAGCCCGTCGCCCACGCAGGTCTGAACCTCGTCGATGTAGAGCCTGACTGGCTTGCGCAGCGCACGGGGCTGGCTCGCACGCGCCATCCCCGCCTGGCCGATACGCATCACGACAAGGGCCGAGAGCAGCTCGGCTTCAGACTGGCCAATCAATCCCTTGGGCATACGGATGATGACGATCCGTCGATCGTCCATGGCGGCCGCGAGGTCAAGGCGCGGCCCTGGATCGCAGAGAATTCGCCGCAGAAGCGGATTGCCCGTGAACTGGGCCAGCTTGCAGGTGATGTAGGGTGCGATATTGCGCAGGTTCATCTCTTCATGGGTGACGGCCGCCGCGATATCGACCCAGAATTGCCGGACCTTCGGGTCGCCGCATCGGTCCAGCAGCGCCTTGCGGAACTTGTCGTCACAGAAGATCGCCTCGAAATCGAGCAACGTGACGTCAGGCCCTCCGGCGTCCATCAGCAGCATGAGGGCGTTGCGGAAATAGCTCTCGAAC
>Ga0307513_10006610_pt1 | contig 15137 bp, 9 predicted proteins | sample 15_EM_MG_FD_202174 | JGI IMG/M metagenome (GOLD analysis project Ga0307513, IMG submission 202174) | Populus trichocarpa ectomycorrhiza microbial communities from riparian zone in the Pacific Northwest, United States - 15_EM | ecosystem: Host-associated > Plants > Roots > Unclassified | place... | reverse complement strand
TTTAGGACGTGAACGGCATTTGAAGCGTCTATAAATACGCCCAGCAGAATCCGATACTCCACCGGAGTCTTTATTGAATGCACCACTACTTGTACTATTAAAACCACAACTAGGACACTTTAGTTGTTGGTTCAATTGGATATGGAGAGCATCAGCCTCTTCGCGCTTTCCGTTTTCTGATCGCAGTGCGGCCTTGGAAGGTTTGCCCATGTTATTGAAAGAGTTATACGATGAGATTGATCTTCAAATAGCCATTAGCAAAGGTTTTCCAGCATTTCTATTATCAGTGTGAGGGAACACTATAAAAGAATAGTAGCGCAAGAGGAATATTAGAAGATAATGAAATTTTATCAATGCAGAATGTATTCTAATGACCTTAGATTTTTCCTGATATTCACGTGCAGGGTATATTCTAATAGAGCATGCATAGGTGAAACCCAGGGTTTCACCTCAGTTCAAATATTATCAAATAGTGACTAAGTACGGTTCAAGTAGAAACATTAATTCACTCAGATAAGTGGAGATAAATGATTGGTGTAATGTGAAACCTTCGGTTTCACCTCCACTTTTAATCATGGGATATTGTTTATGAACGAAGAACAAGAGAGCAATAAGCTTCGAATCAGGTTACTTGAAATGTGAAATTCATCAAGGGTGAAACCCTGGGTTTCACCTACTCATGTCTTAAGGTTTTCATAGACAATATATAGCCATAAGAGGGGAGAGAAATTTAATTAATAGTACTCACTATTCAACGTTGCAAGATTCAAGATGAACTTGATATCGTTCCTTACTCCAAGCTAAGTGTAACACAATCTTTGGTTCCCATAAGCGCAAGAACAATATTGCCCGTGAAGCGTTGTAGATATATCAAGTAAACTCACAGAATGTGAAGTGATCGTATGTATAATAAGCGAAATTGTATCTATTGCGGTTCCGCTCAGGTCGTATTTGCTAGTAACTATACTGAATAAACACTGGTAATATTAGTTTAATGAATTAATTTTAATAGAAAGTCAATGCAGGCACAGTGACAAAATATTCATGCGTACTTAACCCTGCGGGGAACTGATAGTAATAATGATGTAGTATCTATTGCTTCACGATGATATAATCAGTACACAATATCAATTTCATCATAATATACCACACCATGACGGATGAGAAATCAAGTATAAATACAACCACTCACCCCCTGAATTGTCGCTCAAATTTGTTCACTTTTAAGCGTCTTTTTGGCACGTCAAACACTGAATTGGTATTTGCACGCTTGCGTTCAGTACGCCAGAGTCCAACAAAGTGAAACCCAGGGTTTCACCTCGTACCGGGATTCTTTTTCACATATCAAACTGCTTCATTAGTAAGTCCATTCTTCTACCCGAGTACTCGTATTAATTTCACAAAATATAAGAGAAATTCTCTAACTTTGTAGTAGAGCAAGTGTCAACCTTTGCCCGATTGACGACCTGGTATGTACAACCAATCACGGGAGGCTGTGTCGGGCCTTAACTAGTAATGTGTTGAGTCTTATTAGACTGATACTAATTGATAAATAAAAATAAAGGATTAGCTTGACGGAAATCTAATATTGGTAGGATACTAAGCAAGGGTATTACCTGTCGACAATAAGCTGATCGTATGCACAGGTGAAACCTTGGGTTTTACTTTTCAGAGTCCAAAGTCTACGTTAAACAACAATCAGGCTTCGGTCAAGGTGAAACCCTGGGTTTCACCTTCGTAACCCGAAGCGTAACCTCGAAGCAATATCGTCAACGGTAGGTAAGTAAGGTTCCTGATCTCGCTTCAATCCTCACAATTCGGTAGCCAGAGAGAAGCTTGAATATTTGCTGACTAAGCTATGTTCAGGAAAAGGACTCGGAGGTGTATTTTTAATTACCGAAAACCTTGTTCAACGTGGGAAGGCTGCCCCTTTTATACCTCTCAGGCTTAGATATAACGATGTAAGTATTGTAGAATAATTACATATTCCACCATACCCTCCATAAGCGAGATTTATTTTTATAATTTTATAAACGAGTATTGATATAATAATGACTGAAACAATAGTGTGTAACCAATCACGTATTGCATCTATTCCGCAAATACATTGTGAGGATAAGACGACGATTATCCACGACTCTCCGTCCGAATAAATTGCGATACCTCAATGAGTATTCACAATTCCGACTATCCTGTAACGATGGATGAGACAGGCGAGTCTGCAACAGCACACTCAGGCGACAGTCGCTTGCAACAAAATCAAGGCAACTATCAGTGTGGTTTCTCAATCCTCCACGATGGTAGTATTTCAGCTACAGGATTCTTTGCCGGTCTTGACTGTGATCAAGCTCATCGCTCATTTTATCTCCTCCATGAGGAGTATCGACGCTTTATTACCCAGCTTGGTGGTCAACCTTCGAGACACTGTTGTACTGGTAATCTTGGTGTAGACCAGCTTGATGCAGATAGCGACGTAGGACATGGGACCCCAGAACCAGTAGAAGTACAACCTCCAGAGGATCCGGAGCAGAAAGCGTATCGCGAACTGGAAGTGTTCTGGGGCAAGCGCAATTGGGGCCGAAACTTTGACCTATTTAATTCCTACGATGGTCAAACATCACTGTCATTTCAAGTTTGGAATAAGCTCTTGGAATGGCTATGGGCTAGCTTGTCCAAGGAACACATGAATCACCTGCTCGCGATCCTGATTCGTGTACGGAAGAATGAAACGAGCATACCCGATATCACCCATGCACAGGATACTGGACGTCCAAGATCAGTATTGCAACAAGCACTTATTCGTTCATATTATCGTGTTGTTCGAGCGGACTACACCCAGGATGTCTGTGTGATTGCACAACGTTTTTATCTTGTAAGAATGTGTAAATCACATATAGCGTATGTCGAAGAATACCGTCGAAAAGGAATGGCTATGCAAACGGCACAGGAACGTGTTAATCAACATCTCTACCAAGTGTTTAACGATGAACTCGGTACTGCTGTTAGTCTCCAGACAATAAAGAATCACCTTAAAGACGGTCGACATTGGGCAGAGATTTTACACACACGACAAACGGCGGCTTTTGGCTATGGATTACTACTTCTGTTACCTGTTCGTGGCTTTTCTGACCTTGCACGCAAGACGGCCAACTCAGTTTGGCAGTTCTTATTGCCAGGCATTCCCAGTATCTCACGCCGCATCGTGGATGTGGCCCAAGCCCTGGATCCTATTGCAAAGGCGATACACAACAAGGGAATTGGCAATGTTGACGTGCCACTTATCGGCTATGAGTTGCATCAGGCAACAAATCTTCATGATCTTCCACGGCCACAGTTCAACACATGTCTTAGATCGTATCCTCACTTGGATATTCAAGCGGCATTGACCGTTATTGAGACTAAGCATCGTACAAGCGATCCAGACAGAATTGTGTCCCTTGTCCAAGGAGCAGAAGTTGAAGAAACCACTGATAATGATTCTGGTATACTTTGCCAAGCCCCGTATCCAAGATTCTGATATAATACTATTATAAAAGAAAGCTGACCTGTGTTTGTCTGTCATTGCAGGTGAAGAGGAAACGGTAAATAGAAATCTCGTTCCTGATGATGAATCTATACACAATGTCCCATCTTCAAGCAACACTGAACATATATTGCCGCCACATGTATGTATAAATTTGATTAATATCCTGTTATATCTTGAAATTGTTGTTCACGATTAAACTATATTCGGATATCTATACATAATTTTTGATAAATGGATCGCTAATAGGTTTCACCAATCCCTATAGATATCTACCTACCGTTCGTTGCGTCGACCTCTTACTGCCCAGCGGCTAAGCTCTACACGTATTTCAAAGCGTACTGCCGTCACGCGTACTCGCCATCGCCCAACTACGGCTGCTGTCAATATTGTCACAGATGTAATGGAGGAGACACCAGACCAAGAATCCGGCAATCAAGACAACGTACACCAGCAAGCGACGTCTCCTGAGCGATCAAGTTCCCTAGAATCGGCTGTAGTTGAGGCCCTACCTGATATGGAGGCAGTGCAAAGAACACGTTCAGATGCCCATAGTGCAATCCCGATATCAAAGCCAACGCGATCCAAACGTACCCGCCGTCGTCCACGTTCTACACCTTCTCACAGTATATCATCTAATACTGCTGAGCAAATATTTCATCAAGAATCTAGGATTCCTGCGTCTGAGCAAGAAGGTCTATCTTCATTCGCGATATCAAATTCCATGACACCTATCATAGTTGAAGATCTACCAGATAGCGATAGGCCTTGGCGTCCACCAAGAGTATTGGAAAAGAGAAGCCAGACACGCATTTCCAAGCGCACCTCCTCCAAAAAACCACGTCGTCATCGCAGTTCTGGTTCTAGCCATAATATGAGCTCAATTACTGCAGACCAAATATTGGATACCGAATCCAGTAACCAGCAGTTGAATGAGGCAACAGATGAATCAGTTGCGATATCAAATTCAACCATACCTATAACGGTCATAAACGTTCCTGAATCAACTGCACCGCAACAAGAACTATTGAATAATTCAAGCCAAACACATATCTTGCAAGTGGATTCTCCGCCAGATACAGATACTAATTCTCCAGCGATAAATACCAACCCTATTCCTCCTCCTACAGTAGAGCAAACTTTAGAAGAAGAATTGAGCAGATACCTGGCTGAGGAGGCAGCAACACCAGGTGGTGAACAATCTGGTTCAACGACATTGCCTGCTATTCACGATGTTTGTAACACGGATTCTGCCCAAGGATGTCACCCCGGGAATTTGAATGCAGAAGCAATGCAGCCACAATATGATCAGAATCAACGCGTTCTGATCCCAGCCACTACTTGTGGTGAATCGAGCTTTGTCGCGCCAAGTTCGGGTACCGGAGGTAATACAAGTACAGGTTATTTAAGCGATCATCAGATACTCGCAGTTGATGTAACTGAAAACACTGGGTATGTTACGACAATATTTTCCACCCATATTATGTCTATTCTATTAATATATAATCATATTACATGAATGCTAATTTCAAAAACCAATATTAGGAACACAATTGATACACGAAATACAACAACGGAATACGGTATCTCTGATACTCCATTAGTGACAGTGGATACTACGATTCAAGTTTTGTGTAGTTCATCACCAAATGAATCCACTGAAGGGGCACCTGATACAGAAATCCATAACTCCTGTTCAAGTACCGAAATAGTACAGCAAACACCAAATCATGAATCCGTGAATGGGGAATCGATAGACGACAACACGGATCTGATCACTTCACATTCTGATTATATTACGATTCAGGTGTTGAATAGTTCATCGCCGCATAGCGTTTCTGCAGTTTCCGTGGACATTCAAGTTGATAATACAGCTAAGCATTGTCACCACGTACCTGAATCCCCGGACCGGGAGTCACCTAAAAGTCCTTCCAATACAAATTCAACAGAAGTGATGAATTCTGATGAGAATGGTATTGCAAACCAGGTTTTGGAAACCGATGCATCTGCTACCGAGTAGTTGACAAGTAAGTTGTGGAGCGGAACCAACTTCTATCGTATAAGTACGTACTATTTCTACTGTCCATCTTACGGGAGTGGGCTTGGTTAATACTTGGACTGATAGCATGAGTTGGAGGTTTATTTGGTCGTAACAAGGCGAAATTGTTTATAAAAGTATTCTTGTTTTTGAGGCAATGTTTGTAAAGGTTTATGGAATATGAGAGAGAGTGGAAAAGGGTGAAGGATAGGAGCAAAGATCACTGAGCTTGATTAGTGGAAGTGGGAGGAGGATATATAGGGTTATAACAGAAAATGACAATCTTTCTTACAATATGAATATATACGGAAACTGCATACAGTGCAACAAGCAACAAACAAATAACTTAGTACAACTAACAGAAAACGTTTTGATAGATATAAGAATAGGAAGCCTGATATGGTATTTCAAGTCTTGATGTCAGAAGAATAAATAGTAGGAAAAGCGGAGGCGAGGATTTAAAAAGATTAAGCTTTGAATTAAGAGAAGGGATTCACTATAAGAAAATAGATAAAGATAAGGCATCTACTAAGAAAAGAATATTCATCCAGAAATAAAAAGGAAATTACATGATGTGATAGCGCCTCAAGCAATAAAGAAGAGCAGGCAAACATCATAGTGAAAAAATAAATAGAATACATAATATATAGATTAGAATATGGAATTGATAATTGCGGAAGAAGCGAAGATAGTATGCGAGTGCAAGTCAATAATATTTAGTAAGAGGGAAATAAGAATAAAAAGACAAGATTAGTGTTTGGGAAAGAGACAAAGATAGCGAAACAAGCCGCAAAGAATATCTTTATCGAGATTAACAGAGTATTTAAAAGAAACAGCTCATCTATAAGCTACAAACAAATATAAGTCGACTGGGCTGTGAGAGATATCTTTGTCAGAGGTGGGATATAAGTTGAAAGATGTTATTTCTTAGAGAGGAATGAACAAGTAATGATAATCAAGGATATGGAAAAAGGTTTTAGAATTATAGTAGAAGTGAGAGGAAATAATTCCTGGTGCAGGAACTAAGAAGCATGTACTAAGTGCGCAAGGACAAAATATTTATTGAGATTAACATGCATATGAAAAGATAATGTACATGACAAGAAATGACAAACATATGCTCACTACTCATTGTAAATTATATGATGATATTAAAATCCACATAGAAAGATATTATTCGGGTTCAAGGAATGATGGGACATATACAAAGCACTGAGGGAGAAAATGTTTATTGAAATTACAAGAAAGATTGAAAAATATTATTATCATAAGGATGGAAGATACATGTGGTAACTACCGATGGAAAAACTATTATTGAGATGAAAATATATATCAAAAGATATTATTCCAGGTCAAGAAATAAAGAAACATATGCAAACTACTTAGAAACTAAATATGTACTAGGATTAGAATCAAGATTGTTATTATATTATTCCGTGTCAATGAATGAACAAACATATGCTAGCCAGAGCCGAAAAAAACCTTGATTGGGATTAAAATACAGAAGGAAGGATATTATTCCGGTGTAAATACAGAAAGAAAGATATTATTCCAGTTTGAGATACAAACAAATATATGCTAGCTATTGGTGGGGATGATATTTATTGTTATTGTAATAAAAATTGACAGGTATTATTGCTTATCCAGGAACGAACGAATATAGGGTTAGGGTTAGGGTTTAGGGTTAGGCACCGAGCAAGCGAAGCGAGCGAGGTGTAGGGTCTTCTGTGAAGACGAAAGGTAGTGAAGGGAAAAGTTTTTGTTGACAAAAAAGTGGCGGACAGGCGGTGTAGAACTCGTGTGTTTGTTCTAGTAGCTGCTGCTATTTCGTCTCTGATCCAAGAAACTTTTCAACGCCTGAGAGAGGGGAGTATTTATCCTCAAATCTCGTGGGGGAACTATGCTCTCGGACCAAAGACGATCCGGGAGTATTACGCTATGGTGTGCGCAATAATTTGTAGTGTGGATGGAAATCGCGCACCACTACCTCCGTGGTGGTGTGAGCGATTTTTTCGTGCTTAAAGGCGTGCTCGAGAGCGCGAGCAAACGTCCGATGGTGACGAAATATCCTATATGTGCGCCGGAACCGGAAGGATGTCCAAAACAGGCAACCGAACGCACCCGAAGGCGTGCCGGCTCATCTGTGTGATGAACACCGCATGAGTGTGACTCATACGGGCTGACATGCATGATGAATGTGCAGTCCCCCGGGTGTGTTTCCGGATTCAGTAATTCAACTCGGAATGAAGAAGACTTACCTGATTTGGAAATGTAATTTCATTGCCTAATGCGGTAAGGGGACCGCACTTCCTATTCGGGAAGGGCGTCACGTGTGTCACGTGTGTCCAAGCCACATTGCCACCTTCAGCCACCCGACGCCACGTCACATGACGGCCGTACAGCCACACCCCAAGCCACACAGCCACGCAGCCACACGGCGGCGCACGGCGCCACAGGGGCGCTACACTCCAGCCACATAAGCCACGCAGCCACACAGCCACACCGGTACTAGCCACCCCCTGCGTCACAATCAGCCACATGTGGCTGGTTACGGGTTAGGGTTAGGGGTTCAGGTTAGGGTTAGGGTTCGGGTTAGGGTTAGGCAAGGGTTAGGATTATCAGTCCATGGCCGAGCTTCTTCTCCAGCGTCGAGTACAACTGAATAATGGCAATGCTACGTTGGCGCACGCGCCAAAGGGTGGAAAACTCTGAAATCCGCAACGTCACTAGCATACCGTCATAGCCACAAAGTGGGTAACGGGCCTTCCTTGCGCTGACATGGCAGGGAAATCTGTCGTGGCTAGGCCAACGCCAGTTTCTTAGGTCATCCGAAGACGTACAACCCTGCGTCAATACGATGGAACGGAAAGTTCTCATCTTGCGACTTAATCGTGCTAGGCAGAAAAAACCTCGTGGTTTTGCGAGTTCATCAGGAACCACCAGCAAACGGACAGCATTCTGTCCTGCGAGCTCACGTAATCAGAGACCGGAAGACATACTAAGACCAGAGCCTTTTCGTCAACGGGATTTATAACTGTTAGAACGTTAGCGTTCATTGCCAGTCGCTAGCGCGGTGTAGACCACCGCCACTACTAGCTCCAGGAAAGTTCAACCTCATTTGGGGGTTGTTCAATCCTAGCCGCACAAGTTGGGATCTCACCTGTTGTCTAGCGGGCGCGGGTATAGATTCCTCGCGATCCTCCAACATGGTGATGTCCTCCTCTACTCGGAGGGCCCTGAGCGTATCAGCGTTGTACGCGTTGTTGATCTCCCCAAGGTTACGGAAACGCTTCAGGGAGACTTTTACATCGCGTATATGTCCTAAGGGGGAGGTCTCAATCTCCTTACCGTTGGACATAGCTGACCACACTTTGTGCAGGTCTATGTGCTTCCACACATTGTTATACTCAGATTTGAGCCAGAGGGAGTCTCCTCCTTAGGGTTAGGAATCAAGTAGTATTAAACTAGAGACAGGACGAAAGCCACAGCCAGCACGAGTACCAAGAGCAACCAAAGAGCCACACCAACTAAGGAGACCAATACCACTACAGCAATACCAGCAGACACCTAGTCAAGGAGAACCCAACTAATAACACCAAGGCAGCTGAGTATGATGCCCCCAACAGGCAGACCAAGAGAACAACTACCACAGTAGCTATCCAGGAGTAGCAAGAGAATACAAATAGTACCTGCATTCAAGGAAATGAAAGACCAAAGAAATCATGCCTACAATGGTGGCAATCAAGATCAAAGGTACAAGGCCCACAATGATGGCCCATAAGTTGTAAGAAAATAAAAGAATTAGCTCATAACAATTGGGAAATACTGCACAAAACAAGATAAGCAAGCAATCCCCACAATCAAGCATATCATGGTAAAAATAACACAATACAGAACATATGGTTGTTATTGAAAAAACAACATTCATCAGAAAATTGGAAAAACTATAATCGAATAACAAGATAAAATCTGCAAATCAATGCAAAAATAAATCACGCATCATAAACTTTTGATTAAAGGAAAGAGAACTAACTGATCAAATTCAAAACAGACAATAAAAGGGGAAGTGGCAAAAAGAACAGAGAAACACAAATATAGAGAAACACAAGTTCTAACAAAGGAGCAAAAGGGATTTTTTTGGTATTTTCATATAAAAAACAGTGGAAATAAGAATTCTAAGAGAGAACTGTTGCAGTAGGCGTTTGCCGAAGCTGATTTGACATTGAAAGAATCCAGAAATCAAGTAATGTTTTTGCTTGTTCCCATAAACTCTGGTTGAGAAGAAAGTCGATAAGGGTATATTTGATATCAGGGTCAAGTAGATAGAGATCAAGATTGAAAAGTTGTTGCTCATCGTCTGTGAGAAGGGGATGAGAATATGGCATACATTCAGTATGGCCTCGATCGAATCTCTTTCCACAACAACACTTTCTACCCCAACCAAATACACCACGTCTCCAAGCAAAAAACTGGGCTTGATAATTGGCAGGAGCCGAAAGAACAACATCAGCATCAAGGCCTGGAAGTCGTTCCCCTAGTAATGTGATTCGTATTAATTTTGGTGCCTTTGATCGAATATTGACAATTAAATCTCTCTTGCCCACTGTGTCCTGATGGATCACATGATCATGAAGGGTTGGTCGAAATATATTTACTCCAGGAGACAACAGGCGTTCATAAAACTTGGGAGGATTTAGGAATTGTGAGAGAAGCGGACCACCAGAAGGTATTCGAACACGAGCATTCGATTTTGGATACCAGTTGAGAGACTCGAGAATGCACCGTAGAGGATTATCGGTGTTGGTCTTGGTCAAGTGGTGATAAAACCGGCCAGTTAGTTGAATTGCTCTATCCTTAAAGGGCAAGAGGCCAAGCAGGTTGCAAGTGATATGCGGTCGATTGGCATTTCCACCAGCAATCCATTTTACACTATCATAATAGCCTGCCATAAGTATTTTCGAACAGGGTGATTGTCGATTCCGTAAATGCTCAGCATAGATCAGTGGCAGAGAGTATTCTAAAGTTGGCGAAAGAATGACTTTGAAAATATTGTACCCAATGCGAGGACACCAAGTATCTGAAACCCACATCATTGCATTGATCTGCTTTTGAACCCGAGAACTAAGCATTTCAGCTTGGGCTGAATAGTTGACTCCTGTTCGTGATATGATTACCCCTAGGTACTTGTATGACTGGACCTGTGGTATCGGTAGATTATGGAGAAAAAGTGGTGATATCATCCCATTGACTGCCTGCCTTCTTGAAACTAGATGACCATATTTGCGAATATTGAATCTCATGGAATGAGTATCTGCCCAACTGGTTGCAATATTCAACAAGTGCTGTGCTTGCCTTGCATTTGGGGCAATAATAACGCCATCATCAGCGAAGAATAAGGCAGCAGGAGTGTCACTTTTTGTGTTCTGATTAAGATCCTGAAGGAGACTATTGATGAACCTATTGAAGAGAATAGGAGCAAGTGGTGATCCTTGGGGCAGTCCTCTTGTGCGCGATTGGAATCTTGACTGAGTACCATTGACGACTAGTGCGTAACTCATATCATGGTACATGAGTTGGTAAACTAGTGCAAGAACCAGTGGATGCATGCCTTGTTTCTTCAATTCCAACTCGAGATGTGACCACTCAACTCTATCAAAGGCCGATTGAAAATCAAGGAAGGCAATATGCGAGGTGGAGGAACGCTCAATAAGGTGATTGAGTGTGAGGACATTCGTTAGTGTAGAATAACCAGATCGAAAGCCGGCTTGAATAGGAGAATATGACATATTCCCAGAGGATGTAATTACAGGAAGAATTAGAGATTCAAAGATTTTGCGAAAGATGCAAGAAAGAGTAATTGGACGAGAATTGGTGGCAGTAAAAGGTTGTGTTCGATCCTTGCATATTGGATACAACAAGGCTTGATTCCATCGAGCAGGGGTTTTTCCTGTCCGGAGACATGAGTGATAGAGCCGGCTAAGATATTGCGGAAAGGAGGTATCTAGCAAATGGCGCAGCATGATAAGTGTAATACCATCAGAGCCACCAGAACTAGAACTTGACATTTGCCCAATTGTAAGCTTTATTCTCTTAGGTGAGATCATATCACCAAGCCTAGATGATAGAAGACTATGTTCGTCAAATCGGCTTCGAGTTAGATTGTCAGGATATTGATTGGAGGTTGGATTTGGTGATGAGAGTGGGGAGGTATAGCAACTGGAGTTGGTAGAGGTAGTTGGGATGTCCATAACCTGTGAGTGAAGATTGAAGATATTTTGATAGTGGTTGATGCATTCCTGAAGAGGTGTGGCTGAAGGAGAAGCACTTGTAAGCGGCATCATTGCTGTTGCTGCACGCTGTGCCCGCTTCAATAGCTGAACACTTGCTGGCATATCAAATTGTTGTCTCAGCTGCCTTGATGTCTTATCAGGTTGTTTTCGTGCTTGGTTAGGCTCATATGTGCCAAGTTCTGTATCCCCAATTGCTTGAATACTTGAACACAAAAGAGAATCTAGCATGTCTATATCAAACTCTTCAGCTCCATTATAGGACCCATAAAGCTGATCAATTATTGACCAAGCTTTGCGATATTTGGCTGCAATTGTAGGCTGACGAAGTCTCTGCATGCGAAACCGTAGTGGTATAGCTGATTGAAAAGGTGACAGGTATTCAGACAATGGATGATGAAAAGGGATTTTAAGATGTAGTTGGAGTAGATAACGATGATCGGTATGAATAGGTAATGTTCGTGTTGGGAGAAGGGATAATGTGATAGCAGATTGAAGAGAGATTTTTGAAAAGGCATGATCCGGAATACGGTCAACAGTTTTATGACATTGGCTATCTGAGAGATGAACCATACCATGAGTAGCAGCCCAGGATTGAAACAGCAAAGACCGAGTAGAGTGCGGGACGGTAGAACCTCTACCAGTAGTGGACAAATTGCAAGCGAAGCGAGTATTAATATCGCCAATAAGAATGTCGACCGATCCCAAGTTGCTCAAATCAGCCTCCAACAAGGGTTCTGAAAGCGAATATGGAGGGTAGTAAACTCCCGCAAATTTGAGGCTGGGAAGAGTTACTAGAATTGAATGTTCTGATGAAGTTGTAGATTGAATAAGTGCTCGGGCAGAGGGAGTTGCAAGAAGATAAATACCACCATGGTTGCGGCCCTTGATAGAGGTGGAAGAGACAGAAGGGGAACGGTGAGTTGAGCAGTAAATAAGTGGATGGCTAAGACGCGATTCGTGATGCTGATACCAGTGTTCAGCAATAAATAAGAAGTCAAACGATGTCTCGAGAAGGCTGATTGCCTGAGCAAACTTCCCATCCGGAAGGGAGTTTGCATTTAGATATCCAATGCGAGACATTAATCAATTTGGATAATACCATGGGCTGGTTGTAATTCCAGCTTTCTCTTGCTAGGTCCTGATTGTGAACTTGATCTGTGGGAACTTGTTAATTAGTAGGATATTAAATAAGAGAATAGAAATATAGAAATTTACTAACTCATGAATATTATCCATAGATGAGTATGGTCTCTTGAGAATAGAAAAGCGTTTGACTCCAACAGTTACTGGCATCTCTGCAGTTGTAAAAACAGAATCTGAATCTGTATCGGCCATTGTATTGGAACAGGCTTTCGTAACATTTGCCGATTCTGACGATAGGTGAATTCCCTCCTTTACCACTTGCTTTACTACTTGTGCTTCGATACCGCGCTGCTTTGCCCACAACATTATGTGATTTCTTGTGGACTCGTGCTGAGTTGATGCAATTGAGGCACCAAGTCTTGCGGCTAGTTTATTCTTCAGAAGTGACTCCTGAGCTTCGTGTGCTATGTTCCCCTCCCAATGAAATGATTCAGGTGACAATGGATCAAAAGTCTTGCGCACAAGATATGAGGAATACTTCGTAATCCGATTTCTCATTGACTGAGCATGATTTGAATCAATAAGAAGTTCCAAAATTCTTCCATCAATCCATGAAGCATTACGGATATGTCTGGCCTGGAGGGATATTGGTTTCTGAGATAATGTGCGCTTGATATCACCGAGGGGTTGATGTGGTACACCGGCTAAATAGAGTGCTGAAGACTGTGAGATTCGGTGCGCCCTCTTGTGATTGAAATGTTCGCCGCTTTGTACATTGAATGCTGTGGGCATGGGAGAAGTTGCGATCGTCTCTTGATACTCATGTATATCTCGGTTGACTGTGAAATTATCAATTCCAGCAAGGACGGAACTGTATGCTGGCTGTTTTCCCTTATTGATATAGGACTGCCTAGGTCTTGCCTCAGGAGTTGCAGAATGAGTTGCTGACTGAGGAATATCGGGAACTTGATTATTGTGGGTGGAAGTAATGGATCTGGTATCAGATGCATCAGAATCGGTTATATTGCTTTCACAAACAGATGGGACCTTCAAAAGATCATCTGGGGCCTGTTCAGAATGCAGAAAATGATTAGCTTATTCGTGTTTAATCAAAGGTATTTATATCAAATTGTTCAATTATTGCAAAAGACAAGTATGTGTGACAATGGCAGTTAAGGTTGACTTACGGTATTCGTAGTAGCGAACCTGGTGTCCTGTCGGTCACATAGTTTCTGAACTAGGTCCTCTAAGACCATAACACGATCTTCAAGTCGACCTCTTCGCTCAATCTCCTGCTGAAGTCTATGGTGCTGCTTTTGAACCAAAGTTTGCAAATGTTGAATATCAGGATTTCTGACATCTAATATTTGGGCAATTCAGAGTTTATTAGCAAAGCTTTTTATTATAAGCCAGAAACCTAACAGGTTTTATAATACTACATTTTAGAAAGTAATCCAGGGGAGGAATTGGCTTACCTTTGGAATGAATGACAGATGATGGAATTTGTGGTTGACCAAGATGCGACAATATAGTGGTAGAAGCGGTAGGAGATATAATCTGACAATAATGTTAATGAAATTACTAGTACAAGATCAAATAGAGGAGTTAAGACAGCAGAATTCATAGAAAAATAATTCGAAGTCAATCTTATCATAGAAAATAAATCACATACCGGCAGTTTACCAGATAGGGAAATTGTTTCTATCAATGGTGTATGGTTACTTGAGGAAGCCTTGGATTGATGATCAATTTCTGTATATTCTGCTGATCCTAATTCTATGATATTAGTAAATATTGTGATCGAGTAATGTCACGTTTTTAAAGAGTCAAATAGAGAAGAAGTGGATAGGTAACCATAAAAAACAAACACATCTAACTGGTAAAAACAAAGATAAGATTAATTATACCTGAAGCGGGAATTAATAACGACTGATTTTGACAAAGTTGAATAAAATCGGTTAGGGTTAGGGTTAGGGTTAGGGTTAGGGTTAGGGTTAGGGTTAGGGTTAGGGTTAGGGTTAGGGTTAGGGTTAGGGTTAGGGTTAGGGTTAGGGTTAGGGTTAGGGTTAGGGTTAGTGTTAGGGTTAGGGTTAGGGTTAGGGTTAGGGTTAGGGTTAGGGTTAGGGTTAGGGTTAGGGTTAGGGTTAGGGTTAGGGTTAGGGTTAGGGTTAGGGTTAGGGTTAGGGTTAGGGTTAGGGTTAGG
>Ga0307513_10006609_pt1:5000-15138 | contig 15138 bp, 15 predicted proteins | sample 15_EM_MG_FD_202174 | JGI IMG/M metagenome (GOLD analysis project Ga0307513, IMG submission 202174) | Populus trichocarpa ectomycorrhiza microbial communities from riparian zone in the Pacific Northwest, United States - 15_EM | ecosystem: Host-associated > Plants > Roots >... | reverse complement strand
TATGATGAGTATTGTTATTCTCACTGGACATCTTAGTAGCGCAGTCATTGCTGTTGGTGCCCTTACCATCTGGTCAGTCATTCATCATCATCCTAATCATTGTTATATCAATTAATTATTAATTAATTTTTGTTTGATTTTAACTTGTTGTTAATCTTCTGAATTGTATATATTTCAGCTTGAATATCAATGGCATTGAACTAATGTTTTTCCTTGGAATAAATGCTGCTATAAGGTAAAATTAATTTAGTGTGCTCAACTCAATATATATTTGCATTTGCTAAATTCTGGTGATAATCAATCATCTATGATTATGAATATGGATTCTACTTGCCTGTCTCATGAGTGATTATGAATATGGATACTTTTTTTTTTCTTTTTTTTTTTTATTGTTTTGGTTGCGTACACACTCCTGGACATGAGCTTACATATGGGCTGGGATGCATAAATAATGATTCCAGGAGATCACCCACTCTATAACATTTAATTTCAGAGTGATTGCAAGATACAGTGCATTAGACAGGGCAACTGCTGCCTGTTTTAATTAATTGATTTCGAGATCCTTGATGTGTTATCTCGGTGGGGTGTATGATTATGATTTCAGCTTAAATGAATGAATATATATTAACTAATTAATTAATTTCAGCGTTCGTGTCTCGAATGAGCTTGGATTGGGGCATCCAAGAGCTGCAAAATACTCGGTCATGGTGATTGTGTCCCAGTCACTTGTGATTGGGCTCATTCTGATGGCTGTTGTGTTGATAGCCAAGGACTATTTTGCCTACATCTTCACAAGCAACAAAGAGATGCAAGTAGCTACCTCCAAACTAGCATTCATTCTAGCCATCACCATGGTTCTTAACAGTGTCCAGCCAGTGATATCAGGTGGGCTACGAGGACATACCAGCATGGTTAATTTGGCTGATTGCAAGAGCTTTATAATGACTACGTACCTGTCATCCATCGAATTAATCTATCTTAATTTCAGTAATCGTCCCCTTTAATCATCAATTTAATTAGATCAAGCATGCTCATGACGCGCGCAGGTGTTGCTATCGGCGGGGGGTGGCAAGCATTAGTGGCCTATATCAACATTGGTTGTTATTATGTTATTGGGCTCCCCCTTGGTTACCTGCTTGGATACAGAGCAAATCTGGGAGTCCAGGTATGTGCCTGATCGAGTAGTACGCAGATAGATTATCAGACCACCCTTGTGGTTCCACTAATAACACTGCTGATTATGCTCTACAATCCATTTATGAATATCGATCATCCAGGGAGTATGGGGTGGCATGCTGGGCGGAACTGCTTTGCAGACCTTGCTGCTCTTGATTGTGCTCTACAAAACCAACTGGGAAAAGGAGGTCAGAATTCCTTCTCCTCCTGTTTCTTCCCATAAATAAGTTAATAGCTAGCTAATTCGTGAGGAGTAAATGCTAAATTATATATAAAATGCAGGTTGCAGAAACAGCAAAACGCATGAGGAAGTGGGGTGGCCAGGATCTCAATAATAATGGTGATCATATAGCTGCTAACGGAGCGTGAAGCAGCTGGCCATTAATTAATATATATTTAATTAAGAAGTAGAATAATGCATGGTTCTCTTCATTTCCACTCATGATCAAGTCTTCCAGCGGTACAACACACGTAGGAAATCAAACAATCAATAAAAATATCCTTGATCAGTCAGCAGAAGAGAAAGAAAGAGAAAAACCTGCTGAATTTGCTATTGCTTATCTTGCAACAATAATAAATAGCTATCACTTTCGATGCTCATTGAATTAATGGCCAGAACAAGTGAAATATAATATGTATGGACTGCTTTCGACGTAGGACATGAAAACTTTGGTTGAAGGGAATTTTCTGTCTCTCTTATGTGTGTTTGATGTGATTATTTTTTAAAATATTTTCTACTTGAAAATATATTAAAATAATATTTTTTTTATTTTTTATAAATTATTTTTGATATCAGCACATCAAAATATCTGAAAATATTAAAATATATTAATTTAAAACAAAAACTAAAATTAAAATCTTTTAAAAACATTTCAAAAATATAAAAACAATCACGGCCGTGTAAAAACAACTGCAACTCAACTAACAAGTAGTGAAGTATGCTGACAAGATTACATCACAATCAACTTTTATTGTATTGTTGTTTGTGAAATTATTAAAATGATATTTGAAAAATTATCCGATGATAATATATAAATCTAATACGTAGAATTTTGGAAAAGAAATGCTCATTGAATATTTATAAAAATAAAACATTTTTTATTAAAAAAAAGTGATTTTAGCTTTTATTTTTAATGATTGCCTATTATAATTGTAATAAAATTAAATCAAATTAAAAATATCCTGCGACATTCCATGTATAAATTTTAAGGTGTATATATATTAAAAATTAAAGCCTGACACACAGAGGCATTATTATTATCTTTTAATTAATTAATCAATGCAGCTCAAACTACTAATATAATATATATTAGAGTGAAAGTTAACGATGTTCCAAATGCAGAGATACGATTAAAGAAGAAAAAACCCTTCAAAGAGCCACTGGAAAATTTCGGTTAACTGCTGGCGCGGTGAGGAAATTGACTCTGCTCTTCTTTTATTGACAGTAAAGGAGTAAGACTATTTTTTTTTTTACTGGATTGTACTATGGAAGGGAGTTTTGACTGGATTGTACTGTGGAAGGGTGAGTCACCTTCTGGTGAAAGAGCTAAGTGTGTCAGGCTGGCGTGGCGTCCCCCTTCTGGAGAGGGGCTGTTACCATTTTTATACTTTCTCCGATGAAGGGCGGGGCTTGAAATTAAGAGGAGAAGGTTTTTCTTTTTCTTTTGCTTAGGCTTTTTTTTTATAAGAAAAAATTGAAGTTTTTTTAGTTTTTTTTTTCCTCTCTCTTTTGTCTTTGTATTTTTCTTCCATTTAAATTCACCAGTATCTCTAGCAAAACAGAACAAAAATAGAGAGAGACAAGTAATCTATGGGGAGATTTTATTTTGTCTTCTAATTGAATTAGGATTTTTTTTTTCCAGTCCGATCTTGATGTTTTATTTATTTTTCAATCTTAACTCAATCTTATATTTATCTTCTTTCACGAGGAGTGGTGAAAGGACAAATCAACAGAAGAGTATAACAATGAATAGAGTTGTGGAGTTGATGGCGACGACAAAGGTGATAGCTGGAGTCGATGGCGAATCCTAATTTTTCAACATATATATATATATATATATATATATATAGCTTGGTATAAAATGTAAATTCTTCAAATTTTAAGGTTTTTTTTTATATGGCTCGGGTTAGACAGATAAATATTTATACCCTATCCAAACCCGACATTTTACATCGGCTATTACCCGAAACCCAAACAAGAAAAAAAAATCTTATTCATTCGAGTTAATTCAAGTCAGTATCCACTGGGCTCGGGTGAAATTTATTGGGTTTCTCGAATAGCATATACGTAGCGGAAATAATAAAATAAAATAATTTGAGAGTTCCTAGAATCCTGTTAGACAAATCTAAAGTTGTTTAGGGATATCTAATCTTTTTTTGCTTTAAATAATTCTTTAAAGATTGAGTTATAGCAAACCACAAGTTGTCCAATTGTTCAGCTTCCAACGGTAATCCACACAAACCATCAATGAAAAACATCTTAAATCCCTATTTAGAATAGATGGATTGTTAAACCTAGAGTGCTAGCTTTTTATTCCATGACTTATGTCGCCCGTCCCCCACGCAGCGATTTTCGTTCCTTTGCTTGATTTAGAGTCTTGGGAGTTGCCACCTAGTATTTCATTGAGGATTACTAGGAAACCCGGGTATACTAGTTATTGTCAGAAATTCGAGAGTAAAGAACTGGTTGTGGTTAGGAAAGGTATTAGCACCCCTAGCACACCCTACCTGAGGTAAGCTGCTTTGTAATTTGATATGATTTAAAAAATAAAATATTAGCCAAATTCTAAGTCTTTAATAAATCAATTATTAAATCCCAGAAAATACATAGAAACATGTTCTATATTTTATAATTAAACAATTAATTCTTTTTCCTTTCTTTTTGATTTTATAATTAAAAAATATACATAAAAGAAAGTAAATCACGCACACATATCCATTCTCATTATATTTTTTCATACACCCACACTTGCAAAACAATATAAATTAAACAAAAAAAAAACTAACAGTAATTTAAATACATGTTAAAACATGTAACAATTACAAAAAGGTCCCTAAAAAGTCCAGGAACTGCATAGGAGGCCCTCAGGAACTGTGGGGCAGTGGCTGCGCGTCACTCCACGCGCCACCGCCACCTACGCACCACCGCGAAAACAAACTTCATCCCTTCTTCCTTTTCCTGCCAGCGGTGAGGAAATCTGTCACCTGCAACAAAAAGAAAACGCACAAACAGTAAGGGGTTTTAACCGTTTCCTTCCTTTAGATCGGACCATCCTCTGTCTTCTTTCTTCCTCCCTGTTCGTTTCCCTCTGTTGGTGGCAGATTCGGCCGTTGGCTCACGGTCCAGATCTGCTACGTGGGGTTGAACCGATGAAGAAGAGTCGGGGACTGCCGGGTCTTCACGAGCTGGCGGCTGGTTTAGGAGAATGGGCCGTTGAGGCCGAGTGAGGAGAGAGCTGGGTCTCCTGGCTTGTGGGTTGCTGGCGGTTTGAGGCGGAGACACAGCTGCTGGGAGGAGGAGATGCTGCGGCTGTTTGAGAGAGAACCGGCTGAGGGAAGGGGAAGGTTTGTGTGCAGAGGGGGGCCGGTCTGTTTGGTTCTTTCCTCTGCCAAGAAGATTGGGAGACCAACAGGAGATGGAAGGGGCGGCCGGCCTCTGTTGGAGGTTAATGTGGGTGTGGCCTTGGCTGGTTTTTGGAGTGGGAGGCAAACCAGAGAAGGAAGGGGTTTTGGCTTGTTGGGAAGATGTGGCCAGGTGAGCTGGCGGCTGGAGGAGTTATGGCTGGGTGTCTGACCGGCTCAAAAAGGAAGAAGAATGAGAGGAAGCAGTGGGGAGAGACAGTCCAGAGAGGGAAAGGTCTGTGGAAAATGGGAAAGATTGGCCGTGGCCTCTGGTTTTGGGAGAGATGGTAATGAGGGCAGTGTGTTGATGACCGGGGGACTTTGGCTCTCTCTTGTTTTGGCCAAAAGAGAAGGGCGGCTTCAACAGGTAAAGAGAGGGAGAACGGCCCTACCCGTTCGCTGGTGGGGGGAAGATGAAATGGTTGTGGGAGCAAAAACCCCCCAAAGCTCTCATTCGGGTAAGGGAGCTCTGGTTCTCTATTTTTCAAAAGAGACCCTGCAGCGGCGGCCCTCAAGGTGGATTTAGGTTTTTGCTTTTTCAAAGGAGAAGGGGCGGCTGCAGAGAGGATAGATTTTTTAGGGTTTCCTCTTTTCCCCTTGTTTTTTCTCTCAATTTTTCTTCCCCCCGAGTCAATTTCCCCCCCTGTGTTTTACTGTAGCATGATATTTATAGGAGAAGTGTGGCTTGGCTACAATTAAATTGATCCCTCAACTTTTCCTTTTCAGATTTGGTCCCTTGTAAATTTTCATTTTTTTGTATTTTTGATTTTTTTTTAAATAAGCAATATCAACATCAACTCAACAATGAAAATCAGTGATTGTAAAATTTATGCGTTAAAAGTTGAACGCGTTCAAAATACCTTTGAAAATTTAAATTCTTCTGAGATGACGTTGAAAATGCTAAAAATGATGCAAATATATCAAAATGTATTTTTTCGGGGTTTTCATTGTTTTTTTACTATTTTCGTTTTTTTTCTGAAACTTTATCAAAAATATCGGTCAAAAATTGAGTAGCAACAACTTACATAGTTTTTTTTTTTTTAAACAGACAACCACTTAAAAAATAAGAGCCATAGCTTACTATTTATAAGAAAGTCTGAAAAACCTTATAAATTAGCAAAATATCAACTTGTCCCCTGAATAATATCCATATATTAATTTAGGATAATTTTATAAATTAACTCAATCAAATCCTTACTTGATTTTTCTAGGTTTAGAAATATAATCCCTATATTAATTATATTCTAATAATTAATTTCTAAAATATATTTTAATTAAGTCATACTTAATTAAATCATTTCAGTTAATTATTCTTAATATATATAACCCATTAGGTTCCTAATATGTTGGCTCATGTATAAATTATAATTCTGATTAAATAAATTAAAAATTTTAATTTATTATCAATTCGACAATTGATTAATTTATATTTGAATATCAGGTGTATCATCTAGCAACCATGTCATGATCTCCTAAATATTAGAAGAGTAATTAGTGGTTTGACTTAACCTTTAAGTAATTAATTTTTCAGTGTAATTAATATCATTTCATCAATAGTGTTTTGATTTAACATTAAAGCATGAAGTATATCTGATATGTTAAATCATGTTTGTTCTCTGTATAATAGTCATTGATCGTTTGAATAAGATTTAAAACTCTTTTCAAATCTCATTCCACCATGGCCAAGGATTTCTCGGCCAGTATTGTCGCACGTGTACGGCGTCGCGGCGATCGTCCTCCACACTCATGTGTGTGTCTGGAAAATATGGGAAGACAAGGAATTCTTGTCTTTGATCAGTGGAAAAATGGAATAGGAGTCGTCACCTAGTATTTTAGTCACTAGGAACCCTAACTGGTCTCAGAGATAAGGTACGGAGACTGGTTGCGTAAAGGGAAGGTATCAGCACCCCAACTACGCCCTACCTAAGGTAAGCTGCATTGTTTTATTGTCTGATATATGTTACAGCTGTATCATATTTCTAATTGTTGGTCTATCTATGGTTTTAAAAAAGTCCTCCTTGATAAGGAGATCCTTATCTTATCGGGATAAAACCTAACCATCCTAATGTCAACAAAAAAACTACCTTTTTAATATCAGGAATACGTTTTATGTATAAATTCATAATCCCTGATATTTTAAAAAATAACTATTTTTTTGGATTTTTTTGAAATATTGGCTAAGTTCTCGTGACTTTAATAAACTGGTTATTAAAGCCAAAATGCATACTAAAACATTTTTTTTGAAGTTTTCTTTGTTGTATGAAAATATGATGTAAATGTTTTTTGAGAGACATGACCGTATGCATGAAAATAAAAAATATATATTTTTTTAAATTTTTTGACGAAAACCGGGTATTTTAATACGGGATCTGTATTTTTACGATATAAAAATACAAACCAAATATTAAGCAAAATTTAGTAAAAACAATACGCGAGGAAATCACAAATTTTTCTTAAAATATTTTTTTGAAATTTTGTTTTGGACCGAGCCGGACCCGGCCCACTCATTTTGGGCTGTCCGGCCCGGTGAACAGTGGAGCACTCTCTAGTGAAGATTCATTAGGAAAGTAATCATCAATTGGTGTGATGTCAAATGTCGAATCTATTGTTAATTTTGACAAATGATCCGCGACAACATATTCGGTGCCATTCTTGTCCTCAATTTCTTCCTGTTTGAAAGTTTCAAAGATTTTAGAATCATGATTGACTTCCCTTTGTTTGGTCATGGCATGAGGAAATGAAAGTACTGGTGGGGAATCAGTCTTTTCTTTGCAATGTTCAGGTTTACCCCTTCCTTACCCTCAGAGATTGACTCATCATCTTTCTCACAAGGTTCAAGAATGAGTTTTTCAATAACCTTACCACTGTGGAGAGTAATGACTGATTGGACTTGATCCATGTGTTGGCGTCCAGAGCTACTCGCACTTGAATTGTATTGCCCTTTGGGATTTTGCTGTGGTTGAGATAAAAACTTACCTTTCTCCTGAAAACTGAGAGCAGATGTGAATTTTGCAAGAGTATCTTTAAAATCTGGCATGGTTTGAGCAAGTTGAGTGTTGATTGTCTCTTGCTTTTCAATGAATGCATGCAATGTTTCCTCAAGATTTCTTCTAGCAGGGGGGACATAAGGAGATGCATATCCATGAGAATTTTGAAAATTATGATGTGCTTGAAATGATGGCTGTGAAGTTTGTGCATTATTGTTACCACTTTTCCAATTGAAATTTGGATGATCTCTCCAACCAGGGTTGTACGTTTGCGAGTATGGATTATGACTTGGCATTTGGAAACTATTTAAAGCATTGGCTTGTTCATGGAGACATTCCTTAAAAGAAGGCAAAGTTGGACAATCATTGATTGAGTGTTTATTAGTTTCACAAATGTGACACACAATTTCTAGAATAGATTTTAATTGACCACTCCTTTTCAATTTCAGTGCCTCGACTTTTCTAGCTAAAGATGCAAATTTGGCTTGGAGGTCATGATCTTCTTTAAGGTTGTACATGCCTCCACTAGATGTATGAGGTTGAGTTTTACTTGGTGCCTCACAATTGCCTGTAGTGTCTCAATTTTAAGCATTTTCAGTTAGCAAGTCTAGGTACTCCATTGCTTAATCAGGGTTTTTATCTTCAAAAGTTCAATTGCACATCAATTCCACCATTTGCCTATCTTTAGGTGTTAACCCTTCATAAAAATGTGAAACCAATCTCCATGTTTCAAAACCATGATGAGGACAGGTATTAAGCAAGTCTTTATATCTATCCCAACACTGGTAAAATGTTTCTCTTGGTTTTTGAGTTTCTCTTGGTTTTTGAGTGAAGGTGGTGATTTGTCTTTTGAAAGAGTTTGTTCTATGAGAAGGGAAAAACTTCTTTAAAAATTGTTGTTGCATTTCATCCCAAGCACGAATGGATCCTGACCTAAGATTTTGTAGCCATGTTTCTTCATCTTTTAATGAAAAAGGAAAAAGCTTTAATCTGAGGTGTTCATGCTACAATTTAAGTCATTATAGGTGTTACAAACTTCTTCAAATTCTCTCAAATGCAAGTATGGATTTTTTAGATCTAAGCCATGAAAAGTAGGTAACAATTGAATAATACCTGGCTTAAAATTAAAATGAGATGCATCAAAAGGAAAAATGATACATGATCGCGCACTTGTTCTTGTTGGATTCATGTAGTCTCCAAGTGTTCTACCACGATTATCCTCATTTTTCTCATTATGAATTGACTGGTTATCTTCTTCGGCCATGTTTTCTGAAGAAAATAAGGATTTTCTAGAAAGTCTACAACTTAATGTGCTGTCCAAACTCTCATGTAAGTGCTGAAGGAAATAAAAGGAAACAGGAAAAAGAAGAAAAACAATTTAGAAAAACAAATACAAGTGAAAAGAAAATAAAAGAAAATATATCATTTATACAATAACTTACCTCCCCAGCAACGGTGCCAAAAACTTGACACGATCAAAGAGTTGATGTCTTATCCCAAGTGCAGGAGTGTCGAAGTAATAAAGAAACCGGCAAGACCGGGATCGAACCACAGAGAGGTGAACTATATAAATTATCAATAATAAAAGGAGAAAAGTTGAAGAGAACTTTTAAGATGTGATATTGATGTAAATATTTAATCAAAGATAAAAACAGTTGTCAAGGTTAGAGGATCCACTAATGGTATTTCAAATAAATATAATATAAACTCTTTTTATTACTCAACTGGAAAGCACACACAAAGGAGGTTCCAATAAGATGATTTATTGTTATTAGCTCATTATAAATTATTAACATGATCATATTAATCATTTTATCTAAGTAACACCATACTTGTAAATATTGTCAGGTATTCATGATGCTAACTTATGTTAACAACAAATCAAGTTCCTCTCATAACAACGATGTCGGCCGAAGACTATGAAGGATCAAGCATTTATTGTACCAAGTGTTATACAACACAAATCTAGATTAATCATTTAACAAGCAAGGTATTAATAATTAGTAAGATAAAAAGATAAGACATGTTAATAGCAAACTTTCTTGGATATAACATTGAAGTCCATGTTGAGTTTATATTATGCTTATTCTAACACCACTAGTGAAACCTTTTCACCTTGGCATAATAAACTTAGCTAAACATTATGAAGAAGAGAAACATAAATAAACTAGATAAGAACATAGTTATGATGAAAGTTAACTAAGTATAGGAAAGAAAATGAAAACGCATAAACAAGAGATTGATATAGCATGAAAGAAAACTTGAACATTACAAGGAGAGAAAGCAAAAAAATGATATTGATCTGAAAACCAAGATGCCTAAATGTATGGCAAATGCCTTCTTTTATAGGCTAA
>Ga0307513_10006608_pt1 | contig 15139 bp, 10 predicted proteins | sample 15_EM_MG_FD_202174 | JGI IMG/M metagenome (GOLD analysis project Ga0307513, IMG submission 202174) | Populus trichocarpa ectomycorrhiza microbial communities from riparian zone in the Pacific Northwest, United States - 15_EM | ecosystem: Host-associated > Plants > Roots > Unclassified | place... | reverse complement strand
CGACGGATGAGCAGATTTGGTCACTAGAAAGTGTCTCACGCGCTTTCTTAATGGCGCTGAAATACCCCGAAAGGCAAAGCCTCTTTTTTTTTTGTGTTTTCTAAGGCTAAAATCGTTATTTGCTTATTCTTGAAAATTGAAAAAGCATGATTGCCCTTGTGGAAGAAAGCCAAAGAAATATTTATCCACTTGTGAAAAGATGAGAAATTAAAAGTAAAATTACTATTACAATTCACAGTGAAATATTTCTTGATTTACAGTGATTTCCTCATACCATTTAGCTTTTGTTATAATTTGACATAATGGTACAATCATGATTTTGAGATTTTTTTTTAAATTTATTTTTTTTGTATTTTTGGATTGTTTTGATGTATTAATGTCAAAAATAATTTTTTAAAATAAATATTATTATAATGCATTTCTAAGTAAAAAACATTTTAAAAAGTAATTTCTACTCCACTCCCAAACAAACCCTTAGGTTTTACAATTCAATTTTTCAAACTATTTTTGTTTAGAATAATATGAAATTGATATTTTTTTTAGATTTTTTAAAAATTATTTTGATAGGTTGACATTAAAAATAAATAAAAAAATCTGAAAAAAATATTATTTTAATAAATTTATAATTGAATTTTTTATATATATATAAAAACACATTGACGGGACTTGGACAACTATTACTACTTAATTGAGAATAAGAGAGCTATGGAACTCCAGTTTTCCCTTCTTCCTTATTCATCTGTTCAGTTACCTGCCAGAACAACTCTGGTTTTTTTACTTGATTCCTTAAGAATAAAAATCGTTCCCCCAATGACGATCAAAATGAGAAAAGATTTGCTTACCCACAGGTAACCATTCTATCTCCTTCATCAGTAAAAGAAAGTGCCCAGACAGTGGAAGAGAGACTGCTGAGTGGAAATCATGCTTGATCAATTAGATTTGATCCATCATATTGCAGAGGGAGTTATTGATAAACCAACAAATAGCATGAACTAGAGCAATACAAAATTGAAGTCTATGCAAAGCTAACTATATCAGCTAAGCCTACATAATGATTAAAATATACGAAGAGCCCATCTGTGAGAGTAACACAAAAGCAAAAGGTGGGGGGAGGAAGGAAGGAAGGGGGGGAGAGGGAGAAGGGGAGAGAGAGTACTTGCTAGATTCATCCAAACCTGTATTTCTGTGAAAATATTAATGTTGTTTTCATACTTTTTAACTTATTCGAAAGCAGAAATGGAATTTTTAAAGAAGCTTATTTCAGTGGAAATAAGAGCAGAGATGAGCAATTTTACCTTGTCATAGCTAAACAAAACATCCATAGCTGGATGCCATTTAACCATTTTAAGTGTCCTTGGAAAAACCGAAACACACTCGGATTCATTCCCAGGCATTACTTCCCAAATCCAAACAGTTTTATCCCTACTACACGTCTGAAGGAGCGAACCAGATGCATTCCAAGGCACGCTTTTCACTTCATTTTCATGACCCTGAGAAGTGAAAGATCAGTCCCGGGCATGAGAAGATTTTATCAAACTCAAAAAAGGCAGCAAAAGCCAACATTTTTTTATTAATTGAAACACCTCTAAAGCAGCTACACGTTCGAAATCACCGCCATTAATTTCCCAAGTGGCAGTTGTGTCATCGAAGCTGGGCGTTGCCAACAATTTCCCAGAAGGAGACCAGGCACACGACCGAACAGTTCTAGTGTGTTTCTTCCAGAACTGCCTGATCATAAAAATCTTCCGACGGGAAAACCAACTAAATTAAACAATTTCCTAGATAACCAGGAACCCGACCCAACAGTTCTAGTATGTGTTTCAATAGGCATTAGCGCCAAACTGGCCACTCGTTTATCTGACTTGCAGCCGAAGGGAGTGGCCTGAGTTCCTCGATATTAAATTAAAAAAAATAGAAAAATAAAGTAAAAAAGAAAACCTTGCAGTGCCAAAGGCGATTGGAAGGAGTCTGCTCCAGATTGGATCAGTCATATCACCGCTACTCAAGCGAAGACAGGAGGAATATTAGAAGTTCCGGTGGCTGGATTCCAAACTAAGCTGCAAACCCTATCGGTGTGCCCTTCAAGTGTTTGAATCTCCTTCAGCTCCATATCGCCATTGCACAAATCCATGCTCAAATGTTCCAATTTTTTTTTTGAAAGAGTAGTCAAATAATTCACGACGGCGTCATTCAATTCTATTATTCTTATTTTTACTATTTTAATTAAATATTTAGAGCTGGTTTGATCCTTGCATTCCCAAGTATAAATCATATTTCTTTGTTTATTGCACTTTTCATTCTTTGTTTTTTTTTATTACAAGAGGGCAAAAGGCCCAGACCCAAAAACCAACAAGAAAGCCTAAAATTACTTGTCCCAGCCTAAACCCTATCCCAAAATTAGCCAGGCCATCTGCACAACAGATGGCCTCTCTCTATTTTGGATTTTCACTTTATTGTTTCTGTTTTACGCCACATTGGCGTTGTAGCCTCGAACCTTATTAAGTACACCCAAATTGAAAACATATTTCCATCACAAACAAAAGCCTGAAGCACAAGAGGTTTTGCTACTTCCTGACTTGTTATTTGGTTTCTTATCCATGAAATGAATCCAGGCTTATAGTCAGAACAGCAGATTCTTCCATAAAACCAACAATTTCACGATTCCTAATGATTTTTGGTGGTTTATATTGACCAGCTGGTGCCCCATTCTTGATGGCCATTTGTAATATCCCATCAAAGCTACCAGACCTTACAACAGATACCAACAAAGGGCCTATCTCTCCCCTATCCTTTTGCACCTTGTAAATTTCTCCCAAACCATTCTCAAGAGAGGAACAGCACCTCTGCAGAGCTTCAACTGATCCCTGCAACTTCTCCTCCTGTAGAAAATCACATCCCTCTCTAAATTCTATGAAAACCTTCAACCGCTTTGGACTCAACTCAAAATCTGAGAAACTTGCGAACTCCACAACTTCTGCTGCCATCGAATGCTGAAAACTCTCCATAGCAGACATCAAGTCTTTCTCAGTTATTATCTCGTAACCAGTTTTAGGAGCTCTCATCACGAACTCTACTAGCGGAGATGAATTATGAAAACCAACAACTCTCACAATGTCACCCAAACGGTATCGATACAATCCTCTGTAAGTGGTCACAGCCACCTCATACATCTTCCCTACCTTGACACCTGAAAAATCCACAGTTTCTTCACCAACAACACTGCTCTCATTCAAATCAAAGGGGAGAAATTCAAAATAGGCTGTGGTTGGAAGCATAACAAATCGGGTTGACTCTGGAGGTTGCTGGATATCCAAGTTAATACCCAGGCAACATTCTGATGCAAAATAATCTCCACCTAAAATCATTACATCTCCCGCGTAGTACTTGAGTTTGGAATAATACTGCTTCATGCTTCCAGTTGTAACAGACTTAACATAGCGAACATTAGGCCATAATTTAGACAGAATCCCACCCCAATTGCTTTCTGCACAAATTTCTCGAATTCTCCTCGACAAATCCACTTGAGGTCCACCAAGAAATTCAACAACAGATTCCTTCATTGCCGCGTCACCAATTTCCAAACTAGGAAACCCACTTTCGAGATCATCACAGAGTTTCTCCCACTTGGATTCCAGCAGTGAAAATGCTCTAATCAAGCCTGCCGCATACGCAGCACGAATCCCATCAATTATATCAAAGCTCCTAAGTGCACAGAGCAGATGGCAATACATTTGTTGCTTAATATTTGAACCAAAAACAACCTCACGAGGACTAATACAAGAAAGAGTTTGAGACCAATTGCTTCTACTCTTATTCCCTTGCAAAGGGTATGTAGAGGCAGCCATAACCTTGAATCCACCTCTTGTAGTTGGAGCATCATCCGCGTATAGAAACCAAAGGATTTTATTCACTTCAGGTCGTGGTGGAACTAAACTAAATCAATGTATCAATAATTATAACAAAAATAAAGCTTTGATTATGCATACCAATATAAAAAAACAATTTAAGAATAAGAAATTAACCAAAAAATGCAAAAACATTAATAAAATTAAAAGTAAACAACTTACTTTCGAAAAATCGCAGCGCTGCCTTGATGAGCATTATATGAGGCAGCTTTTGATAGAGCTGAATCAAAGTAAGGGATCAATTTGGGCTTCATTGTACTAGTGCCAGAGCTACAAAATTAAAATATAAATTATAATCTGATACAAGATAGGCTTCATTGTACTGGTACCAGAGCAACAAAATCAAAACATAAATTATAATCTGATACAAGATAGGTTTTTTCTTCTCCTCCTCGATTTTTTTTTTTTTTTTTTGCTATTGGGCTTGAAGAAGAAATCAAAGCAGTACCTGTAGAAGAAACAAAGGAGAGGATCAGCGGAGAGGAGGGGCTGGTGGTGATCAATGTCTCCATTGGCCAATTGATTGATGAGATGAAAATAGTCATCGTAGGAAGACAAAGGGACCTGGCTTCGAAAAGTAGCGGCATCGACGGGGGCATGACAGGCAGAGAGGTAAGGCTGAAGATAGCCAACGCTAGCTTGGTGTTGGAGGATGGAGTGGAGGGTCTGGAGCTGGTGATGTGCGGCGTTCTTGGTCAAGTCCTCAAGGTTCCGATCAAGTTCATCGTATGTCATCATCTCTTACAGCACACCAGACCAAACAACTGTTAAATGGGCAGAGAGACCGGGAGAATTTGTGAAACCAGGTTTGACTACGTTCCGCAGGTTGACCGTTGCATTATACAAACATCAATGCTAACTTTACATTATATTTTGGATAAAGTGTGCAGTTAAAACCTAAAATATAATTAAATGCTAAAATATCAGAGGATAAAAAAATTTCAGTAAAATAATATAGTTTAAAAATATCATGATTCAGAAATATAATATTTTAATAATATCACGGTTCAGAAACATGACATTTGATACATGTCGTGTTTTTGAACTGTGATATTTATAGGGAGATCGTTTTGAAAAATAATTTGATATTTGATAAAATAATTGGACTATAGCCAGCCAAAACGATCAAACCATTTTAATGTGCATATTTTATCATTCAATCTAACTACCCGTCTGACTTCTTTCACAACACCCGATTTAATAGGGGTGTTGACCTGAAAAACCTATTTCTTAGAGTCAAACAACATTATTGTATGATCTTTTGATCCATCTCTGCTTATTATCAATTCAAGCAGAATTGTTAAGGGATGTCTTGTTTTTTTTTTAATTTTTTTCACAGTAAAATGACTTTGTTACCTTTAAAAACAAATAATCATTTAGCTATGATCTAGTATCTTTTTAGGCATTTCATATTTTTTGCTACAATATAATTACTCTATTACCATTGGATTCAAATTTTCAAAAGCTTGACTTGAAGGGCTAATTTGTAATTTCAAAATGTTTTTTTTTTAATAATGCTTAGGTTTTAAGGCTAGAGTATTATTTAAAAAAATACCAAACGTTGTTGACTCATGTGTTGCAGGCATCACCTACCTTTGGGCAGCGCATGCAGCTAACTCTAGTGGTAAAAAATATTATTCCATCAAGTTATTTGATTTGTCTCGGCCTCCTCTTTCTCTTTATGTGGTGCCTGCAGTCGTTGGACCTCCGATGCATCATCAACATCTATTTTTTTCTTTTTTTTTTCCTTCTAAAAATTAATGTTTGGCCCTCCACATTTTCATATTAGCTCTTTAAGTTATTTTTCTTTTGATATTGTCCCTCGTTTCTTGATTTTTATTTGTTTTATTTCAATTCATTTCTCAAATTTTGTTTTGTTTTCAATTGCATCCTCTTTTAATTCTTTTAATTTATCAGATTTGGTCCTTACTCTTTTGATTTTTTTTATTGAAGATTCTGAACTTGTTTTCTTTTCAATTTCACACCTACCTTGTCGCCGTTTTAAATTGTCAGCAACAACAACAACGTGATGACTAGAACTCAATGACAAGTTTTCTTTAACATAGAGAGACTGATGTAGAAGGATTTTGTTTTTAAAAAAAATTCTTAATTATTATTATGTTCTATTTAAGGTCTGTTTGGGAACGCGGTACAAACCGTGTTCCCTCAAATTTTGAAAAAAAGTTTTTGCTAAAAAATATTTTTTTATGTTTTCAAATCGTTTTAATATGCTAATATCAAAAATAATTTTTAAAAAATAAAAAAAATATTATATGATGTATTTTTAAGTGAAAAGCACTTTGAACTGCAACTATTACTACAATCCCAAACTCACCGTTAGTTTAGGAATATATTTTCTTTTTATGATTTTATTTTTTACTATTTATTTTAGGAAATCAAATATTGAGATTGATGATTTTATTTTTTATAGTTTTTTTAGGACTTTTATTACTTTTTCTTTATTTTTGGGTTTCCTAATTTATTTAGGATGGTTTTTGGGTTTATTTAAAGAGTTGTAAACTTCTCAAATAAAAAAATCATAATAAAGTTTTATCTTCAATAATAAAAATACAAATTAGAATTATTGGGTCCTACCATACTCTGGCCATTAAGTTGTTTTCTCTTGTTATTATTATATTGCTTGTGCTTTTGTCCGTGTCAATTTTTTTTAAAATATATTGATATGATAATTTTTTGGATTAATTAGGATTAACTCTTTAACTCATGACCTAGGTCACGTGCATAACTGAGTTTAATAGCTTTATTTTTAATTTTAATTATACAACAATAAAAATAGACATTCATAAAAAAAAAATGAATAGAATTATTGAAGAGAAATGTGTTTTTTAATCAAAATTATCTTTTTTGATTCATGAATTTTTTTTGTTTTCACAAAAAAAAATAATTGTTTTATTTGCAGCATGGTTCATTGAATAATCAGAAAAGGGAATCATTAAAATAAAACTTTAATGATTTGAACTAAAAAGAAAAAGAAGCATATATCTTTGGTAAAACAAATATAATTTTCTTTTTATGGTATTTATTTCTTTATCTTTAAAAAAACAAATATGTTTTTTTTATGAGGAACATTGTTTTTAAAGGAAAAAAAAATTATTACGATCTTCAAAGCAAGTTTTAATTAAAATTTTAAAAGTAATAGATCAATCATTTTTATGCACGTATATGAAAAAGAAATGAGAATAATAAATTTGAGAAAATTATATAAAAAATCTATAGTAAAAAATAAAATAAAAAAGATATTTTATTTTTATTCAATAATAATGAGAAAATTATCTCTAAAAGTTTGTACTTGAAGCTAATTTATAATTATTAAAAAAAACGATAATTTAAAAACAATGACATTGTAATTTATTATCAACATAATTTTTTAATAAATAGTAGTGACAATCAAAATATTGTTTTTTTTAATATTTAATAATTTGAAATAAGAAGAAAAACGTATCTCTTAAATATAAAGTATATTTCCTTATTAATGCATATATTTATTGTTTCAACAAAAACATGTTTTTTTTTAATTGAAAGCATTATTTCTTAAATAAAAAACTTATCATGATCTCAAAAGCAAGTTTTAATAAAAAAAATTATTAAAATAATTCCTCAATATTATGTAGGTGATTATAGGAAAAAACATTAATTAATTTGATAAAACCATATCAAAATTGAACTTCGAGGTATCTTTTTTATAGCATATTTCAATTAAAATCAAAATAAAAAAAATAGAAAAAAATAGAAAAAAACCAGGTGTCTAGGCCTGAGCACATAACACAAAGAACGACCTAAGCACATAGCACAACATGGAAAAGCTTGGCGCGCACGGGCCTGCAAGGTTAGACATGCTCACACTCACTTATTTTTATTTTTATTTTGTTTAATAGTTCACAACATTTCATTAACGCTTTTATCTTTTTAAAAATAAATTAGACAATATGTCATTTATAGTGGTAGAGAACAATCTACTGGTTCAATTTGCAGCATCGAAGAGGTGGCTAAAAAGTCGAGCTAAGGTTTTTTTAATCTAAAAAAAATATTTTTCATTCTATTTCACCTTAAAAAACCAAATAAACACACTAAAAAGCTTGATAAACCAATTTCTAACCCTCAAACACCCTTAAATAAGTTGAAAAACATAATAATAAAAAAAAGAGTTCTTCCTTAACCTTGATTTATGTTTTTTAGTGAGATAAAAGCTCAAAAACATCTTAATGACACTTCACTCGTCAAGAGGAGCACATCAACACCAAATTTGATTTTTTTATCACTAAAATATGGCCTATCGAGTAAAAAAAAGGTTCTTCTTTAACCTTGATTTACCTTTTTCAGTGAGATGAAAGTTCAAAAACATTTTAATAACACTTCACTCGTTAATTAAGAGGAGCCCATCAACACCAAAATTAGTTTTTTTTTCCACTAAAAAAAGTGAAATTTATTACAGTAAAGTTAAACCCTCAAAATATAAGGACTAAATTTTTTAAAAATAAAAAAAATCAGAAACCAAAGTGAACTTTTTTGCACCCTATGAACAATAAAAGAAGAGGGATAGCTCTTTTTTTATATGTTAAAATTGATCTCTGTTTCAAATTTTTTTAACAAGAAAATTATAATCTTATTCCGCAAATATCAATCTAAAATTAGGGAATTTTTGACACTGTAAACACAATGAATTACACGAATAAAAAAACCCAAAATTTAAATCAAGTGATCATAACATGAAAGTATGAAATAAAAAAAAAAGGTTCGGGTCTAAAATGAATAACCAACCAAAAACCTTAAAAAAAAAAAAAAAAAAACAGGGGACCACTCATGTGCATATATATATATATATATATATATAGAGAGAGAGAGAGAGAGAGAACAATCTTTACATGCCCCCACCAAATCACTTGACTTCCTTTTTGTTTTTTCAGGATATAGTTTACAAAGCTATTCATTCAAATTAACTCCAAATTTTCTCATTCTCAGCACTATCAGACAAAAGTTTTTACTTCACCATTCTGACTGACAAACTAATTATTCTGAAGAACTCATAAATGCTAAGGTATCTCATATTTCTTTGTCAAAATACTGGTGTCTTTGTGTGAATGCGCATGGGATTCAGCTTCCGAGGTGAGGAATAGAGAGGATTATCTTAATATATTGCCTTACTTTGTTGTTCCTGGTTAATTCTTCACGGCTTCCATTGCGAGGAAAGTCATATATGGTAACATGGCAGTCAAAAGGGAAGAACCAATATAGTCTAATTTCCTTCTTATTGGAGTTTCAGCGTGGTCAATTTTCCACTACAAGCTATGCAATTAGATAGGAAGCACACCAAATACCATCTCGCTCATGAGTTTTTAACCTAGCTAATCCCAAGTTACAAGATTTACGAAGTGCATGAGAGAGCTGGGTGGAAGCGGGTCTAATATCGCCATCCCCAGCTCCTCTTTTACACCAGGAAACCAAACCAAGACTGAAATAATTTATATACCAACAAAAGAAAAGGTAAAAAAATCTGTCTTCTCTCATGTGTGTGTTTTCCATATACCTTTTGTAGGAGAACTGTTGGTTATCTTTACAACTTTCTGTTTAGGTTGCCGTTTCTTTCTAGCGACTTTTTCTTGACTGCTGCATCTTGCTTTTACGATATCAACTTTCACAATATGATGATCAGAAGTCCCTTTAGAAGAAAACACCGAGTATGACCCTGGAACAAACTTGTAGGGTGAATTTGGAGATGCCAGTATGTAATCTACTCGAGTCCCATACTTACAAGTCCCTTGCACATCTGCATATATCCAAGTAATGGCACTGTGAGCAGAAATATATATAGTTTTGATAGCGTGAAGTTAAAGTATTTAACATTCATGTTTCTTACTTTGGCCTTTAGCTAAAATGACCACTGCTTCACATTCTCCTGCATAGTCCTTAGCATCAGTGTAATGTTTACTCTTCATGAAACTCATTACTTCAACTTTTGGTGTTGGCTTTCCCATCTCCTCATAGTACTGCATAAATGAAACGAGCAATAGGAATTATATTTCAATCACATGAAGAAAGGTCATGAAACTCATTTTTCTATGACAGCAATAGGTGGACCTTTACAATGTCGGTCCACCTCTCTTCAGAGTAATCTGTTTCGTCGAGGGAATTAAGACCTCCAGCTAAGATATGAGGAGCATCACTTGATTGTATTATGGCATCTATTTGCTTCATCCGCCAGTTCTCATCGAGATGATCAAGGTGGGTGCAGTGGAAGTTGACCTCTCCTGCCTGTGGCACATCAATTGTGGCCTTAAGAACATTCCTGCAGCGTCCAAAAAAGCTCGAATGAGTTTCATAATGCCTTGTCTCTCGATCATTTTGTCAGTAAATAATAAAGCCATTAATTTAATTGTATAGCTAGCATAGCAATGTACATCTCATCTCAAGATAGATCCTGCATATCATGATTTTGTTGCAAATCATGGCTAAGATTTTGATAGATTCAAATTTAACACACCTAAAAAGTTATTTAAAGGTAATAAATTAGGTTCAAAAACTCATGGTATCGGGTAATATGTCCGGGCCCAGCTCTAATCGAATTAGTTTTGAAGAAGAACCCAGTCCTTATAAGCTCAACTTAGAGGAAGAGCTCAACGCTATAGACTCAGCTATGGAGAAGAGCCTAGCTCTCATGGCCTCAGCTACATTTTGAATCTTACTCTTCCTATACCTTCAGGTGTATAAAAATCCTCTAAGAATCCATTATATTTCTATTAACATTAATGTTGTGTAAGGGATAGTGTATAAAAAAATCTTCCAAGAGCATATCATATTTTCATTGTTTTAATATTTATGTAAAAGATATTTATCATTAATTAATATATATATATATATATATATATATATATATATATTAAAAATATTTTTTCTCATTAATGCTATTAGGATAAAATTACATTTCAGCCACTCTTCTCCATAAAAAAAGGACTTATGGGCTATATGATACCCCCATGAATCATTGAAGCTCCAGGTTCTTAATCTCTATTATCTTCTTCATATTAACTTTAAGAGTCTCTCTCTAAAATATTATAGCTTTTTTTTAAAAAAAAATACTTTTTTAAGCATCAAAGAATTTCTAAATTCACTAAAAGAAACTTTTTGCATGTACCAGCCACCAGCTACCTTGACTTATCAAACACTAGCCATCTTGGCTAGGAAGAATGAATCAAATTGTCAAAACCAAGAGATTAACTTATTATCTAATATATAAACATTGCCCCAAAACTACTTGGATTTTTTAGGACATTATTAATTGGTGTCGTGTGTGCGAAACCGATAAAAAAACTGTTAATTTCTTTCTAATGACATTTCCAAGTCATTCCGTGACACACATGGGTTAGAACGCTTGATAGATCTACCTGTATTCGCGAGTACTTCTACCTATTCAAACTTCCAACAGCCCATTAACCAAGTGCAACCCCTCACTCAGGTTATGTTAGCCGCTAAAGGGCAAAATCAGGCTTTGCCACCTCAGCAAGTCTTGACACCTGGTGGTTCTGCCCTTGGAAAGGATTAACTAGGGGTATTCCTAGTGCAATAACACCACTCTTTAAAAGATGGATCAAAGGGTTTACAGCCCAACAAATCACCTAGGGATATATTATCCTCAATAGAAGTAAATTTATTTTTAAATTAAAATAATCATAACTCTAATATACATTTATTATCTATAAATTTTCATAAAGAGCTTTTGAACTTCTGTATAATTTTCTTGGAAGGAGTTTTCCTTAGTACTATTGTATAATCTTCTTGGACGGACTTTTACCTAGTGCAATTGCACACTCTTCTTGAAAGAGGTTCTCCCTAGTGCGATAGCTCCACCCTCCATGATAGCTTGAGTTGTTCAACCTTAATAAAGCAACATAGCCCTTGTCTTATGGCCAAGTATATATCACCAAGACTAACTGGAACTCAGAGAACTATCACAACTCTTTAGATAGGCTCTAGGACTGTATATAATCTTCAAGGATGATCTTGAATCTCTTATTGTCAAGTATGATCTCTCTCTAGTAGGGGACTCTCACGCCCCATGTCATCTAGCCTCCTACTCTCAAAAGATACAATAACTCTTCAATGAAGGGCTTTTACACCTCGTGACAATGCTAAAGAAGTCATATACCTTTATCACTTTAATGCAACCATTCTTTAATAGGAAGCCCCCCACACCATCATCAGGTAAGCCACAGACCTCTCACTCTTCAGTGAGATATTTCTCCATTGGTGAGCTCCTAAGCCCCATATTATCACCAGAAAGGCCACAGGCCTCCCATTATAGTATGGCCTTTCTTTAGTAGGGGCTTCCATGCCTCACACCATCGATTAGAAGACCACGAGCCTTTTTCTATGACCATTAAGGGATTCGTTCCCCTCAGCCTCTTAAAATATTTTCTAAGTATAGGTTAACCCTTTTTGGATTTCTCTGTCTCTTAGAAATTTTTCAAGTAAAGGAGTAGAAATGGGTTTGTCCCCTCCATCCTTTATAAATTTTTATAAGTATGGGCGTCGACATGAGTTTCCCTCAGTATCTTAGAATATTTTCTAAGTATAAGGCTAACCCTACATGGGTTCCCTTCGGCCTCTTAGAATATTTTCTAAGTATAAAAGCTTACCCTTATTGGGTTTCTCTTAGCCTCTTAGAATATTTTCTAAGTATAGGCTAGCCCTTTATAGATTCTCCTCAATCTCTTAGAATATTTTCTAAGCATAAGGCCCCCCCTTGGGTTTCTCTTGGTCTCTTAAAAATTTTCTAAGTATAAAGGCTCACCCTCCTCAGGTTCCTCTCGGTCTCTTAAAAAATTTCTAAGTATAGGTTGACCTTTCTTGGGTTTCCCTTCGCTCCTTAGAAATTTTTCTAAATATAGGCGTAGACACAGCTGTCTCCTCCATCCTTTAGAAATTTTTCTAAGTATAGTCATAGATATGGGCCCGTCCCCTTTGCCTCTTAGAAAGTTTTCTAAGTACAAACTTCGACATGGACTCTTCTTAGAGAGTGCTTGGCAGTGTGGTAGCGGTTGCTTTTCAAATAACTTTTTGTGCCGAAATGCATGCCAATGATGTTTTTTCATTTTTTAAAAATTATTTTTGACATCAGCACATCAAAACGATCCAAAACATACAAACCATATTAAATTTTAGCAAAAAAAAATTTAAATTCTTTTTCAACCATGATATACGCCTTTGGTATAATACTCGGGGTTTCTACCCCTCTTCTCAAACTAAGAAAATTCAACAAACTCATCATACCATGTATTTTAAAAAAAAAGTCTTTACATATAAATATCACAAAAATTTGGGAGCTACTAATAAACCTAAATTTAATAGGCCTAAAAAACCCCTTGAAAGCCCAAAAATCTACGGTTTCAGACAACTTGACTAGGCCTAGCTCTAATGAGCTCAGCTTAGAGGAAGAGCGTAGCCTCCATAAGCTCATCCTAGGAGAAGAGTCCGACCCTCTTAGGCTCAACTTAAAGGAAAAACTCAGTTACATTTCGGATCTTGTTCTCCCTACACCCTTAAGTGTATAAAAGTCCTCTAAGAGTCAATTATATTTTCATCAATATTAATGTTGTGTAAGGAATAATGTATAAAAAACTTCCAAGAGTCTACTATATTTTTATCGCATTAATGTTAGGGATATGTATCTCTCGTTAATACATATGTCAGGGATATTTTTTATTATTAATGCTATTAGGACAAAATTACATCTTAGCCCCTTCTCTCCATGAAATAACAAGACTTATGGGCTATATGGTATCTCATGAATCTTTCAAGCTCCAGATTATCAATCTTCGTTCTCTACTACATATTAGCTTTAAAATTCTTTTCCTAAAAAATTATATTTTTTTTTCTAAAAACAATACTTACTTAAATATCAAAGAGTCCCTAAATTCACCAAAATAGATCTTTTATAGGTACCAGTCACCGGTCACTTTGACTTATCAAACATCAGTCACCAACCATCTTTGCTAGAAAAAATAAATTATATTACTAAAATTAAAAAATTAACTAATTATTCAAGATATAAACTTTATTCCCATATTATTCTGGTTTGTCGAGAGATTGTCTAATTAGTTAGCTTCCAATGATATCTTAATTGTGCTAATAATTGAATAAACTAGAAAAGACACAATGCAACCCTACCAATGTGGTCCTCGATAAACTCTAGATGAAACTTCCGGTGGTGATTGGTTAATAACTTTGTGAATAACTATCTGGTAAGATTTGAAAAAAATAAATTAAAGAACTGACTGCTTCACTGCAAACAGCTAATACTGAGACATTGACAGGAAAAAAAATTCTGATAAACTGGGTTTTATATATAGTCAATGACAGTAAACTAGAAAGTACTCAGCAAAGCTGAAAAAGAAAATGATTAGGAAAATGTTAAATGACAAGAATATTTTCATATCCTGAGTTCTAAATTCACTGTGTCCTTTCTAACTTTAATAAGGGATGAAACAAGAGAGAAAATCTATAAAAAGAAGAGAAAGAATAGAAGATGAAAAGGTTTACTTAAAAAGATCCTGCAATTATTGAGACTAAAGAAACAGATTAGATATACCTGAAATCAGTATCATCAAAGATCTTTTGCACTTTCCATCTCTTGATCGGCCACTTTGAGAGGATAGCATTTCCATACTCAGGAGCCCAGCTCTCAGCAAAAACATAATTCATCCCCAAAGCAGCAGCCAAATCAGAAAGAGGCTTCATTGCTTTCTCCTCCTCTGCTTTCACATCTTGCAAAGCCAAAATATCTGCATCCAGCTCTTTCAGCACTTGAAGCACTGTCCTTGTACTCCTATAACTCTCTCCATCGATCTCACCATTTCCCATATTTCTTGCCAAACTCACGCTTTGTGGCCTCATAGGAGCCTTTCCCCTCAAAATTCTACTTATATTAACACTTGAAGCACCCTCCTTTTCGTCTTCTCTGAAGCTCAATTGCCTATTTCTCAATAATGAAATCTCATTATCAGGCAAATTGATCGATACCCTTAACTTTGATTTAGCAAACTTTTGTTGCTTAGAGAGATTCTCATTACCATCGATGGAGTTTGGATGCAGGGGAGACTGCTTCAGAATACTCTTCGGCCGATCATTTGCAGACTTTGCGCGTAGCTTATTACTATTTATAGGCCTTCTAGTGTCTGCAAACTCTTCACCCTCATAGTCAACACTCGAAGGATTCTCTG
>Ga0307513_10006607_pt1 | contig 15141 bp, 21 predicted proteins | sample 15_EM_MG_FD_202174 | JGI IMG/M metagenome (GOLD analysis project Ga0307513, IMG submission 202174) | Populus trichocarpa ectomycorrhiza microbial communities from riparian zone in the Pacific Northwest, United States - 15_EM | ecosystem: Host-associated > Plants > Roots > Unclassified | place... | reverse complement strand
GAATAAGAAAGCAAGAATGGGACTGAGGGCCCCGTCGGACTCGCAAGAAACCGATTGAATAGCGGGGTATTTGCCATTTCGGATAGTTAAACTACGCCCGCTATGATAACGAGATCAGCATCGCAAGAGTGCAGGTGCGCCAATGAAATTCAACATCGGGGGGGGGGTTTGCGATATTATCGCTTTTAGACTAACGATGGCCAAAATGAAGCTTATGGGACTACTAAGGATCGCTCTCCATCTTAGGCATTTCAAACCATTTGAGCCTGTCAAAGAGCCCAACAGCACCAAACAAACGCTTGATCTGAGGGCACGCAGAATGCGAGGTTATTAGATTCGGACAGGAGGCAATACGATGAGTTGGTCCTTAGCCTTGCACTCTTGGACGGTTTGGGTGGTTTGTGTAGATATTGGATTTGGTTTGCCTCAAGGATCCTCGGGTTATGCAAATAATCTATCTTCTCTCGAGCAAGCACCGTGTATGTGACATGGATGAAACAATCAGAGCAGCAAATACATGGCCATACCACTTTCTGCATTCAACCAGAACTCGGTTGACCAAACTGCTATGCAAAATTGTGGTCATTGTGATAACGTTGGAAGTGAACGAGCTCTAGGACCTTGCAAATTCTCTATTATTGGCAACACCGCCAGTGGCAGCGTGGTCCGCTTTGCGGATGAAGATGATGGGAGGGAGGACGCGTGGCTCATCTGGATAGCACTATGGCTAGTGCTTTGGAATGTATCCTCCGAGTCCGAAAGGATAGAACAAATTCATTGTGTCGGCATTAGGCGCAAGCGACCGGTTACATTGTCAGCTATAACATATACCTCTAGCCAATCCTTGGCGTATCCTATGTTATCTATTCCAGTTAGTTTCTGTTTGTAACGAAAGTCGGTCGCAGAGTGTATCACTGGTGGCTGACTCATATACTAGTGGTTTCTGGTCAGTCGGAGGTTGTTGAGGATCCGTTCGTTGTTGACAGCGACAAGGGTTCGCAGAGGGAAATGGGTGATGGATAGCTTTATGAAGGGGCCGAGTGAATTAAGTGACGAGGTTGGGAAAGGAGTGCTCACTTGACAATCAGGAGATGATTTTATGCTTTGGGAACTAAAGACGATTATCTTGTTGAAAAAGTAGGCTATTTAGTCTTCTGGAGCCATCACCACCTATCCTTGAACGTCCTCTCCACCACTTTGCTGAAACATGATTCAAATTCGAGGGCAAAGGCGGTAGCTTGCAGGTAATCAAGCCGAGTTGGTGTATTCTGCTAAAGTTCCAAAGTCGAGAATGGTGAATGAGATAACCCGTATAGGAATAACCTGATCGATTGCTGAACTGAGTAGTCCATTGACTCGCTGGCAGAGGGCTGCTTTGGATATTCCAAAGGCGACCTTTCACACTCGTACGATGGTCTAACTAGGTTCACCTCTGAGAGATCTCGAAATGCCCTAGTTTGAGCGAGCGTCGCGGGCATGGGCAGGTATATGGTCGGCAGGTCTCGCCGGCAGGTCGGCTTTCACGTGTGTGTCGAAAACTCTTCCCATCTCAGACTCTCACGTTTACATCTGAGAACCGTAGGAGCAAGCAACTGGGAGTACTGGGGAGTCTGTCTCACTTGTGATTTCTTGGTTATAGGTTCTTAGCTTTCAGCGGGTCGGACGCTCGTATCCGGCTGCTGTTAAATAGAGGCAAACAAAGCCAGGCGAGTTCCCTGATGCTTCATCGTAACATATTGATTCACCTTCATCTTCACTTGACCAGGCTCGACGTCCCTTTCCTTAGCCAAACACGGTGACGACTTGCGACTCTGATCCCTGGCCTAGCGTTCGCTATGAGCACTAGTTCCACCCACCGAGACCTAGTATGGCAATTTTTATTCGCTGAGGGTCTCCCACACTTGCCGGCCTCCCACCCAGCCAGAATCACGATTCGTGCTGGCCTCGTCTCAGCAGCGGCGTCGTTAACACCTTCTCTCGTACCCCTTATCATTTCACCAAATGCTCGTAGACAGCTGAGGTGGTCCGGATTCCTACGAAGAGAGTTGGGTCCCCGCAGTTTCCCATTTGCGGTCATGGTGGCGATAGGGGGAAGCGCCTGGCTGGAACACGTAATCAATATCACGAAGAAGAAATTAAATACTCGTTCTTTGGGCCACAAGCAAATCAAGTTCAATGACTCAAACGACCTCCCGGAAGACAAGGACACCGTGATCACGACCGTGTTGACGTCTCTAGTAGCAATACATCTCCTACAAGGGCAAAAGGTACCGAGGATACGAGGTGCTGATATTCCGCTTACCTTCCCGGCTTCGACTTCTCCCAAAACCACCCCGTCGCTAGACCTCACAATTATCTTGGCTGTCCGAGCTATGGACGGTGTCATACAACATACCATCATGGAATACATCCGAAGATATTCGAAGAATCGGGTCGAGGGGATTGCTCATGCTCACACGATACAACGATTGGTCGAACATGTCGATGTCCTCCTTTACTCCCTAGCTGCATGGAGGTACGTCAATATCTATAACCTTTCGAATCCACACTCGCTCAGGTCACCTGCAGGATCATGTGGTGCTTCTTCTACGAACGATTCAGACTGCCGGGCAGCTATGGACGCTGGATTGCCGCTCTCGGTCAGGTGGAACCGGAGTTGCTGGTCGCACTTCCTGCACTAAGGCGCAAGGACTGGATATATGGACAGAAGTCAACTAAATATCCGCGGCTCTTCGATGAGTTATGTGAGCGACTTACCGTGCCCACGACTTGGGGGGATCCGACGATTATACCCGCATTAGGAGGTGACACCGCTAACAAGGTTTGGGCCGAACTCGGCGTCATCAGCCGAGCAGGCGTTGGGGGTCTACCTTGCGAGCTGGTCCATGGGTGGACCCACACCTCGAGTTGTGCACTCAACGCTTTCACACGCTTTCGGAAGAGCTTTTTCCGTTGCGCCTTCCTATATCTTCCCATACATCTGATACCCCGACTCCTCTCCAATCCTATGAGTGTCATCGCCGATCCATTCTCCGTCCTTCGAGGGACTTTGTACTCGACGACTTTCCTTGCTTCCTATATAGCCTTCATGTGGTACGGGATGTGCTTCGTCAGGACAGTTGGGCTGGCGAGGCTCTTCCCAAACATCTCCCACAGGTTCTGGGATGGACCACAGGGGTGCATCTTCCTGGGGATTGCGCCTGCTGGTTTGGCGATGTATATCGAGAACGGGAGGCGAAGGGGTGAGTTGGCGTTGTACGTGTTACCCCGCGCCGTGCGCACCCTGCTTGCGGAGCGGTGGTTAAGGAGCGGTAAACGGTCTGCACGGTGGTCTGAACGGTACGCAGAACCAAATTTCAACCATATCGTCATACTAAAGTGGACTGGTTTCTAAGGCTTATCTTCGTTCTATCAACCATGATTATCGTCACTTTGTTCAAGCAAAACCCCGCCAGCATTCGTGGTATAACGAAGAAAGTGATGGCGTTTATGTATCAAGGATGGCCTGGTTTACGCCGTTCCAAGAACTCGACCATTGAGGAGCTGCAGACACCTCCACGATCAGAACCACCTTCAAACGGTCAATCAAGACCAAGACTTGCCTTAGACACACAAGTGGCGAATCTCTTGCCGTTACAAGATACACACTCATAGATGATATGGTCCAAGGTCATTGTCTTGTACACCGTAATGGATTGTGTTGGCCGCTTGCGGCCGACGATATTGTATTGTACGCGTAGAAGACATCCAGTCGTCACCTAGATTCATGCGTGCAACCAGAGGTATACGAGTGAACTTTTCACGAAACAAAGGGTTGTTGGCGCCTTTGAATCAGTCGGATAGCCAGTAGCGATCCTGGCAGATGCGTGAGGGAAGTCGATCACATTCGGCGCGAGAGGAAACACCCTTACCGACAGTTGCTCATGTTGCTCATTCCAGGGACCATATTGAAATCTACAACGGTCGAAAAGACCAAATCGAGCTGCAAGTGAAATTCTTTGCGGTCGCAAAGTGTTCCAACCCGGCCCCATTCAGAGCACCCTCAGTATGGTCGGACGGGCGAGAAGCAGGAAGATGGCAGTAGATTGACTTTTGATAGTCAGTCACTGAACCATGGCACAACTTTCACCAAAGAAAGGCTCTATAACACGTCCACCATAATTCAATAATGGAAGGGGAACCGGCTACAGAGTTGTTGCGTGGAAAGTACTTACGGGTAGTTTTTGGTCGTAAAGAAGACAAATGTATTGTTGGGGGATACACCGTGAAATATTAATGGTCATTCCGGTTCCACTTCGTGGGTTGGTGCGGAATATAGTTCTTGACGATTTGCCTGAATACCGGTGTTAACATCAAACCATTCGGGCGTCCTGAGTCTTGTCCAACGTGGACAGAATTCATGTCAACATATCCCATCCTGGGGATATTGGGGGAGGGGGGGATGAGGATAAGTCGGGATGGGGTATAGCGGGACAGGATGGTATTTGAATGACGGGACGGGACTCAGGCTTGTGCCGTCCCATCCCATCTCGCTGCTGGTTACCAATCAATTCAACGGGCATTTTCCTCGTCTCGTCCTTATCCCGTCCTGGCAGGCCCGATCACTTTGCGAGCATGTCTCAATTATTCCAGAACGTTAAGTGTGTGTGCTTGAGGACAGGATAGGGAGGAGGTCGGGATCTTTGGGGTGGAGCCGGCGGATGGGATTCTCAAGGATTGCTATCACCTCTTGTAGCTTCAGATTCCTCTAGGTCCCTCTGGATTACCCAGCATTCCCTAAGAATGTCACGTCGAATGGATATTACCATAATTTTGCAACCATAAACTTGTCAGCCTTAGCTATTTCCGTTACATGGACCTTCTGCAAGCTTATGGGACATGCCGTCCAACAACGGTCGGCGTAAAAAGTGGAGAGTTGATGGCTTTCTCCTTCTATAAATTGAGGGTTGTGCCTTTAACTTTATGTGCTGGGCTCCGCGGTGTTGGCTGACGGTCGAAAGCAGCCGCCTGTTTCGTGGGTTTGCGCTGCTGTTCTTCGTTGTCTCAAAACATATTTATGGATGTCATAAGAGTGTGCAACTGATAAAGGTAAGAACGGCATGTCCGACAACGCGGCTTGTTGGTGTTAAGGGTGGAGAACAACCTTGCCTTTTGCCTCTCCCTTGACGCTGGGGCTGGCCCTGGAAATATTCCATGCTAGGCGGGTGGATGCTACGCCTGTTCCGAGTACAACATGCGTTCCAGCGACGCCCGCTTAATACTGTCAGCCCGCTTGCGAATAGGCTTTGCTCTTCTCTTCGACACTCGACCTCTCTTGCCTTGGCCAGAAGGCCCAATCTCGCCGAAAACGCGCGTTTTGCAATGTCAGACGCATCCTATGGCAACTTTGACTTGGTCAAACGAGTCCCAGTTGACAAGACCAAAATCGTCGTCTCGAAATGGCGGAGTAGAGTGACCGGTTTGTCCGTTGTACACATCGATTATGAAGGTATATGCGTTGAATGATCATTGGAGTGGCTGATGACAAACGCTTTCTCTAGCCCCGATCGTCAAAGGCTATTTCGCAGTGGCAACAGAGAGTAAGTGGCCATATCCTGTAGCAAGCACCGATCTGATGCATCAGGCAGTATTTAATGATAGTGGATGTCCCCATACTCTTGAACACCTCGGTACGTGCGATCTGTTTTGGCATTCTCGCATTAACGTCCGCGCTACAGTCTTCATGGGCTCAGAACAATATCCGTATAAAGGCGTCCTCGATAATTTAGCAAGCCGTGCTTTCTCAGAGGGGACGAATGCTTGGACCCAGAACGACAGTACGGTCTACACTGTGTCCACAGCTGGTCAACAAGGTTTCCTCCAGCTCCTCCCGATCTATGTCGATCACATTCTCTATCCTACAATACAAAAAGCCGGTTACATTACCGAGGTACATCACATCGATGGCAAGGGCAACGATTCTGGGGTTGTCTATTCGGAAATGCAGGGAGTAGAGAATACGTCAAGTGAACAGATGCAACTCAAGTATGTCAACCCTTGATGAATATTGTGCATACTGACGTGAGACATTAGGGCGCAACAAACCGCTTACCCTCCGGGAAGCGCGTATAGGAGTGAAACCGGAGGGCTGATGGGTGCTCTCCGAGTGCTAGATATCGACACCATCAGGGCGTATCACAGGAGTTACTACGTTCCTCACAATCTTTGCTTGATTGTTGCTGGTAGCCTGTCGACCCAAGCCCTCCTCGACACACTCCAAAAACAAGTCGAGCCTCAAATCATCAAGCACGGCCAAGCTCACGGGCCCCGACCTGACGGATGGAAGCGCCCATTCATGGAAACAGCAAGTAGCGTGAAGCCAGAGATGGAAGGCGTCAGGAAAGAGCTCGCCGAATTTCCTGAGAAGGATGAATCCTCTGGCGAGCTTGCCATATATCTTCTTGGGCCACGTCCCAATGACGATTTAACCCTCAAGGTACGCCATATGGGATCCCATCAAGGAGAGGCTGATTGATCTTAACAGGCTCTCGATGTTATTGGTCTCTACCTCGCGGATTCTGCAGCTGCACCCTTGAACAAGGAATTCGTCGAGATTCCTGAGCCTTATTGGTAAGTGTAATCTTCTAGTCGGTATGATCCCACAAATTTGACTCGATTCCAGTACCTATGTCGCCTTCTCAGAGACTGTCCGTGCAACCTTCAGCGAACTCAACGTCTATTTCGGATCCGTACCAACCAGACATCTTGAAACTCTCGATGACAAGTTTCGAGCTAGTCTCGCCCGTATCGTCAAGGAAGGGATCGACATGGATCGGATGTCTACAATCATTAAGCGCGACCAGTTGAAGGTGAGGTTGTTCCGATGGGCTTGAGTATAGATTAAAAATATTTGGGACAGTATAAAAGCTACATTGAGAACAGTGGTGGCGACATCTACACCCAAGCTATAATTGCCGACTTCCTATACGGCGACCCGGACGGTGGAGACATGACAAATAGCTTGCGTGAATTCTTCGAGGAGCTGAACCTTTGGACTGCAAAAGATTGGGCTAGTCTCCTCTCCAAGTGCGTACTCACTTCCTCTTTTTTTTGGGTTCAACTCACAGGCTGTAGATACTTGATTGACGCCCCCTACATTGTGGTGCGGGGCAAGCCCTCCGCTGCGCTTGCCGAGAAACTTGAGAAGGATGAGAGAGCTCGCCTCGACGCTCAAATTGCGAAGCTCGGTCCAGAAGGTCTCTCGCGTCTACAAAAGGAACTCGACGACGCCAAGCTCGAGAACGACGCTCCTATCCCGGAGAAGATGCTTACCGATTTCCCGGTGCCCCAAGTGAGCAGCATTTCGTGGATTGCGGTTCAAAGCGCGAAAAATATCCCTGGGACGGTTGAGGTTGAAAAGGCGCAAGAGGGCGTGGTTGTTAATTCCGCGGAGCTGGCAAGACATATTCAGGCGGATAAGACAAAGTTGCCACTGACGGTTTACTACGACCATGTTGCGGTAAGCACATCGATTGAAATTCGTCAAATATCGCCCTAACTGGACTAGTCCGACTTTGTATGTGTGCACGCATTGATGAACCTTGCCTCTGTTGCAAACGAAGACCGGCCATATGTCGTACTCTACCTCAACGCCCTCTTCACACTCCCTTTCTCCTTCCCAGATGGCACCCGCCTCACGCACGAAGAAGTGATCAACCTGCTCGACAAGGAAACAGTCAGCTACGACGCCGTGTTTGGCGCAAGTGGGTCTGCGTGCGAACTCGTCAGCGTTTCCATCAAGGTCGAAGTGTCGAAATATGCCACGGGGGTCTCCCTCCTCCGGGATCTCATTTACCATTCCGAGTTTGCGGAGGATCGACTGGGGGTGACCATTGCGAAGCTGCAGCAGAGCTTGCCGCAGTACAAACGCGACGGGAATGGCGTCGCCTCTGCCGTTTCGATCGATTTGACGTTCGATGCGAGCTGCACGGTGCGATATTCTACTGTGACGGGGATGATGGATTGGGTGCCGCGCGTTGCGAAGGAGTTGAAGGAAAACCCGAAGGAGGTGGTTCGGAAGATGAAGAAGGTTCAGGCGATCAGTACGTTTTTTGGTCCTCAGTACCTGTTTTGTCGCTGGTGCTTATGTTGTGATAGTGACCGACCCGTCCTCGTTCCGGTTCTCGGTCGCCGGGAACGTGCTTGACATCTCAAAGCCAAAAGCAGAATGGGAAATTTTCAAGCCTAGATCTGCATCCGGTGGCCCGCCTGTACGTCCTCACTTTCTCCTTGCACTGCCGTAGACTAACAGCCTCACTCCCAACAGACGGTGGAACTCGCCCCGATCCGATCCGCTGAGGAGACACTGAGCGAATTGGGGAAGAAGCCCTCGAAGAAAGTATGTCAGCCTATGTATGTAGGGGAAAAGGGTCGGCCACTGATGCATAGGCACTTTGCAGGCGGTCGTGCTCTCCCTTCCAACGATCGAGAGTAGCTTCGCGGTACACACCACTCGATGCTTCTCCGGATACACCCACCCTGATTATCCCGCGCTGAGGGTGGCAATGGAGGTACTCAATGGGACTGAGAGCTTTCTTTGGGTACGGACGCCACCGCCGCATTATCCACCTATTAACCATCCTTCCTTTTGACAGCGATATATCCGGGGTTCTGGCTTGGCATATGGCGCAAGTACGGGTATCAATATCGAGAGTGGGCATGTTTCTTTCACGCTCTATAGGGTACGTTTTGTTGGCGCTTAAGGCTTTGGTAATTGGCGAGGCTGATAACACTCCACAGAGTCCAAATTCCCACCTTGCGTTCCAACAAGGCGCAAAAGTAATCAAAGGGCTGACCGATGGGAGCGTGAGTGGTCATATGCTCGCGTGCTGGGGGTCTGGTCTTAAAGCGATTGGTTGCAGATCGAGCTGAAACAGACAGACATCGACGCAGCGAAGAGCAGCCTCGTTTACACGTATACGAGACGCGTCTCGTCGCCGTCCCGGGCGGTAAATCCGGTGCTAGCCCTCCGATAGAAGTTCGCGGGCTAACGACGCCGTTTGTCTAGGCTCTAGCGTCCTTCGTTAATCAAGCACTGAAAGGGGTCGACCAGACCTGGGAACAGCAAATGTTGGAAAGATTCAATGTGCGTAGTCGTAAACTATGCCCTCGGTACTTGGGCAGTCAAGTGCTGACCATGGCCTCGATTGGTACTGTAGGCTGTGACTGCCGACCAGGTTTCTGCCGCATTGAAGAAGTACCTGCTGCCCGTCTTTGACCCTGCGACGTCGATTGCTGTAGTGGTATCGGCGCCGGGTAAAGTGGATGAGATCGCGACAGGCCTGGCAGAGGTTGGGTTCCAAGTGGAGAAGCGAAAGCTGGATGTGGACCCGGATGAGCTCGCTGCGGGTGCGGAAGAGAACGAAGGTTCGGAGAGCGAAAGCGATGAGGGAGAGGAGAAGTAGGGTTCGGATGGGGTACGGATGTAAATGTAGAGAGACAAATATAGGCTGCCAGTAGTACTGAGCGAGAAGCGGGCTGGAGGGGCTGTATCGGACGGAAGCTTCCGCTGTTCGTTGGTGACGCGAGCTGTGGACGGACGGCCTGACTTGGCGTCTTACCTAAACAACATTCGGGGGAGGTTGACCTTGACTGCGCGAAGGATGAGTGAAGGTGAGAGGACGATTTGGGTCTGAAACAGCGTGGGCTGTACTCACGCACCGTCTTCGCTCTTTTGGCTCTTTCCACAACCCTTGTACCCTTTGCGACAAACTGAAACACACAGAAGATCCGTTTGGAGACGAACACGTCGCTCAACGAGGAAGAAGTAAAGCTCCACGAGTAACCCCTCGCGACGTTGATCAACCGAGCCGCAAACAGACCCACTCGATGAGTGCCAGGTGCGTCCTTCCCCCGGTCCAAACCGCCTCGCCCAGGCCCCCCGCTCCTCGTCTGCTGTACACATAGCCCGGTACTGACTCTAGCCGAATCCCTCATTTCCGTATTTTCCCGCTTTCTCCTGTCTCCCGCCACCACCACAGCACCTCCGCCCAAACTGCGCCCGCTCCGCCCCCAAAGACGCGCAGATCCATGTCGCAGGACCACGTCATAGCTGCTGCCACGTCGCTAGACAAGCAACGCAAGGCCAAGGCTTCAGCCAAAAAGGGTGAAAGGGCGGGACTCCATGTCGATGTCATTGATCGCCTCGATTACAGCGGCGTCGGTCCGGCAAGTACGTACCCAGAGGCCCTTATATACCCCCCACAACTAACCGCTACCCCGTCGCACTTGGCCTGCGTGTTCTCGCTCTTCCCTCGCGTCCTCGTGTCCCCATGCTGACGAACTCGCCCACCAGCGTTCCATCACGACGGGCCATTCGATGCTTGTGCTCCTTCTCGCAACCGTCACCGCAAAAAGGCCCCTATGCTCGCCTGGACGCCCTCCCAAGAACTTGGCGACCAAGAAGGTATCCTTGGCGTCCCAGCTACCACCGACCCTCGCCTCTCCCCTCTCGCACAAGCCACAATCAACGCGATGGCACACTCTGGTGCGAGTGATTCCCCATATGGCGCCGCCGTCTCCCCCCCTGGCAAGAGGGGAAAACACTCTAAGGATCTGCGCGAACATCGTCAAAACCTAGACCCCTACTATCCGGCCGAACGTCCGACCTCTCCCAAGCGCAGGGAGACCATTGCGGATGCTTGGGGAAAGGGTGAACCGGAGCCGTTTGAAGAGTTCTTCGCGGGGTCCGTAACCACCGCTGTGAAGGGTGCTGGCGAGACCGGCTTGGCATCTGCTGCTAGCTCGATCCATGGGGGGAAAGAAGGACACGGAAACAGCAACGGAAAGCGCAGAGAGCGGCCCCTTCGCCGCCCTACGAAGAATCTGCCCCCTCCCAAGCCCATCTTCCCACCAGAAAGTGGTATCGAAGAAATCGCAACTCCAGATATTACCTCTGGAACGCCCACCAGCCCCGGCTTCGGTGGTCCGAAGCGATCAAGATCCTTAATGCACCGGATCAAGAAGATGCGCGAGCAACCTAACGTGCCCGTGGGATACGAACCAGGAGCAAACGACGAAGATCCGTCTTCGTCTTCGGAGAATCAACATGGAGTGACCCGACCCTCCCATCGTCATCAACAGTCACTCCTCGGCAAATTGGGAAACCGTTCACCTACCTCGCCGACGTTTGCTGAAGAGGAGGACGAAAAGGACCTGCCTGGGCTCCCAGCCAGCCCGCGTTTCCAAGAACAAGATGGGTATTTCTCTGCCCCTCCCAACTCGGCCGGTCTTGGACGGAAGACGAGCATCATGCAGAGGGTCCGCGGAGTGGTCAGCAAGGCTAGATAAGCGGCAGATGAATTCATCATAGTGGTCCGAATGGGTACCCTTCACGTAACCTTATCACCACCCACTTGAGGTTCCGCTCACTGACAAGAACATGTCTACCTCTTCACCACATCCGCCCGTCCGCCTGCATCTATCACACGCATACCCACCACCCACCACATTACGTCCTCACTTACCTCTCCTGAGGATCACGTCCCGATTTTGACTCTTCTCAGTTGGCATCGCTTCCCTCTTTTTAAGCCTCACTGCTCCCTTGTAACGGTCGTCTTGGTTCTTTTCTCATCCAATGCCCCCCATCCCCATCCCTTCGTTTCTCGTTTTAAATATCACGCGTCTGCTTTCTCCATCCAATGTCCATATCAACGGGCATGTCTGGTATCTGGTTATGATTTGCGGTCTGATGATTATATGAGTACAGAGTACATTACACCATGATAGGATGTGTGAGCCTGAGAACGAGGGGTACAAAGAAATCTTCGGGTAGATCGGGGTGGTGATATACTAAGAGTGAATATGGTGGTCAGGTGGAATTAGTTGAGTTAGGAACATCGTAACAGCGTCTCACCACAGCATCAGTCTAAACGTTTCACCTCCTTGCGGTCCTGTCTAAAGGATGTGACGACGATCATGTCGAGGTCATGTTGGCACATAAGTCCCACTCAGGTTCTGGTATCAGTTGCAGTCGGCGGAAGGACGCAACGAGGATGTGGTCTTGTGCGATCTAACCTGAGAAAGACGGGTGGGCAGCAAGGTGGTGGACCTGCTACTGATGGACTTGGGTATAGGGAGGGGAGTTGGAAAAGGAGGGTTTGTCACATTACCTTTTTTTAAGGTTGTTATGCTTCCCCATTGGCTCATAACCCTCACAGTTGCTCGTAGATATCTGTGTGCACCCCTATGGTTAATTCAAGATTTTATAACACACTTTACTACTTATGAAAAAATAGAGGTGCAGAAGGAACCCTTATGGAAGACAGATCAGCTCGCATAATGACCAAATGGAGGCACTATGTCCCAGGAGGACCCCAAGAGTCGGTTCCCCAATGTATATGAGGCAACAGTGGGGTCCAGCGGGTTGAGGTCACATGTCTGCCTAATACTTCCTCAGGTGGTCATTGCCCAGCCAGTCCTTCAGTTCCTTTGCCTCCAACTATTTTGAAGTGCCATCTTGCTGGTGATCACTTTGTGACTCCAGTCAACAATATACGCATGTTGGTGGGCAGGTGATCTTACTAGAGCTGGGGAGGCAGCTGCAGCTGCAGGATACGTTGATTGAAATGGTGTTCAATGTTAACATTAATAGCTAGGAGATAGCAACAAACTTGAGGATGGGCCATGGAATCACATACTAGGAATTGAAAGGTGATCCCTTGTCGTGTGAGAGCTCTGAGGGTACTCGCATTGGCAATCTGCAACCACCTGTCAAAGCAGTAGATGAGTAACAGGGAAAGGAGAGAGGCCGTGTTGGAGTTGAGATTCCTCCAACTACTGGCTGGGTAGTGTAGCGGCAATAATAGATTTAGGGAGTCCCGGGTTCGACCCCCGGTCTGGCCTTATCTTTTCTCCTCCTACAGGCTGAGGTAGTGGGCAAGTTTGTCAGGTGGAACTGAATTGGCAGAAGCATTGGTGGCAAGTGCTAGAGTGCCGTGAAGTTGTGAATAATTGCCGGCTGTGAAAAAAAAAGAATTGCATGCTTTATGGCATTGCACGGTTGTCTGGGCCCAACTCTAGGGGTTATATGACCCAGGAGTTTCCTTGGAGTGGCTCTGACAATACACAGAGGTGAGAGCGCCTGGCCCCTTTCAGTTGCCTTCCGTATGTATAGTCATCTTGATCACTTCTGGATGCTACATGGTCATTATTGAAGAGGTTGTGAATGATTAACGTTGATACAATCTGTTAGCCAATTCTGCCTCCTTGGTGAAAGGGAGTGTTAGCCAACAGAATGTGGGACTGCTGAGAAAGACTTAAAAATAGTGGTGTAGTAGGTTTCAGGCTCAGCAGTCTTGCCATAGTAGTGGTTGATCTGAGGGTGAGTCCTGCATGGAAGGCTGGATGGTAGTTTTTGTCCCTAGCTTGGCTCATGGGGATTTATTGTGACTTTGTTAACTGATCTGAGGCTGTTTCTCTTCTGAGAAAACCCCATAGTTTCTTTGAAGAGCTATATTGAAAGTTAACTTCATTATGGGTTCATGGAAGAGTTAAATGGTGAATAAAACAGAGGTTTGCTCCAAAGAAGACCTCAAAATGCTTTGCAAGAGTCCATTCCTCATCTGTGGGCACATAGGTGCAAGGTCAATATATACTTTACAATAGCAGAAATACTTGGTGACAGTGGTGTATTCAGTAGCTGCTGCGTGCAGGTCATATGTCAAGTTCTATCAAGTGCAAATGTCATGAGGGAGGATTGGAGCAAGTTGTATAAGGAGAGGGGCTGTCTCACATTCAACCTTTAACTTAGCTTTATTGCATCTCTTGATTTTATTATCAGTGGCCTTGTGCACATTGTCTCAATGGCAATGACCCAGGCAGGGTGGGGCAGAGTGTTGATTGACATAGCTAGTATATATAGAGGTGAGTTCTAGCACCATAGAGAATTATATTGATATGTATGTACCTTCATGAGATGTGCCTTAGCAAACAGTGTGCCTCCACCAGTGGAGAGGCTCTAATCTCATCAAGTTCATCTATGTATCATCAGAACCACTGTTGAACTCCTTGTTGTGCCTTCTTTCATTTGGGTCTTCATTCTATCAGTTAGGCGCCACAGAGCGCCAACTCTTTAAACCTCTCCACACACCTGGGATCCGAAATCATCTCGTCTTGCCATCCAAATAACTGGCATTGTCCACACTTCTGACAATATAATATCTGATCTCTATGACGGGGGAGAACCAGAAGCTGGTCTTGGCCATTCTAGAGTTTCTGGAGAAGAGCATCTCAGACAGTTCAGTACGCGAGGATGACAAGAAGGGTATGGAAGCCGCAAGTAAGTCCTTCGTATGACTGAGAATGCCACCACACATTGGCGCGCGGTTGGGGCACATCTACGGCGATTGCGGTTCGTTAAAGACAGAGGCCTCGAACTCTAGTCAACACCTTTAGTGTTCTTATATACGTTTCTACAGTTAAATGCATTGGCGAATCGTTTGGGGTCAACCCTTCCGACGAAGCGCAAAGACAGGAATTAAGCATCAAACCAGCCACTTTACAATCTCTAGTTGATTTACATCTCAAGAGCAAGGAAATGGTTGCTACACCCCAGGTATTTACATTTATCCCTCGAATACAAAGCATTTCGGTTGAGTTCTTCGTGAGACCCCCGGCACCTTCCTGGGCTCAAGCGCCTCGAAAGCCACAACTGGAGTATCCTCGGGCAATTCTACTCCTAGTACAGCAGACAAGTTGCAAGCGGAACAATTAAGACATGAGGGCAATGCCCTTATGGCCTCGAAAGATTACATTGAGGCGATTGCTGCCTATACATCTGCTATAGCCTTGGATTCAACAAACCCATTGTACTACTCGAACCGCGCAGCCGCTCATTCGAGTAGTAACAATCACGAGGAAACAGTTAAGGACGCCCAGAGGGCAATTGAGATCGACTCTAGGTTTGTGGACGCCTACTATCGACTAGGGTCAGTTCTGGATAATTTCTCCCCTTACCACACTAGTCATCGTGATTTCTCTGTGGATAGCGGGACCAGTCAAGGGGTCTGGTGACCAGTCTCACCAGGTCAGGGAACTGGTTTTACCTATTGGGTGACCAGGTGGGAACCCAAGGGGTTCCCACCAAGTCCACCAACTGGTGGG
>Ga0307513_10006606_pt1 | contig 15142 bp, 20 predicted proteins | sample 15_EM_MG_FD_202174 | JGI IMG/M metagenome (GOLD analysis project Ga0307513, IMG submission 202174) | Populus trichocarpa ectomycorrhiza microbial communities from riparian zone in the Pacific Northwest, United States - 15_EM | ecosystem: Host-associated > Plants > Roots > Unclassified | place... | reverse complement strand
GGTAGGTGTCAAAGGTGGAGGGCTGGGAGAACGTTCTGGTGATACCGAACCACGCGCACTTGAACCGGAAGTTGACTCTGGGCTGGATGCGGGTGAGTCGGAGGTGGTCAAAGAGTCTACCTCAGCTCCCGCTGAGAACGGTTGAGTGAGAGGGCCATGCGCCACTCGAAGGGCACGGGAGCTCACCGGAGACGTCGGTGCAGAGTGTGAGTTGGATCCTCGTGGCCGAGGGTGATACTGCATTAGTTGCGTATATGGCTATAGCGATACCCATAAGCGAGGGGCGCCTCACCGCTGAGGGCGACATCTGCATACCTCTTGGATGGGTCTGCGCCTGCGCGCCCTCCGGATCTTGCTCCGGGTCTTGGGTGTCGCCGGCAAAGTCTATGAGATGCGTGAATAACCCGACGATAGACGCATGCACGTTAGGGAGTCGAAGCAATGTACCAAAAGAATTCCGGCAATCAGAGGCGTTGCTGCTTTGCGGCGCCAGTGACAGGAGGTCGTCCGAAACCTGTGCTGTGAAGAAGGCGTTAGCAAGGATCCGGTAGGATACTCGGGAACAAGAGGGAATGCCCTCCTATCGGGCTCACGGTCTTGGGATTGATCAAGTTGGTAGTGATCCCTGCGTGGATCCGGTCGAGAGGGACCTAATAAGCTCGAGTGACCACTGCCGCGTTCGAAAGACGTGTGCAATGCCCCTGCATCGAGACCTGTAGCGGCTGATGGTTTCCTCTCGGTCGGTGCGCGTTTTCCTGGACGATGATCAGTAAGTGTGGTTAGGTGCCATCGAAGAAATGTGAAGAAATTACTTTTCACACGCAAAACGCAACCCTGTATGAATTATGAGATGAAGAGACGTGTTCAGTACTTCGAATCTATTAGAGGACAGGACCAGGTGGGGGTTCGCTTAGGCACCGCTAAAGGTCCCACCTGGAGACGAGACCGGGGACTTACACGACTAGCATTCACAGCAGTATGCCGTTCTATCACTTCTTTTTCGATGTCAATAGATCCGGAGGCCATGGTAGCAGGCGAAGCGAGGTCAGGAAGTGAGCAAGCGCCGGACAAACACCCTGTCATTTTGCCGACTGCTAGAGGAAATCGGACGCAGTAGATCGATGGCTTTAAGGATGGTGGCACAATGGCTGGTATTTCCTGGTGTTGTCAGTGATCGTACGGAAGGTCCCAGTATGCAGTATGTGTGTCCCCCATTCCGAGTTTGAACACCGGACACTCGTTCTGTCGTCATCCACACAAAAGGAAAGGGCTGAATCGATGCTCCAGAACGATTATGATGTAATACAGGCTCCTTCCAGCGAATCGAATGGCCGGGCGTCGAAACCACCCATCGAGGGTCATTGGAGGGCACCTGGTATCACCATCATCGTTTGAATGAGAATAAAATCAAGACGTCCCATTGGACTATGCCCATCCGGAATCAAATTAAAAGGATACCCTTAATACCGGACTGGTCAGGCAATCGGTCAACAACACCAATTGGAGAAAAGGGAGCAGCAGTCGTGTTTAATCGATTCGCCAGATGATCAGGAGTGTCCCGAATGAGACATCCACTGGCATCCGAAATGCGTCTCCGCGTGAAAATATCGGACCCAGCGATTCCATAAACGGTCCAAACGATGCCATCACCATACGAAAGAATTACGGCCATATCTCACCACGCGTTGGCGACCTGTTCGGATGACCTGGATTGGTGCGGGTCCAACGTGTGCTGCGTGCAACACTTCCGTACGAAGCCAATAGCTCACAATCACCTCCATTGGGATACACGGAGAACAGAGAAAATTGCGTAATTGTACCAGGCCAGGTTAGATACCCGATCTCCTCCCAATCCCTACTCTCCCTAAAGTTCCCCAAACGCCTCGATTTCTGGGGAACCTCACATAACTGCCATCGTTTGGGCGTTCCCAAGTTGAAAGGGACCGATCCCATACCCGAAATAGGGTCAATGATCCCACGATAACCATTCATTCTGAGCAAGCGATCAATCGAGTATTTCAAGTGGATTGGGATCATCAGCAAACACCAGTCACAAATTGGTATGTGGACTCACATTCAGTTGATGCCTTCGAAGCAGCATCGCCACCTGTCAAGATGATTGCTTTCTCACCCCGCATCTTGGACTCCAGGGAGACCTTAAAGAAGGTGATGGTCCTCCTCTTCATACTCTCTGACCATTTACCTTGTCGCTTACGGCCCCTTTAGTGGCTGCCGCCTTCATGCGGCAGCCAAACTCTGGATTGGGTAGCCGTAGAAATTAACCGAAGACCCATTCTGATGGTCTATTCTCTTAAGTTCCACGAGACGATATATGCAAAGGCCGATACTCGAACAGTGAAGATAGAGGCCATCTGATATCCAGCTACCAAGGAACCTAGAAAAGGCTCGATGATATAAATATTGGTTTGTAGAATGCTGAATGCTAACTGGGATGGTAACTCATCTTCAAACAGGTGGCCCACGAGGGAGCGGTCGATGCCCGTTGGGCGGGTAAATGGTAGAGGACCTCAAGCATCTGGTGAGTTTGACCCTGGTCGTTCCTAATCTCGTTCTGATGGTCAAAATCTAGGAGGCAATGATGTTTCAGGATAGAATATAACTACTTGTCCAAGGGCGAAAATATTGCTCTCAGGTCGAATCTTACGCGTGTCAGTGGGCTAAATATTCATGCAAATTTGTCGACGGAGAAGGCTGCTATATTACCTCAGCTGCCATGGATAATGATCTGGCTATAGTCTCTCGCAGGCGTAGATCCTCGAGGAGCGGTTCACGGAACGAGAGGAATCTCGCCTCGTCCGTGTTACTCACTCCGATGATATAATTCTTATTGTATCGACCGCGAGCTCTGTTGTGGATGCACCTTAATAGCCTGCTCTTTTACTTTAGTTCTGCGTTCGGGTCTGGGTCGTTCAGCCTACTTATATTAGCCCCTTCAATATGTATCTGATATATATGAAACAAGGAGGAGAGGGCCACCGTTTACGTGTTTACGCTGAGGTAATATTATACGATCGAACTTGAACCCTCTCCCGTTCTTCCTCGTTCGGATTACCCGAAGCGTCGCGGTCATGGCGAAGAAGAAGAAGGCTACTCCTCTCAAGAAGTCTGTCTCCGAGTTGACCGGTCTCGCCACAGACACTGGCAACCTACCGACTCCCAGCCCGACTCCCGTTCCTCCAACGCCGACACCGGAGAGCCATGCGTCGACATCTGCATCCGTAGAGCCGCAACCACAGCCGACTCCCAACTCGGGAGATGTACACACCAATGGCACCGATCACGAGGATTTGAAGGCTCGTGCGGACGCATCTAAGGAGCAGGGGAACGTCTTCTTCAAGAATAAAGACTATGGGAAGGCAGTGGGACTATACACTGAAGCTATAAGTGAGTCCGGTCATTAACCCCGGATTTTTCGCTGGTTGGGATCGACGCGCATTGCCTATGAGGAGTGAGCGGAGCCAGCTAAACGTGTGCCATTGAACTATGGACTCTCCAAATTGCATGGAATACCCGTTAATTGTTTGAGAATAGTCAGGCTGTCGCGGATGGAACGCATCCTCTCAGTCGCGTGGTCACGAGCTGAACACCAGACATTTTGGCGTTGTGTTACAAAATGGCCAACCACGAAACCCTCACATTCCTATACTTGCCATGTGCGACTCTTCACTTACGCCGCTATTGCGCGTCTAGTCTCACATACATCTCTGTCATTTTCCCATTCCGTGTACGTTAATGACTTCAAATATTGATCTGTCTCCATAGAATTCTACCCAACTGAACCGGCATATTACACGAACCGTGCGGCAGCGTCGATCTCACTGCAAAAGTTCCGCGATGCACTGAAAGACTGTCAACAAGCGCAGACGATGCAAGGCGACGCACCACAAACCAAGACGCTACTGCGCCTCGCACGGTGTCAAATCGCCACCGGTGCACCTACACCCGCACTGTCGACGCTGCGAATCGCGCAATCGCTCGAGAAAGCTGGTAGTCAGAACCCGGAGCTATGGCGACTGAAGAGCAAAGCTGAGGAAATGCACCAGCACCTCGAAACGGTCTCCCAGGCGCGTGCTCAGAAACAATGGGCCAAGGCGAGCCTGGCGCTCGATGCGGCACTGAAGCTCTGCGAGGGGAAGAAGGACGACGTGCCGACGGAATGGAGGAGCTGGGCTGTCGCATTTAAGATTGCACGACGGGAGTACGACTCGGCGCTCGAGGCCATCCGCGAGGCGTCGCGGTACCAGTCCAACAGCCCCGAACTGATGGCGCTCCGCGGGCAGGTATACTTCCTCATGAACCGCATACCGGAGGCCACCGCGCCGCTGCAGAACGCGCTGAGGCTCGACCCCGAGAATAGCCAAGCTCGGAATATGCTCCGGCGCGTGCGCGAGTTTGAGAAGATCAAGGCGGAGGGGAATACTCTGTTCAGTTCTCAGAAGACCGAGGAGGCGATTACGAAGTACACCGAGGCCTTGGACGTCGTTGGGCAGCGGGAAGAGGAGGGTGGCGGCGGTGTGGTTCGCGCGATCTTGCTCTCCAATCGAGCAACTGCGAAGATGAGGTTTGGCAAGAGCAGGTATGACGATGCGCTTGCGGACGTCGAGGAGAGTTTGGGACTGCACCCCGACAATTGGAAGGCGATCCGGACCAGGGCAAAGATTCGGCTTGCGAAGGACGAATATGAGGCTGCTATCGTCGATTTCCGTTCTGCGCTTCAGATCGTGGAGAGGGAAGATGGTCTAGAGAAAACTGAGCACGAGCTCGCAGAGGAAGTGAAGAAAGCTGAAGTGCTTTTGAAGCGGTCGAAGGAGAAGGATTACTACAGTATGTGTTACACCATTATCTCATCTCTCCGCTCACCTGATCTAACGCGCGTCCACAGAGATCCTTGGTTAGCGTGGCAATTCGATTTGCCGCTGTGGTTACTCACCGATGTCCTACAGAGATCGAGCGTACTGCTACCGACCTTGATATTAAGAAAGCTTACAGGAGACAGTCTCTCATCCACCACCCCGACAAGGCTAGCTCCTTCCTTGTTAGACTTTTTGAGGTGGGCTGACGGATCGCGCTTTAGGGCGGAGACGAAGAGAAGTTCAAGTTGGCTTCAGAGGCGTTCCAAGTTTTGTCAGACAGTGAGAAGCGACGACGGTAAGATCCTTTCTATCTAATCCTGCTTGTCTGGGACCTGACCTCACGGATCTCTTTCCCTCAATAAGATACGACTCAGGAGAAGACGTGGACGGACAGATGAACTCGGAGAACCCATTCGGGGGGATGAGCGGCTTCTCACCGGCGATGATGGAGCAAATGCTTTTCTCGCAGATGTTCTCCCAGCGGGGTGGGTTTAGCGGGGGAGGAGCGCGATTTGGAGGTGGGGGCGGAAGACGGGGTGGCCGTTCACACTCGTACTCTTCTGGGGGTGAGTATGGCCACTCTTTTGACTTCTTCTAGACGACGAAGAATCAGAGGGAGGGACGAGTCGTGCTCTTGCTTATCCTTGTGTGATGTCGCGTATACCTATACTGTTTTTGGACTTGTACATTTACTGGATTACGAACTTTTATTTTTGCTCTGTTCTCCGCTGGTACCGGCGTCAACCTAGCATACTAGTTTCTTCGTCAGGCTCGCGTGACATTCGTACCTCGCCACTTGTTCTCGGCCTGCAGAGGAGATCGCCATTCAGGATGATGTTGACGGATGCGGTGAAGAAGGAACTGATCGATGCGGCGGACCAAGGTACGCGTTTTGCTTGGGAGCTGGTACGGTCGAGTCTGGGCTTGGACTGCTGAGGAGCGCTATAGCGAAGGAGCACGCATACAGCCGGCACTCAAACTTTCCGGTGGGAGCTGCTTTACTTACCCAGAGTGGCCGGATCATCCGTGGTGCGAGCATCGATAATGTGGCTTACGGTGCGTGGGTTCGTCCCGAGAAGACTCGAGAATAATGCAAACAAGCTTGTAGAGGCGACCGTATGCGCTGAAAGAGTAGCAATCGTCAAGGCTGTCGTGAGTGGTAGCTTGCTTCGATGTTCGAACGGGAAGCGTAGTAACAGTAACCGGCTGATGCCGGGAGGAACAGAGCGAAGGAGAGAAGGAGTTTGTGGCGCTGGCTATTACATCGTAAGCCAACTTCGGGTTGCTCTCGGAAGTCGGAAGCTGAATGTCGAATGAGCGTAGCAACATTGCGACACCTATCACGCCGTGTGGACTGTGTCGCCAGATTATAGGAGAGTTCTGCAAGGGGGATCTTGTAGTTATCATGGCGGGGAGCGGGAGAGGCACTCGACCCGAGGACGGGGCTAGAGAGGTGTTTGAGAGTACATTTGAGGCATTGCTACCACTGCGATTGGGGCCAGCGCTTGTATAGGATGTATGGTTGTATGAATTTATGCACGAACGTCGCCGATGTGCGTCTACGATGTCTACCCAATTCTGCCTGGTTGCCACTTGTTGTGAGTTTCAAGTTATGACAGTCTATTGTACTCTTGTACTGGTGCTGTTTCTGCTTCTGCTTCTGCTTCTGCTTCTGCTTCTTTTCCTGCTTCTGCTCCTGCGCCGCTGTCACGGACAGTACACAGTACTTGGCCGCGTGGGTGCGGGGAGTGTGTCGTTGGAGTATCTGTCTGTCTATCTCATGATGCATGCTGGCTAGTCTTTCTTTGTACCTTTCCTTTGTCAAGGGGCCGCCGTTAACACCGGTCTTTGTGTCCCGAAAAGGCATTCCAGTGGCGAAGGAAGTGGCGGGGACGTATGCACCGTTAAAGGAAATCGTTGTTCTCAACTACTGAATGACTACCGGACGACTGCTTTCGCCACTGTCACACGTGCCCTTGTGTCCTTGTGTGTGCTTAAAAACCCGCCTCTGACTGCCACGACCGCCACGACCGCCCTCCTAAATATCTGCTGTTGCTGTTGCTTTCCTTTTCGCTTTCCTTTTACGACCCCCAGCTTTTTCTTCTGCAAGCCGCCCGCACTGCTCGTCTGGTTCACATAATCCAGCAGCAAATTTCGCATATTCCTGCAATTTCCGACCCCCTCCGTCCAATATCCAATATTGGCACCTAAGGCTTGACTGACGAAAAGTTTCTCGACCCCTTTTCAATCTACGTTTCCTTACGCCATCCGTACGCATTTTCTCCCTCCGATCTTTCAAACCGAGTTCTTAATTTCCCTCTTTTCAGCTCCCACTATCGCACTATATCCCGGAGTTGTTTTAGTTCATTCATTCATCTCATCTCATTCCGTCCCCGAAGTGCTAGCACGACTCATACACGACCGGAACCTACAACCTACATCCCACATACCGCATATACGCATATACGTATAATCCTCTACCACTATCGCAACTACCCCTGCAACAGCAATACATATAATCCTCTACCACTACCCAACTACCCCTGCAACAGCAATACAACAACACCACCTATTAGTACCATGTCATCCCCATTTGTTCTTGCTCCTGTCCCCGCTGCCGCTCGCCGCCGTCGCGCCAACTCTCGCACTTCTCCCTCAACAAACTGTGTCGGCCGTAGCCGCTCTGCAAGCAATGCGAGCGCGTGCACTCACACTCACACTCGCACCCGAAGCCGAAGCCGCCGTCCTTCCTTCCGTCACGCCCTCCGTCGTACTCCTAACACACCTTCAGCCTCGTTCTTCAACTTTGTCGATACTCCCTCAGACACCAAGTATACAGAGTGGCTCAAGTCACCAGCCACCCCATCGTATGAGCACGTCAATGCTCACCTCCAAGCCCTCGGTTATCAACCCAGCTTCCTCAGGAGCGCCAACCAATCACCCCGCCCAATCTTCCGCATATTCTCCAAGTCGCAACCCACCACTCCACACGAGTTCCCTCCTGTTCCCCCCGTTCCCACGATCCCCGTCTCCGTTCTCTCCACGACTCCAAGCGTTAAGAAGCCCAAGGAGTACTCAAAGTCCAAAGTCCGCCCCACGATGTACGCTCAGGACGTCCAGTTGGCCATCTTCTTCGATGGTGGCAAGGAAAAGGACCACATCGCGCGCGCTGCCACCAGAACCACCAAAGGCATGTACACAGACAAGGCCTTGGCCACGGGTGGTCGCGAGGTTGGCGGATACAAGGACGAGAAGGGGATGCTCTGGTGGGACGAAGACGAGCAGTGGGAGTGGGCTGCTCTCCTCCCGAAGGAGGACGACTCCAAAGACTCCACCAGCCATCAAGATGAGGAGAGCGCATGGGTCGACTTTGGAAGCGCATACGAAAGTCGCTCCTCGGCCAGCTCCGCACACTCGGACAAGAGCGTCGATGCCCTCCTCAGCGAGCTGGAAGAGCTCGTTTCTGCGATGGGTGCGGGCCGCCTCGAAGCCCTCCCGCCGCGATGTGTTCTCGCCATGCCCCGCCCTCGCGCACGGGGCCCCAAGGGCCAGGGATCCGCGTACCTCTTCCCCGTCGAACTCGCCCAGAACAGCAAGACCAACAACGCGAACAAAACCAACAAGGATACCAAGGGCAACAATCACGTCTCGAGTCCTTGCACCACGTCGTTTGGTGCACGCCGTGCGTTAAAGGGTGCAGCGAGGAGCAGGCGTCGCGCGGGCCCCCCGCCCCCGCTCACGCTCGCACCCCCGTCTCCCTTTGTCGCACACATGGGCGGTGGTGGCATCGTTGTCGGTGTCGCCGGCCCCATCGCGTCCGCGCGCCACTTTAAGCACCACCCTCACTCCCACTCCCACTCGTTCGACGACTCGTTCGTGGTGCGCGAGGCCGAGTTTGCGTGGACCTCTCTTGTCAATGAACGTGCTCCACCGAAGAGCGCTGGATTGCCCAAAAAGTCTGGGAAGATCGTGGGCTTGTTCAAGGGCTTTGGCAAGGCGAGGAAGCAGGGCACGTTCTGAACCATTTATTACCCCCCCGTGTCTGGATCCATGGATTCATTGTCGTGTTTGGAGGCTTGATACTGTAGCTTGTGTCGGTACACCCCCTGTACTGCTAATGAGGCCGTCCTGTAACTAGAAATTGTTTACACGAGGAGCGTACACAGCGATATTGTGTGATTGTAAGTGTATACGGTGTAGAAGGGAGACCCAGGATGGGGTTGAGGTCAAAGGGGTGTCGGAAAGGTGTGAACGGTCTCGTATCGCCTAGCCAAGCCGCTTCGACAACGGGCAGGTATGATCCCTTTTTTGTTCGTGCACAGCCCAATAGTACCCCGTATAAAAGCGTTCTATTGTAGAATATCCTAGACTTGGTTCGCTATTCTGTACTGAGCCTGAGAGTTCAACGCTCACTGTAGCCTGGTTTCTAATGTCTGATTCATTCTATTAGCACTCTACTTAACTACTGTTGAATATAATAGAGTTCGCCATTCTGTACTGAGTCTCGCTTTTCTTAGTTTCAACAAGGCGCGACGCCAGAGGTTGGGGAATTGTTGGGTCGTTTAATCAATAGGTTGTGGCAGGACCCGCTTACCAATTAGCCGGTTGTATATTTCACAACAAGTGATATCAAACGCAGTTTACATCAGGACAAATATGGGACTTTGAAGCTCGCAGGGCTCAGGATGAGTTACAAGAATCTTTCAGCCGAGTATTGAGGACATAGTAAACATGGTTTTACAAGGGTTAGCCACCACCAGAAGAACCTTCGCAAATTCCTCAAGGGGAAGGTTTAGCGTAAGATAAACCACTGATGTATTCCCGATTGGACGAAGAAGCATATGTTTGGCGAGACAATTGGGTGCGCCACATTGTTGGTAAGAGGTGGGTTGGGGACTGAACAAGAGCCAGGGGTACAGGATTCGGCACCACCCTCCGTTGGAGCAGAACACACAGCAAGGCAAAATGAACACCAACGAGGGATGATCCTTTCGATGGGTGGTCATTTTGGAGTTACATAGGGCTTTATAATCTTAAAATCGTCGAATAATCACAATGTGATGAGAGGACCACTTACCGACATCGGAATATTAATGCAACGTCACTGGAAGGTTTACTCCTGAATAGGGACTATACAATAGCAACGTAAGGAGTAGACCATATGGGGCGCAACGGAAGCCCTCGAGCCGTCCCACTCTTTCCATTCCTGCGGGAGTTGTTGGGTCCATTGGACATAAGTGCCCTTCTTGTGGGGGTCGAGGTGAGAGCCTTGCACAACAGCACAAGTTGACGATTGTTTTGCATATTCAATCATTGAGTGTGCTTGCTCAGGGCTGATCTCGACTTCATGACCCCACTTCCACTTGGGGGACGTCACATGGCCCTAATGATCCACACGTAAGTGGTTGTGAACCCAGAATCAAATAACCATGAGGAATCGTGTAACCCCGTAAATACCTTGAGCAATTTATACCTGGTATTGACGAGAGGCCGGAGCAGCTCTATGAGACCGTTAAGCTGGTAAAACTGGGCATCCGCGAACAGGTTTTTTATCATGGCTGCATGAGACATGTGCGGAGGAAGTCCAGTTGTTGGCAAGGGTAGAATTTGATAGCCGGAGAGGTATGATTCGATGATGCGGAAGAGAAATGGATCGCGGTAAAGAACTACCTCCCTCCTTCCTTCTGAGGATTCCTTGAAGGGGCCATCAAATAACATTGTGAAGTAATTCGGCGAGTCGAACAGCATTTGGTCTCGCGCCAACACGAAGCGCTCGCTGCGTACAATGATGACATATTCTTCAACAGCCATGGCCTTATCTATGGGTATAGGCCCGTCTCGTGCCGCTAGCTGAATAACTAGAAAGGTGCTAACGATCGGTAGATGAGGTTGGGTCAAAGATTCGCATCCCAATCCTCCGTGATCGGCTTGAATTCACCACTATGGCAGTACATGATATGGACATCCAGGTCCTCAGCTTCGGGGAAATACCAGAACAATATTGCCACCCACGGCCGTTGCTGTCAAAAATGATTGATATGATGGCTAGGAAGTAGTATGCGTAGAGTGCCCTTGATCGTGTAATCAATATAAGGTGAGCGTATGTGCCAATGACATATCCTTTAGGCTTTCAAACCACCCTCGAATGGTCAACAAGTAGGGTCGCACTGCCGCAACTAAACCTGTATGGAATCCCTCGATCAGTGATGGGGTCGCGTTGAACAGTCAAATACTCCAGTTGGAAGGGCTTCGACGAACATTGCAAGGGCCTGCTTCGCCAGCTTCGTATGCCAATTTGACGGGCGAACAAGAGGTGGGATGAGTCACCGAACCGGGCCCGTAGAATGGGACAGTGAATAACGGAAATCCTCGGCCTGCACTGCAAAGGCTAATCCTTCGGACTGGCGTCGATCCTACCAGGCTGGTCGGAATTTGCTCCGAACTGTGTATTCTGCTGCAATGTCCACGGTAGTTAGCTCTTTGTATCTGTAGCTAGCTTACTTGTTATTCACGCGACCTGGACCTGACCACCCGGGTGCGCGTCCGGCAATGCTCTGACCGACACTGCTCGTGTGTCTCCACTTTGGTGGAACATCGTTCTCTGTCACAGGCGGTAGCTGCTCTGTCATCTTCATCGAGCTCGGAGAGTTGCTCATTGGCTTTCATCCTCGGCCACGGTGCTGTCAGTATCACAGTCTTTACTGGTCTTCCTAGGATGAGTAGAGCAAATGTGCTGGTGTCGCTTGTAATCTTGCGCCGGTTTGGGAGCACAGTGCATGGGAGACAGCAAGATATAGTTCTTCAATGGACGGATATCGGCTCAATAGGATATCTGTGAATGATTCAAGCTTGTCCTGTAGTGATTTGAGCTGCGCAAGCCCTACTTGCAAGGCGAAACGGCACTCGAGTTCGGCATTGGTTGGGAGGACGACTAGTTTGCGAAGATAAGGAAGTTCAAGGACTTGATTGGCTAATACCCTCAAGCAGTCTACATGGTCTATCATCAACCCTTAGGGAAGCCAAAGTGTCGCCGAGCGGGTGATGAGGTTCTCGACTATTTGCGCATCAGTATTGCAGCTACTCCAAGCCTTGAAATTATTCATGAAGGATAGTCCGCTAACTTCCAGAGTGCTTTTGTGCATCGGTGGCTGGGTAAAAGTGGTTGTTGTCAGTGAGCTGAAGGTAGTCAAGGGTGCTGGATTCCTCGGGGGCGTTGAAAGAACGATGAGTGTTTGTCCTATGTAGCTGAAGTAGCGTACAGCCTGGTTGGGGAACTTTACTTTGACACATTTGGCAGCGTTTGAGTGGAGGGGATTTTTGCTCTATAAGTGCATTGAAGGGGATTGCAATAAGTGTAGCGAGCTGGACATAGTCAGTGTGATAGCGGTTGTTGTACATCCACCAGGGGAGGCGGGATGTTGTATGGGGTGGGGCTGCATTTGTTGGGGGTGGAGGTGGAGGTGGAGGTTGGAACCTCGGTTGTAGGAGGTGGAGCCCCGGTTGTGGGAGGTGGAACCTCAGTTGTATGGAGGTGGAACATTCGTTCATAACCAGGCCCCATGGCATATCCCGCTTGCCTTTCAAGGCTAGTGGGCACATCTCTGAGCACGGGTGGCGTACCTGAGCACGGTGCCGAATCAATAGGAAATGGCAAGAACCTGAGTACTACTGCGACGGAATAATATTCGCGACCTCCGTGGCGACAAAGAAATCACAGAAAATATTCTAGAGTATATCGAACTTCTCGTAACTGTATACAAGCATTTACAGTGAATAATGTGATTTAATTGATACAAGTGAATCCTCTATCACGTTTTACTACTGTGAAGGACCCCTTACCAATTAGCCGGTTGTATATTCACAAGAAGTGATACCAAAGGCAGCTAACATTAGGACAAATATGGGACTTTGAAGCTCGCAGGGCTCAGGATGAGTTACAAGGTTCTTCCAGCTGAGTATTGAGGACATGGTAAACACGGTATTACAAGGGTTGGCGACCACCAAGGTTCGCAAAATCCTCAAGGGGAAGGTTTAGCGTAAGATAAACCACTGATGTATTCCCGATTGGACGAAGAAGCATATGTTTGGCGAGACAATTGGATGCGCCACACTGTTGGTAAGAGGTGGGGATGGCGTTTGTGTTGCGCTTTTGAGGTTGGGGACTAAATAAGAGCCAGGGGTACAGGATTCGGCACCGCCCTCCGCTGGAGCAGAACATACAGCAAGGCAAAATGAACATCAACGAGGGATGATCCTTTCGATGGTGATCTTTTTTGGAGTTACATAGGGCTTTGTAATCTTAAAATCGTCGATAATCTCAATGTGATGAGAGGACCACTTACCGACATCGGAATATTAATGCAACATCAATGGAAGATTTACTCCTGAATAGGGGTTATACAATACATAACTAATGAGTAGGCCATATAGGGGGCAACGAGATTCCCATAGGCGTCCCGCTCCTTCCATTCGTGCGGGTATTGTTGGATCCATTGGACACCGTCCTTATTGTGAGGATCGAGGTGAAAGCCAAACAAAACAGTACAAATTGACGATTGGTTTGCATATTCAATCATCGAGTGTGCTTGCTCAGGGCTGATCTCGACTTCATCACCCCACTTGCACTTGGTGGACGTCCCCTGGCCCTAATGATCCACACGTAAGTGGTTGTAAACCCGGAATCAAATAACCATGAGGAATCGTGTAACCCCGTAAATACCTTGAGCAACCTATACCTGGTGTTGACGAGAGGCCGGAGCAGCTTTATGAGACCGTCAAGCTGGTAAAACTGGGCATCCGCGAACAGGGTTTTTATCATGGCTGCATGAGACATGTGCGGAGGAAGTCCAGTTGTTGGCAAGGGTAGAATTTAATAGCCGGAGAGGTATGATTCGATGATGCGGAAGAGAAATGGATCGCGGTAAAGAACTACCAGCCTCTTTCCTTCTGAGGATTCTTTGAAGGGGCCATCAAATAACATTGTGAAGTAATTTGGCGAGTCGAACAGCATTTGGTCTCGCGCCAACACGAAGCGCTCGCTGCGTACAATGATGACATATTCTTCAACAGCCATGGTCATAAAGCACCTTATTTGTGGGTATGGACCCGTCTCGTGCCGCTAGCTGAATAACTAGAAAGGTGCTGACGATTGGTAGATGAGGTCGGGTCAAAGATTCGCATTCCAAACCTCCGTGATCGGCTTAAATTCACCACTATGGCAGTACATGATATGGACATCCAGGTCCCCAGCTTCGGGGAAAATGGGAAGAACATTCCATCGATACCAGAACAATATTGCCACCCACGGCCGTTGCTGTCATAAATAATTGATGTATAGGTAGAGTGCCCTTGATCGCGTAATCAAGCAGGGTTAGAATATAAGGTGAGCGTATGTGCCAATGACATATCCTTTAGGCTTTCAAACCACCCTTGGGTGTCGCACGGCAGCAACTAAACCTGGATGGAATCCCTCGATCAGTGAGAAGTGGGGAAGGGGAGACCATCGGCACGTACTATGGGGTCGAGTTGAACAGGCGGTAGCCGCTCTGACATCTTCATCGGGCTCGGAGAGTTGCTCATTAGCACTCATCTTCGGCCACGGTGCTGTTAGTATCACAGTCGTTACTGGTCTTCCTGGGGCGAGTAGGGCAAGAGTGCTGGTGTCGCTTGTAATCTTGCGCCGGTTTGGGAGCACTGTGCATGGGAGGCAGTTCTTCAATGGAAGGATATTGGACCAATAGGATGTCTGTTACTGATTCAGGCTCGTCCTGTAGTGATTTGAGCTGCACAAGCTCTACTTGCGAGGCGAAACGGCCTTCAAGTTCGGCATTGGTTGGGAGGACGACTAGTTTGTGAAGAGAAGGAAGCTCAAGGACTTGATTGGCTAATACCCCCAAGCAGTCTACATGGCTATCATCAACCCTTAGGGAAGCCAAAGTGTCTGCCGAGCGGAGGTCCTCGATTATTTGCACATCAGTATTGCAGCTACGCAAGCCTTGAAATTATTCATGAAGGATAGTCCGCTAAATTCCAGAGTGCTGTTGGGCATCGGTGGCTGGGTGAAAGTGGTTGTTGTCAGTGAGCGGAAGGTAATCAAGAGTGCTGGGTTCCTCGGGGGCGTTGAGAGGGAGACGTTGAGTGTTTGTCCTGTGTAGCTGAAGTAGCGTACAGCCTGGTTGGGGAATTTTACTTTGACACATTTGGCGGCGTTGGTGGATTGAAGGGGATTGCAATAAGTGTAGCAGTGTGGTTACGGTTGTTGTACATCC
>Ga0307513_10006605_pt1 | contig 15143 bp, 11 predicted proteins | sample 15_EM_MG_FD_202174 | JGI IMG/M metagenome (GOLD analysis project Ga0307513, IMG submission 202174) | Populus trichocarpa ectomycorrhiza microbial communities from riparian zone in the Pacific Northwest, United States - 15_EM | ecosystem: Host-associated > Plants > Roots > Unclassified | place... | reverse complement strand
GCCGTCGAGCAAACCAGGGCGAAGCACAAACCGGCGCGCCTCGACCACGTCCGCCTCCACCCGCTGTCCGAAGGGCGGTGCGTGCAGACGTTGCACGTCGGTTCCTTCGACGACGAGGCCGGCGTGCTCGCGCGACTGCATCATGAGTTCATCCCCGGCCACGGGCTTCGCCTGGCCGGCACTCACCACGAGATCTACCTCAGCGACTTCCGCAAGGTCGCGCCCGACAAGCAGCGCACCATCCTCCGGCAGCCGATCACCATCGAGTAGGACCGGCTAGGCGCCGGCCGGTTGGAACAGCTCCACCGGGTTGCCGGACGGGTCGTCGAGCAGGATCTGGCGGCCGCCCGGGCCGGTCACGATGTCGTTGCGGAACACCAGGCCGGCGGTGCGCAGCCGGTCCACCTCGGCGGCGATGTCATCGACGATCAGGTGGATGCGGTTCCAGCCGCCCGGTCCGGGGCGGCGGCCGTCGGGCATCGGCCGGCCCGCGGAGCTCTCCGGCCCGGAGAGCAACAGCCGCAGGTTGCCCCGGTTGACGTCGGCGAACGCCGAGCCCCAGCTGGAGTTGAGGGTGAAGCCGAGATGGGTGGTGTAGAAATCGACGGCGGCCTGGACGTCGTCGACCAGGTAGCGAACGTGGACAGTGCTGTCGGGCGTGCTGCTCATGATGCCTCCAGGTCGGATGTTGATGCGATGCGGTGCAGCAGGAACCGGATCCGGCCGGACAACTCGGCCGCGGTGCGCTGGAACGCCGGGTAGCCGTCGGCCGCCTGGGCCGGGTCGGGGATGCTCCAGTGGATCGGCTCGGGGTGACCGGGGAACTCGGGGCAGACCTCGCGGACCCGGTCGCAGAGGGTGATCACGAAGTCGAACGGCTGCCCGGTGAACTCGTTCAGTGGCTTGGACCGGGCCGCGGTCAGGTCGACGCCATGCTCGGCCATCACGGTTACCGCGTACGGATGAATGTCTTTGGGGTGGCTGCCCGCGCTGAAGGTCGTGACGGCGCCGCCGGCGAGCTGCCGCAGCAGCGCCTCGGCCAGCTGGGAGCGGGCGCTGTTTCCGGTGCAGAGGAACAACACCCGCATTCCGGACGGCAGGACGGGTGCCGCGGGCGGGGCGAGCCGCAGTGCCGGGTGCAGCGACCCGCCGGTGTCCGCCAGCAGCCGGCCGCAGCGTTCCAGGTCGAGGCTGTAGTAGGTGTCGCGGCCGTCGGCGGTGCTGCGCCGCGCCGTGACCAGCTGGCCGCCGCGCAGTTTGCCCAGGTGGTAGGAGACCAGATTCTGCGATTGGCCCAGCAGCGCGGTCAGCTCGTGCACCTGCCGGTCGCCGCGGGCCAGCTCGCCCAGCAGCCGCCAGCGCAGCGGATGCCCGGCGAGGCGCAGCAGGATCGGCGGCGCGAGATCGGCGCCGGCCGATTGGTCAAAACCCACGTCCAGCAGAATACATCAAATGAGTTTGATGAGTTAGCGGAAGTTCGGGAACTCGATAACGGCTGTGCGAAGAACCGCTTCCGGTGATGCGCACGCCCGTCGATGCGGGCAGACTGCCCGGCATGGTTGTGGAACACGTGCTCGGCGGCCGATACCGGCTGATCGACCAGTTGGGCACCGGCGGGATGGCGATCGTATGGCGCGCCCACGACCAGGTCCTGGACCGCACGGTAGCGGTGAAACTGCTGGCCGGACGGCACGTCGATGACCCGCAGTCCCGCGAGCTGATCCGCGCCGAGGCGCGCGCCGCCGCCGCCCTGTCGCACCCCAACATCGCCCAGGTGCACGACTACGGCGAGGCGCAGGAGGGCGGCAGCTTCCGGCCGTATGTGGTGATGGAACTGGTTCGCGGGGCCACGCTCGAGCAGCGGATGGGTGCCGGGCCGGTGGCGCCCAGGTTCGCGATGCGGGTGTCGGCGGAGGTGGCCGCCGCGCTGGCCGCCGCCCACGCCGACGGGCTCGTGCACCGTGACATCAAACCCGCCAACGTCATGCTGACGCCGGTCGGCGCCAAGGTCGTCGACTTCGGCATCGCCGCGGCGATCGGTCCGGGCAGTGCCCGCGAGGAGTTCGAGGTGCTGGGTACGCCGGCGTATCTGGCCCCGGAGCGGCTGTCCGACGACTCGGTCTCGCCGGCGTGCGACGTGTACGCCCTCGGTCTGTTGCTCTATCGGTTGCTCAGCGGCGACCTGCCGTGGAGCGTCGACTCCACCACCCAGATGCTCACCGCGCACATCTACATCGAGCCCACGCCGCTGCCGCAATTGCCCGGCGTACCGGAATATGTCACGACCTTGTGCAATCGGTGCCTGAGCAAGGATCCCACCCTGCGGCCGAGCGCGCGCGAGGCCGCGGCCGTGCTCGCCGAGGGCGCCGGCATGCGCGTCGTCGAGGACCAGGAGCCGGCCCAGGCCCAGGCGCCCGCGGGGCCGGCGGTCGACCGCGAGCCCTCGCTGTTGATCCGTCGCAAGCCGACCACCGACAGCAGGTCGTTGTGGATGGACTCGACCCGGATCCGCGCCCTGGCGGCGGCGGCCGCCGGAGCGGTGCCGCCGGCCGGACCACCGACCTGGCCGCCGGCACCGTCCGGCCCACCGCCGAACCGGCCACCGTCCACACCGGCGCCGGGCGGCGATCCCCGGCACGCCGGCCCGCCAAGCGAAAATCCCGATTCGCCCAGCGACCATCCGGACCCGGCACCCGCTGCCGGAGCACCAGCACCGTCGGCGGCTGAGGGCGACCCCTCGACCGAGCCCGATTCGCCCAGCAGTCCACCCGCTGCCGGGTCATCGCCTTTGGACGCCGACGATCCGGTAGCGCCTCGGCCCGCGACCGCCGATACCGGCAGCCCGGCTCCGCCGCTGGCCCCGCCCGTGGTGGAGGGACCACGCCGTCGCCGTACGCTGCTGGCGGCCGTCGCGATCGTCCTGATTTCCGCCGGTGCCCTGCTCTGGCTGTTCCTTCCCCGCGGCGGAAACGGTGGCGATTCGGCGGCGGTGCAGCCGAACGGTGTCGCGCCGGCCTCGGCCGCGCCAACTCCGAGCAAGCCGCAGGCTTCCGGCGCGACCCCGTCCCCCGGTTCCGTCGCGCGGACCCCACCGGTGGCCACTGCCACCGGGGGCGCGGCCGGGCCCGGCGCGGGCGCGGGCACCGGCGACGAGACGCCCGGCGGAACGGCTCCCGCGGACACCGACGCGCCCGACGACCCGGCCACCACGAGCACGACGACCCCGCCGGACACCACGCCGGTGGAACTGACGCTCTCGTCGGACGGTGGCACGGTCCGGGCGACCTGCCCGGCCGCGACGACCGCCGAGCTCCTGTCCTGGACGCCGACGAAGCCCTACAAGCTCCAGGAGGTGGACGCCGGGCCCGCGACGGCGGCCGCGGTGGTCTTCCGGCACGGCAACAGGCGGGTGCAGATGACCGTCACCTGCAGCGCCGGCGTCCCCTCCACTTCCAACCAGGACATCTGAGCGATCCACTCAAGACCGGGTCCCGAGGGACCAGTCGCGGACCTCCGGCATGTCCTCGAGGTGCTCCACGACGTACGCCGCATGCTTGGTCAGTTGGTTTTCGCACCATTGCTTGAGCTCGGTCGCGCCGCGTGGGAGTCGCTTGGCGTTGTTGATCGCGTCCATCACCAGGTGATAGCGCGACGCCTTGTTGCGCACCGTCATGTCGAACGGGGTTGTGGTGGTGCCCTCCTCGATGAAGCCGCGCACCCGGAACCGGTCGGTGTCCGCCCGGCCGTGCACCAACTGGTGGATCGCCCCGGGGTAGCCGTGGAACGCGAAGACGACGTCGACGGTGTCGGTGAACAGCTCGGTGAACAGGGTCGGGCCCATCCCGTGCGGGTGGTCCTTCGGCCGGGGCAGCGTCATCAAGTCGACGACGTTGACGACGCGCACCTTCATCCCCGGCAGCCGCTCCTTGAGGATCTGGGCGGCGGCCACCGTCTCCATGGTCACCACGTCGCCCGCGCAGGCCAGCACGATGTCGGGATCGCTGCCGCCGTCGTCGGTGCCGGCCCAGTCCCAGATGCCCGCGCCCCGCGCGCAATGCGCGACGGCCTGCTCCATGCTCAGATATTGCAGCTGCGGCTGCTTGTCGATCACGATCAGATTGATGTACGACCGCGACCGGAAACAGTGGTCGGCCACCGAGAGCAGGCAGTTCGCGTCCGGCGGCAGGTAGACCCGGGCCACGTCGCCGCGCTGGGTCAGCACCACCTGGATCAGGCCCGGCCCCTGATGCGAGAAGCCGTTGTGGTCGTTGCGCCAGGCCGTCGAGGTGAGCAGCACGTTGAAGCTGGGCACCTGGGCCCGCCACGGCAACTGCCGCGCCTCCTCCAGCCACTTGCCGTGCTGCACCGTCTGTGACGCGCTGACCATCGCGAACGCCTCGTAGGTGGCGAACATGCCGTGCCGGCCGGTCAGGTTGTAGCCCTCCAGCCAGCCGTGGCAGTTGTGCTCGGAGAGCACCTCCATGACCCGGCCGTCGCGGCCGATGGCCACGTCGTCGTCGGTGACGCGCTCCATGAACGCCCGGTCGGACACCTCGAACACCGCGCCGAGCCGGTTGCTGTTGGTCTCGTCCGGGCAGAACAGCCGGAACCGGTCCGGGTTGGTGGCGTAGATGTCGCGCATCATCTCGCCGAGCTTGCGGGTCGACTCGGCGTGCGTCGTGGCCGGCGCCGTGACGTCGACCGCGTAGCCCCGGAAGTCGGGTAGCTCCAGGTCACGGGTCAGCAGGCCGCCGTTGGCGTGCGGACTCGCGCTCATCCGCAGGTCACCGTCCGGCGCCTGTTGCTTGATCAGCGCGACGGGTGCGCCGGCGTCGTCGAACAGCTCCTCCGGACGGTACGAGCGCAGCCAGCTCTCCAGGATGGCCAGGTGCGCCGGGTTCTCCCGGACCCCGGACAGCGGGACCTGATGGGAGCGCCAGGTGCCGGTCACCTTGATGCCGTCGACCTCGGCCGGTCCGGTCCAGCCCTTGGGCGACCGCAGGACGATCATCGGCCAGCGCGGCCGGGCCCCGTCCCAATGTCCCTCGCGGGCGTCATTCTGAATGGCCCGGATCCGGCCCCACGCCGTCGCCAGGGCGGCCGCGAAACGGTAGTGCATGCCGGGCAGATCCTCGCCCGTGACCTCGATGACCTCGTAGCCGTGGCCGTACAGCAGCGAGCGGACCTCCGCCGGGTCCTTGCGGGCCAGCACGGTCGGGCCGGAGATCTTCGCCCCGTTCAGATGCAGGATCGGCAGCACTGCCCCATCGCGCCGGGGGTTGATGAACGACACGCCCTTCCAGGCGCCCTCCAGCGGACCGGTCTCCGCCTCGCCGTCACCCACGACGGCCACCGCGAGCAGGTCCGGGTTGTCCAGCACCGCGCCGAACGCGTGCACCAGCACGTACCCCAGCTCGCCGCCCTCGTGGATGGAGCCGGGCGTGGTCACCGAGACGTGGCTGGGAATGCCGCCTGGGCTGGAGAACTGCCGGAACAACCGGAGCAGGCCGGCCTCGTCCTGGCTGACCTTCGGATAGATCTCGCTGTAGGTGCCCTCGAGATAGCCGGCGGCGACCAGCGCCGGGCCGCCGTGCCCGGGACCCGCGAGATAGATCGTCTGCTGGCCGGTGTGCCGGATCAACCGCGAGACGTGCGCGTAGATCAGCGACAACCCGGGGCTGGTGCCCCAGTGCCCGAGCAGGCGCGGCTTGATCTGCTCGGCGGTGAGCGGCTCCCGCAACAGCGGATTGGCCCGCAGGTAGATCTGGCCGATCGTCAGATAGTTGTTCGCGCGCCACCAGGCGTCCAGCGCCGCGATCTCGGTGTCGTCCGGGGCGGCGAGGGTGCGTACCAGATGGTCGTCGCCGACGGTTGAGGTGCGGTTCTCCGACAGGGCGGTCACGGTCGTTCCTCTCGAAAGTCACTCCTGGCTCGTCAGCCCTCACCGTAAGGTGACACGGCCCGGCCCGGCAGGGGCGAAAGACCCGGAAACGGCCGACGCTGGAGCTGAAGGTGAGCTTTCTGCGCCCGGCCCGGCCGGGCCGTTTCGTCGGCACCGGCCGGATCCTGCACCGGGGCGGGACGATCGCCTTCCTGGAGGGCTCGCTCGCCGACGCCGACGGCGAACTGGTCGCGACCGCCACCGCGACCGCCCGGGTGGTGCGGCTCGCTGGATGACACCCGTCGAGTTCGCTCACCAGTTGTGCATGGTGCCGTCCTCCAGCCGGCTCACCGGCAGCGACGCCGGCCGGTACGGATACGTCGCCGCCAGTTGCTCGTCGATGTCCACGCCCAGCCCCGGCTCCTCCGACGGATGCAGGTAGCCGCCCTCGAGCCGGTAGGTGTGCGGGAACACGGCCTCGGCCGGCTCGGGGTGGCCCATGTGCTCCTGCAGGCCGAAGTTGGGGATGCTGAGGTCGACGTGCAGGGCCGCCGCCAGGCACACCGGGGACAGGTCGCTGGCACCGTGCGACCCGCTGCGTACGTGATAGAGGTCGGCCAGGTCGAAGATCCGCCGCAGGTGGGTGATCCCCCCGGCGTGCACCACTGTGGCCCGGATGAAGTCGATGAGTTGCTCGGTGATCAGCTGCCGGCAGTCCCAGATGCTGTTGAAGACCTCGCCGACGGCGATCGGGGTGGTGGTGTGCTGGCGGATCAGCCGGAAGCCCTCCGGCAGGTCGGCGGGGACCGGGTCCTCCATCCAGGTCAGCGCGTACGGCTCCAGGCTCTTGCCGAGCCGGGCCGCCTCGATCGGGGTCAGCCGGTGGTGCACGTCGTGCAGCAGCATCAGGTCGGGGCCGAACTCCGCGCGGATCCGGCGGAACACCGACGGCACGTGGTCGAGGTAGCGCCGGGTCGACCAGACCGACTCGCTCGGCACGGCCGCGTCCGCCGGCTCGTACGGCCGCCCACCGCTGGCCACCCCGTAGGTCTTGGCCAGGCCGGGCACCCCGGTCTGCACCCGCACCGCGCGATAGCCCAGCTCGACGTGCCGCGCCACCTCGGCGACCACCCCGTCGACGGTCTCGGCGTTCGCATGGCCGTAGACGGTGACCCCGTCGCGGCAGCGGCCGCCCAGCAACTGGTAGACGGGCAGCCCCGCGACCTTGCCCTTGATGTCCCACAGGGCGGTGTCGATCGCGGCGATGGCGCTCATCGTGACCGGCCCCCGCCGCCAGTACGCGCCCCGGTACAAGTACTGCCAGGTGTCCTCGATCCGGGCCGGGTCGCGGCCGATCAGCGCCGGGACGACGTGTTCGGTGAGGTAGGCGGCCACGGCCAGTTCGCGGCCGTTGAGGGTGGCGTCGCCGACCCCGGTGACCCCGTCGTCGGTCACGATCTTCACCGTGACGAAGTTGCGGCCGGGCGAGGTGACGATCACCCGGATGTCAACGATCTTCATCGGTACCCCCGCAGTTGACTCACTTGGCCGTCTTCGCCGCGCCGATCTGCCGGTCCCACCGGTCGAAGGCGGCGATCAGTTCCTTGGCGCCGAGCGGGACCTCGAGCGGGTGCTGGGCGATCAGGTCCGCGTACTGCGGCCGGCCGAACTCCGCGATGGCCGTGCGGCTCTCCGCCGGGGCCATGGCCAGGTCGACGTCCTTGACCGCCGGGCCGGGGTAGAAGTAGCCCTTGTCGTACGTCTTCGCCTGTTGGTCCTTGGTGAGCAGGTGCTGCAGCAGCAGGAGAACGGCGGCCTGCTTGCCCGGCCACACGCCCTTCGGGAGCACCGCGTAGTGCGCGTCGGTCACCCAGTGGAAGCCGCTGAGGGTGCCGGTCACGGCCTGTTTGGGCACGGTGCCGAGCACCCGCGGGTTGATGTCCCAGCCGGTTGTCGACGCGATGATCTTCACGGTGCCGGCGGCCAGGTTCCGCATCGTCTCGCCGGTGCCGGCCGGGTAGAAGGGGATGCTCTTGTTCAACTCGCTCAGGTAGGCCCAGGTCCGGTTCCAGCCGTTGACCGGATCCTTCGGGTTCGCGTCGCCGAGCAGATAGGGCAGACCCATCAGCAGCGTACGGCCGGGGCCCGAGTTGGCCGGGCGGGCGTACTGCACGGCGCCCGGGTTGGCGGCGGCGTAGCCGAGCAGTCGCGGCGCGGTCAGCGGCGGGTGCGGCACCTGCTCCGGCAGGTATTCGATCAACGGACCGGACGGGTAGTAGGTGATGGTGACCCCGAAGTCGCCGGCCAGCTGCTGCATCGCCGCCGCGCCGGGCAGGTAGTCCCGCATGCCCGGCAGCCGCGCGGCGTAGTCCGGCAGCAACTGCGTCCACAGGCCTTGCTCGATGCCGGCGGACAGACCGTCGACGCCGGTCAGCACGAGGTCGATGTCGAGCTGGCGGGCGTTCTGCTGGGCTTTGATCTTGCCGACCAGCTCCGGTGCCGTGGAGCTGGCGTAGCTCACCTCGGACACGACGCCCGGGTTGTTCGCCACGAAGTCGTCGATCATGCCCCGGGTGAGCTGCAGGTTCCCGGCGACGTCGAGGATGCTCAGCTGCACGGCCGAGCCCGGCTTGTCGGGCACCGGCCCGATTGTCTTGCCGCTCTCGTCCCCGGCCGGCGCCCAGCAGCCGGCAAGCAGCAGGGTCGCGCCCACCGCGCCGGCGGTGAATTCCCGGCGGGAGATGGCGGGCATGGCTGCTCCGATCCAGGGGGCGCGGCACTCCCCCCACCCATTAGGGCGAACGCTCGCAACACTGTCAACGAATCCCTGAAACCACCCAGCAAAGTCTGCAAAGTCTTGCAGTAACTTATTGACGTTCTTGAAACAGTCCGGCATCCTCGCCGTAACGGACGGCCGTCCCCGCTCCCCCGAATACCCCGTTGCGAGCATTGGAAGCCCTCTCATGGAACGAAGCCCGCGCATCGTCCTCGCCCGACTCTTCGCCGCCGTCGTCCTGGCGGCGAGCGGCCTGGTCGTCCTGCTCATGCCGACCGTCACGGCGCACGCCGCCGTCAGCCTCAACAACAGCGACGCGACCGCCAACCTCTGGGAATGGAACTGGAACTCCATCTCCTCGGCTTGCACGAACCAGCTCGGCCCGGCCGGCTACGGCGCCGTGCAGGTCGCCCCGCCGGAGGAGTCGGTCAGCCTCGCCACCAGCGACAACGGCGCGCACCCCTGGTGGGAGGTCTATCAGCCGGTGTCCTATCAGCTGACCAGCCGGATGGGCACCCGGGCGCAGTTCGCCGCCATGGTCACCGCCTGCCACGGCGCCGGCGTGCGCGTCTACGCCGACGCGGTGATCAACCACATGGCCGGTGCCAACAACACCCTGACCACGACGTACGGCGGTTCGACGTACAGCGCGAGCGGCTACAGCTACCCGGCGGTGCCGTACGCCTACGACGACTTCCACCACCCCAACGACGGCTACTGCGCCGACGACGACGGGGTGATCGACGACTGGAACAACACCGCCGAGGTGCAGAACTGCATGCTGCTGTCGCTGTCGGACCTCAAGACCCAGAGCAGCACCGTGCGTACGAAGATCGCCGGCTACCTCAACGACCTGATCGGCCTCGGCGTCGACGGTTTCCGGGTGGACGCCGCCAAGCACGTCTCGGTGGCCGATTTCGCGGCGATCCGGGCGCTGCTCAACCCGACCACCGCGGAGGGCAAGGCGCCGTACATCGCGCAGGAGATCTTCACCGGCTCGACCAACAGCGAGCTCAAGCCGGCCGCCTTCACCTCGAACGGCGATGTCCTCGGGTTCTCCTACGCCATGGGCCTGAAGGCCCAGTTCACCAACGGCACGCTGGCCAACCTGGCCGGCATTCCCAGCTGGAGCCTGGACGCGACGAGCGACCAGACGGCCGCCATGGTCACCAACCACGATCTCGAGCGGGACGGCACCACGCTGCGCTACCTGGACGGCGCCCCCTACACCCTGGCGAACTACTTCCTGCTGGCGTACCCGTACGGGCAGCCGTTCGTCTACGACGGTTTCACGTTCCCGACCAGCAACACCGGGCAGTCGCCGCCGGCCAACTCCAGCGGTTTCATCACCGACACCAACTGCTCGGCCGGCACCTGGCAGTGCATCTCCCAGTCCACCGGGGTGAAGGGCATGGTCGGCTGGCACAACGCGACCGCCGCCGCCGGCACCGTGTCCGACTTCACCGCCACCTCCAGCAGCGTGATCGGCTTCCACCGCGGTTCGCTCGGCTGGATCGGCCTGAACGGCTCGGCCACCGCCTCCACCGCCAGCTATCCCACCGGGCTCGCCGACGGCACCTATTGCGACGTGATCACCGGCGGCGCCACGAGCACGGGCTGCGCGGGCACCGCCATCACGGTCGCCGGCGGCACCGCCTCGGTGACCATCCCGGCGAACGGCGCCGTGGCGATCCACGTCAACGCCAAGTCACCGACCAGCGGCTGCAGCACGGTCGCGGTGAGCTTCGCCGCCACGGTCAGCACCACCTGGGGGCAGAACGTCTATGTGCTCGGCAACCGGTCGGAGCTGAGCAACTGGGACACCGCCGGCGGCGTGGCGCTCTCGGCGGCCACCTATCCCGTCTGGCGCGGCACCGTGAACCTGCCGGCGAACACCGCGGTCGAGTACAAGTACATCAAGAAGGAGGGTTCAACCATCACCTGGGAGGCCGGCAGCAACCGGGTCATCAACACCGGCACCGCCTGCACCCTGACGCTGACCGACACCTGGCGATAACCGGCGGCTGGTCCCCTGACGGGGGCAGGGGACCAGCATTGCTCGGTTCTGAAACGACTTACGGAAGCGTTTACAGTGACGGTTATGCGCGCACGACTCTCCGACATCGCCCGGCAAGCCGGGGTCAGCGAGGCGACGGTGTCGCGCGTCCTCAACGACCGGCCGAGCGTCTCCGCCGACACCCGGCAGGCCGTGCTCACCGCGCTCGACGTGCTCGGCTACGAACGTCCCGAGCGGTTGCGCAAGCGCAGCGCGGGCCTGGTCGGGCTGATCGTGCCGGAGCTGGAGAATCCGATCTTCCCGGCGTTCGCCCAGGTGATCGAGTCGGCGCTGGCCCAGACCGGCTTCACCCCGGTGCTGTGCACGCAGACCCCGGGCGGCGTGACCGAGGACGAGTACGTGGAGATGCTGCTCGACCGGCAGGTCTCCGGGATCGTCTTCGTGGCCGGGCTGCACGCCGACACGACCGCCGACCACGAGCGCTACCAGCGGCTGGTGCACCGGCCGCTGCCGATCGTGCTGATCAACGGGTACGCCCAGGGCATCGACGCGCCGTTCATCTCCTGCGACGACCAGCAGGCGGGCGGGTCGGCGGTGGCGCATCTCGTGGCGCTGGGCCACGAGCGGATCGGTTTCATCTCCGGCCCGGAGCGGTTCCGTGCCGTGCAACGCAAGCTCGCCGGCTACCGCGCCGCGATGCGCCGCGAGCTGGGCGTCTTCGAGCAGGAGCTGGACGAGCTGGTGTCCCTGACGCTGTTCGGCGTGGAGGGCGGCGAGGTGGCCGCCGGCCAGTTGCTGGACCGCGACGTCACCGGCCTGGTCTGCGGCTCCGACCTGATGGCGCTGGGGGCGATCCGCGCGGCGCACCGCCGCGGCCTGGCGGTCCCCCGCGACCTGTCGGTCGTGGGCTTCGACGACTCGCCGCTGATCGCCTTCACCGATCCCCCGCTGACCACGCTGCGCCAGCCGGTGGCGGCCATGGGCAACGCGGCCGTCCGAGCCCTGGTCGACGAGATCAACGGACACGCCGCTCCGCGCTCGGAGTACGTCTTCCCGGCGGAACTGGTGGTCCGCGGCTCAACTGTGAAAGCGCCCAACCGGCTCGCCGCCAACCCGGCCCCGGCCTCGGTGGCCTGATCCCGGCCGGCTTGCCCGCCGGCCGCGCCCGGGTGACATGGCAGCCCGGGTGACATGGCACCGCCCCGCCGCGCCGATTAGTGATGGCAGCGACGGAGCGGGCGATCATGGTGCGCCCGCCGCGCCCGGGGCTGTTGGGAAGGGCGCGGCGGGCAGCAGGGGTGGGTCAGGCCTTCGCCTGAACCGGGGTGCTCTCGACGGCCGGCTGGTCGGGCGCCTCCTCGTCGAGCATCGTGGCCTCGTCGAACGGGTCGCCGCCGGAGAGCACCAGCAGGGCGCGGTCCCGGTCGAACTCGCGGGTCCAGGTGCCGATCAGGATGGTGGCGATCGCGTTACCGGCGAAGTTGGTCAGCGCCCGCGCTTCGGACATGAACCGGTCGATGCCGACGATCAGGCCGACGCCGTCGAGCAGTTCCGGGCGGTGGCTGGAGAGGCCGCCGGCGAGCGTGGCCAGGCCGGCGCCGGTGACCCCGGCGGCGCCCTTGGAGGCGACGATCATGAAGAGCAGCAGCGAGATCTGCTCGGCGACCGACAGCGGGTCGCCCATCGCCTGGGCGATGAACAGCGAGGCCATCGTCAGGTAGATGGCGGTGCCGTCCAGGTTGAAGGAGTAGCCGGTCGGCACGGTGATGCCGACGACCGGCTTGCTGACCCCGACGTGCTCCATCTTGGCGATGAGCCGCGGCAGCGCGGACTCCGACGACGAGGTGGAGACGATCAGCAGGAACTCGCGGCCCAGGTACTTGAACAGGCTGAGGATGTTGATCCGGGCGACCAGCCAGAGCAGCGTGCCGAGCACCACGAAGACGAACAGGCCGCAGGTGAGGTAGAAGCCGAGCATGATCTGGGCCAGGCTCTTGAGCGCGTCCACGCCGGCCGAGCCGACCACCGCCGCCATCGCGCCGAACGCGCCGATCGGCGCCAGCCACATGATCATCGCGAGGACCTTGAAGACCAGCCGCTGGATGGTGCCGATCGCGCGCAGCACCGGCTCGCCGCGCGAACCCATCGACTGCAGGGCGAAGCCGACCAGCAGCGCCACGAGCAGCGTCTGCAGCACCTGGCCCTCGGTCAGCGACGAGAGCAGCGTGGTCGGGATGATGTCGAGGATGAAGTCGGCGGTGCCCGTGGAGGCCGTGTCGCCGACCGCCTTCTGCCCGGCGGCCGCGACGGACGCGTCCAGGTGCAGGCCCGAGCCGGGGTGGATGATGTTGCCGACGACCAGGCCGATCGTCAGGGCGACGGTCGACATCAGCAGGAAGTAGCCGAGCGCGAGCCCGCCGACGCGGCCGACCTTCGCGGCCTGGCGTACGGAGCCGACACCCAGAACGATGGTGCAGAAGATGACCGGGCTGATCATCATCTTGATCAGGTTGACGAAGCCCGTGCCGATCGGTTTGAGTTCGACGGCGAAGTCGGGCACGAGGAGGCCGACGGCGATACCGAGGATGACGGCGACGATCACCGCCACGTAGAGAAGATGTGTCCGGTCCCGCCTGGCAGGCGGGGGAGGGCTCTGGGTGTCCATGCCGCAGACTGTGGTCCAGGTCTCATCAGAGAGCACCATTACGTTCATTCTGTTCACCGGCACGACCCGGAGTGGAAACGGACATGACACGACGCTGGAGCATCGCCGGGCAGCTGTTCGCGCTGCAGGTTCTGGTCGTGACGCTGCTCGTGACCAGCGGAATGGTCGGCGCGTTCCTGCTGGTCCGGCAGGACGCCCGCAACGCCGCGGTGGACAAGGTGATCGGCGTGGCCGAGACGGTCGCGCACTCCCCCGCGGTCGCCGACGCGCTGCGCACCAGCAAACCGAAGGACATGGTGCTGCAGCCGTACGTGGAAGCGACCCGGATCGCCACCAGGACCAATTTCATCGTCGTGATGGCGCCCGACCGCACCCGGTACACCCATCCGACCGTCAGCTTGATCGGGCAGAAGTTCGTCGGGTCCATCGCCGCCGCGCTGGCCGGCGGGCGGGTCGTCGAGGAGTACCGGGGCAGCCTGGGCGAGTCGGTGCGGACCGTGGTGCCGGTGCGGGCCGCCGACGGCACGATCGTCGGCCTGGTCTCGGTGGGCATCACCACCGACGTGATCAACCGCCAGCTGTGGCGCCAGGCGCTGCTGGTCGCGGGCGCGACCGCGGCCGCGCTGCTGCTCTCCGGCGTCGGGGCCTGGCTGCTCAGCCGCCGGCTGCGCCGCCAGACGCACGGCCTGGGCCCGGCCGAGATGACCCGGATGTACGAGTACTACGACGCGGTGCTGCACGCGGTCCGCGAGGGCCTGGTCGTGGTGGACCGCGACCGGCGGGTGACGCTGATCAACGACGAGGGCCGCCGGTTGCTGGGCGTGCCGGAGGACGCCCCGATCGACCGGCCGCTGGCGGAGCTCGAGCTGCCGGCCGAGGCCGCGGCGCTGATCGCGTCGGGCCGGGACACCGTCGACGAGCCGGTGCTGGCCGGCGAGCGGGTGCTGGTGGCCAGCCAGCGCGAGACCACCTTCGAGGGCCGGGCGGTCGGCACCGTGCTCACCCTGCGCGACCACACCGAGCTGCGGGCGTTGACCGGCGAGCTGGATTCCGTACGCGGCCTCACCGAGGCCCTGCAGGCGCAGGCCCACGAGGCCGCCAACCGGTTGCACACGTTCTTGACGATGGTCGAGCTCGGCCGCACCGACGAGGCCATCGAGCTGGCGACCGCCGAGCTATCGCTCGCCCAGCAGCTCACCGACCAGGTGATGGGCGCGGTGACCGAGCCGGCGCTGGCCGCGTTGTTGCTGGGCAAGTCGGCCCAGGCCAGCGAACGCGGGGTGCAGCTGACCGTGGACGACCGGTCGCGGATCGACGGCGGGCCGGTGCCGAGCCGCGACCTGCTCACCGTCGTGGGCAACCTGGTCGACAACGCGCTCGAGGCGGTCGCCGCGGCGCAACAGCCGAGGCGGGTACGGGTGCTGGTCCGCCAGGACGGGGGCGAGGTGCTGGTCCGGGTCACCGACAACGGCCCGGGGCTGCCGCCCGGCCAGGCCGCCGACGTCTTCCGGCGCGGCTGGTCGACCAAGCCCGGGCAGGGCCACGGCGTGGGGCTTGCACTGGTACGCCAGGTGGCCGAACGCCACGGCGGCGGCTGCGATGTCGAGCCCGCGGACGGCGGCGGCGCGGTGTTCACGGTCCGGCTCCCGGTCACGCCGATGACCGAGGAGGCCCAGGCATGACGGCGATCCGGGTCCTCGTGGTCGACGACGAGCCGCTGATCGCCGACGCGCACCGGGCGTACACGCAGAAGGTCGAGGGTTTTGAGGTCGTCGCCGTCGCACACACCGCGCGGGACGCGATG